>Ga0326727_10000581_pt1 | contig 149098 bp, 116 predicted proteins | sample MB2enrmetagenome_FD_207643 | JGI IMG/M metagenome (GOLD analysis project Ga0326727, IMG submission 207643) | Lab enriched peat soil microbial communities from McLean, Ithaca, NY, United States - MB29MY | ecosystem: Environmental > Terrestrial > Soil > Wetlands > Peat | place: USA: New York... | reverse complement strand
CGGGTACCACCGGTCGATTCCGACGGTGACGGCGTACCCGACTACCTGGACAAATGCCCGGATACCCCCAAGGGGGTCAAGGTGGACAAGGACGGTTGTCCGGTGGATAGCGACGGCGACGGCGTACCCGACTACCTGGACAAATGCCCCGGAACTCCGGCAGGGGTCAAGGTCGATAAGGACGGCTGCGCGCTTGACAGCGACGGCGACGGCGTACCCGACTACCTGGACAAATGCCCCGGAACTCCGGCAGGGGTCTGGGTCGATAAGGATGGCTGCCCGGCAAAAACTGCGGAAGCCGCCGTGCCTCAACCGGCCGCGCCACCTTCGGCAGCAGCGGCAACCGGAACGGGAGGACCGGCCGTTTCTCCGGCGCCACCCTCCGGCGCTGCCGGAGTCCCGCCTGTCACGAGGGACTGCATCGTCAGGATCAACGGTGTGGCCCTGGTGGATTCCGATTGTGACGGGGTTCCCGACTATCTCGACAAATGCCCGGATACACCCTGGGGGGTCGCGGTTGATAAGGATGGTTGTCCGACGGGGATCGCTGCCCCGGCAGTTCCGGTTCCCGCTCCTGCTGCGCCGCAACCCTCCATGCCGCCCGCGGCAACCACGCCAGTGGCACCGGCGCGTGAAAAGCCGGAAGTGGAACCTGCGCCCGGCGAGCCTGAGGAAGCACCCATTGAGTCCGCGCCGAAACTGATCAAGGCGCCGGTACTACCCTTTGTTCCGAGAATAGGCATGTCCAGCGCGGGCTACTTCACCGCGGCGGTTGACAGATGCCCTCCGACCCCTGAAAGCAGGGTCGTTTACGACGAAAAACCGTTGATGAAGCTCGTCATCAACTTCGAGGTGGACAAGGCCGACATCCACCCGAGATATTACAGGAAGATCAAGGAAATCTACGACTTCATGAAGAAGCATCCCAACGTTTTCGCCCATGTGGAAGGACATGCGGATTATATGGGCCCGTTTGACTACAATTTGACCCTTTCCCGCGTCAGGGCAATCAACATCAAGAACCAGATACTGCACTACGGCGACATTGGCCCTGAAAGGATCAGCATCAACGCCTATGGCTGCTCCATCCCCGTTGCCAGCAACAGGAAGATTGAAGGGCGCAGCAAAAACCGGCGCGGCGTGACCGTGCTGACTCTTACCATCACCGGTCCCACGGTGGTAAAGTAAGCCGCCCCGAGAGATTGGCCGGGATGCCGTCCCCGTCCCCACTACGGTGTGACGATACTTTCCCCGCTTGCCTTGCAGATCAAAACAATGCAGAATGCATCAAATTTTTCCATGGGGGCCGTATCATGGCGCTGCGTGTCTACAACACCCTTTCCGGGGAAAAGGAAGTTTTCGTACCGCTCATACCCGGCAAAGCCGGCATGTACGTCTGCGGGGTTACGGTCTACGATTTCTGTCATATCGGCCACGCGCGGGCCTACGTGGTTTTCGACGTGATCTACCGCTACCTGCGGTATGCCGGTTACGATGTCACCTACATCCGCAACTATACCGATATCGACGACAAAATCATCAATCGCGCCAACCAGGAAGGGGTGGACTACCGCACCATCAGCGACCGCTACATCCAAGCCTTCGACGAAGACATGGAGCGACTGGGCCTGGCCAAACCGACGTTGGAACCCAAGGCCACCGATCACATCGGCGAGATCATTGCCATCATCGAGACCCTGATCTCCAAGGGACATGCCTATGAGTCGGATGGCGACGTCTATTATGCCGTGGAGACCTTCCCCGACTACCTCAAGCTTTCCAAACGCAACCTTGACGAGATGCAGGCCGGCGCGCGGGTCGGGGTAAGCGACAAAAAACGCCATCCCATGGACTTCGCCCTCTGGAAGGATTCCAAGCCCGGAGAACCGTGGTGGCAATCGCCATGGGGAAAAGGGCGGCCCGGCTGGCACATCGAGTGTTCAGCCATGAGCATGGAATTCCTGGGCGCCACATTCGATTTTCACGGCGGCGGCAAGGACCTGATCTTTCCCCATCACGAAAACGAGATCGCCCAATCCGAGGCCGCCAATGGCTGCCGGTTTGTCCGTTATTGGCTGCATAACGGCTTTGTCAACATCAATTCGGAGAAGATGAGCAAATCCCTTGGCAACTTTTTTACCATCCGCCAGGTGCTGGAGAAGTTTGACCCGGAAACGTTGCGCTTCTTCATCCTATCTTCCCATTACCGCTCGCCGATCGATTTTTCCGACCAGAACCTGGACGAGGCCCGGACAGGCCTGGAGCGCATCTATTCCTGCCTGGCGGCCCTGGACGAAGTCCTGCTTGAAAACCCCGAGCGGCCCGAGCTGCCGGCAGCGGAATCGCTGACCGAGGCCGGGATGGAGTTGCAGGAGAGGCTGGAAAACCTTATTCCCCGTTTCAACGAGGCCATGGATGACGATTTTAACTCCGCCCAGGCACTGGGGGTGCTGTTCGATACCGTGCGCACCAGCAACCGTTTCCTGGCGGAAACGAGCGAACTCAGCCCGGCCGGCCTGTCGTTGATTACCCGGACACGTCGCAGTTTTGCCGAGATTGGCCAGGTGCTGGGTCTATTCAACAGCCGGCCCGCAGCGTGGCTGGAACAGATCAAGAGTTCCAAGGCGGACCGGATCGACCTTTCCCCGGAAGAGATCGAAAGACTGATCGCGGAGCGGGCCGAGGCCCGCAAATCCAAAAATTTCAAACGGAGCGACGAGATTCGCGACATGCTGTTGGAGCGGGGCATACAGCTACTGGATTCACCCCAGGGCACCACATGGAACATACGATAGAGTTAGTGTCCCGTGCGGTTAGTTCGTTCTCGTAATTACGGCTCTTTTTGCCGTTGCCGTCGTTGCGGTTCCTTGATGCAGCCCCTGCTGCAGCTGCGTCGCCGCGCCTCGGCACCAACCAAAATAGCAAAGGAATTACTTCCCACGACTAACCGCACGGGACACTAGCCGCGAATTTGTCTGCAATTACTTGAAGTCAGCTCACCTCCTGGTATACTTGGAACGTGTCCGTAACTAGTTCTTAATTGTCTTTTATCTTGGATGTGGTTGGCATGAACGAGGGGTCGCGTGGATTGGGAGTGCTGCTGGAACAGTGATGCCGTTGCATCGGGTGATTGCCCGAACATCCGCGAGGGGGATGAAGACCTGCTGGAATCCCCGCGGCGACGTATCCTGGAAAAATGCTGCGACTGCCCCAGCTTCAAACGTGACCTGGAGCGCTTTCAGGCCAGCGGCCATCCCCTGGGTCCGGTCTTTTCCCTGATCCATGAGGAATACCGGCGCCAGAAGATTCACATCCAGTCCCTGATAAGTTTCCTGGACAGTAAAAGCCTTGAGATCCGCTTCTTCCACGAACTGGGTTCCGTCCTGCAAAGCTCCGTAGATCTGGAGGAGGTGCTGTCGGTGGCCCTGACAGCCATAACCGCCGGACGGGGCTTCGGCATGAACCGGGCCTTTCTCCTGATGGCCGATCACAAGCGCGACCATCTTCAGGGATACCTGGCCATTGGACCGCGCAACTATGAGGAGGCCCATCAAGCCTGGGACGAGATCGCCCACAACGACATGGACCTCCAGACCCTGGCCCAGAGTTTCCGCAAAAACAAACTCACCGCCGAACGGGTCAAATTTCACGACATCCTGGAGCAGCTCTCGGTTCCGCTCTCCAACACCACCCACATCCTCGTCAAGGCCCTGGACGGAAAGCGACCGCTTTTGATCGAGAACGCCTACCAGCACCCGGACGTGGACCCCGAGTTTGCCCGCCTTCTGGGGGTCGATACCTTCCTGCTGATGCCGCTCGTCTCCCGCAACCGCCGGGTGGGTATAATCATCGCCGACAACTGCATCACCCATCGCCGCATCACCGCGGAAGACATGCATTCCCTGGAAACCTTTACCTTTCCCGTGGCCTTTGCCATAGAGCGGGCATCCCTCTACGAACGGCTTCAGGAAGAACTCAACCGGGTCACGGAGGCCCATACCAAACTGAAGGTGCAGCAGGAATTGATCGTCAGGATGGAAAAGATGGCCCTTGTCGGCAGGATTACCTCCAGCATAGCCCATTCCATCCGCAACCCGCTGATGATTATCGGCGGCTTTGCCCGCTCGATGCTGAAAAACACCCCGTCCGGCGATCCCAAACGCAACTTCATCGAATCCATCGTCGGCGAGGCCCGCCAGCTTGAGGGGGTTTTGGATGAAATCCTCAATTACTCCGACTCGCTCTACCCGACAAAGGATTTCTGGGATATTAACCAGTTGGTGGAGACCGCGCTCCGCGATTCAGCCGATGCGTTGCGTACGAAAGGGTATGAGAGCACATTCTCCGCAGGCAGCGAGCTGCCGCCGGCCTATATCGATTTCAAGCAGGTTTCCTACTGTCTCCGCACCATTCTCCAAAGCGACCTGAACGGTACCGGGCGCGAGCGGCTCGTGGACATTACCACCCGCCGGGAGGACGAGACCATCGTAATCCGTATCCAGGACCACGGACGGTATATCCCCCAGGAGGAGATGGATGCCATCCTGGTGCCGTTTTCATCCACCCAGGAGATGGGGGCCAGCTTGGGGCTCGCCCTGAGCAAGACCATGCTGGAAAAGCAGGGGATACCTCTGAATGCCCAAACAGCGCCCGAAGACGGCATTATCTTTACGATCATACTTCCCATCCGAAAGGAGGAATAGCAATGAGCAGACTACTTGTTGTGGACGATGAGGCCAATATCCGGCTTTTGTACGCCGAGGAGTTGGCGGAGGAGGGGTATGACGTGGTAACCGCCGCCGGGACCGCCGAGGCGGTGGAAAAACTTCAGGAGGGGGTCTTTGACCTTGCGGTGCTGGACATAAAACTAAAAAACGAGAGCGGCATAGATCTGCTGCAGAAGCTGGTCAAGGAGCGCCACGACATGCCGGTCATCCTCTGTTCGGCCTTTTCCTGCTACAAGGACGACTTCTCCGCCTGGCTGGCGGACGGCTACGTGGTCAAATCCGGCGACCTGAGCGAACTGAAGCAGGAGATCGCCCGGGTCCTGGCCAAAAAGGCCCAACGGCAGAAGGCCGGCCTGTAATTCCGGTTTCTCGACCATTATTTCACGCAAGGAGCGCCCTTTATGAAAGCCGTCATCATGGCCGGCGGATTCGGTACCCGCATCCAGCCGCTCACCAGCAGCATTCCCAAGCCGATGATCCCGCTCTTCAACCGTCCGATCATGCTTCATATCGTGGAATTGCTCAAAAAACACGACATCACCGACCTGGTGATGCTGCTCTACCATCAGCCGTTCGTCATCAAAAACTTCTTCCGCGACGGCGCCGATTTCGGCGTCAAGATCACCTATGTCACCCCTCTGCAGGACATGGGAACGGCCGGAGCGGTCAAGGCGGCCGAAAAGTATCTGGACGAGCGTTTCCTGGTGATCAGCGGCGACCTGCTGACGGACTTCAACCTCAGGAAGATCATTGATTTCCACGTTGACAACAAAGCAAGCGCCACCATTACCCTCACCTCGGTCAAGGACCCGCTCCAGTTCGGGGTGGTAATCACCGACAAGGAAAAACGCATTACCCAGTTCCTGGAAAAACCAGGGTGGGGTGAGGTCATCTCCGACACCATCAACACCGGCATCTACGTGCTGGAGCCGGAGATCCTCGCGGCCATCCCCGATGGGGAAAACTTTGATTTTTCCCAGGACCTCTTCCCGGCCATGCTGAAGAACAAGGATGCCCTGTTCGGCTTTCCGGCCAAGGGGTACTGGCGCGACATCGGCAACACCGACTCTTACCGGGAGGCCTATCACGACATCTTCAAGGGCAAGATCAGCCTGAAGATCGACGAGCCAAAACAGGACTTCCTGGGCAAGGATCTGCGCATCGGCGCCGACGTGACCCTGGAGCGTCCCACCGGTCTTGAGGGGACGGTGGTTATCGGCGACAACTCCCAGATCCTGGGCGACGTGCTGATCAAGGATTCCGTCATCGGCCGCAACTGCACCGTCGAGGCCGGAGTAAAACTCAACCGCTGCATCCTCTGGGACAACTCCTACGTCAAAAAGGGGGCCAGGATCAGCGATAGTGTGGTCTGCTCCAATGTTCGCGTCGGACAGGGGGCGGTGCTGGAGGAGGGGGTCATTGTAGCGGATGAAACCTCCATCGGAGACGAGGCCGTCATCAAGCGCGATGTCAAGATCTGGCCGCGCAAGATGATCGAGGCCGGTTCCACCGTCACCGCCAACCTGATCTGGGGCGAGAAATGGAAAAAGGCACTCTTCGAGGGCGCCATCATCAAGGGGCTCTCCAATGTGGAACTGACGCCCGAGTTCGTGGCAAAGCTGGGCTGCGCCTACGGCACAACCCTTCCCAAGGGGAGCTTCGTCCTGGGCGGCCGGGACTGCAACCTCTCCTCACGCATGCTCAAGCGCTGCTTTGTGGGAGGCATCCTCTCGGCAGGGGTCAATGTGCGCGACATGAAGATGACCCCCCTGCCGATCCTGCGCTACAAACTTAAGACCTTCGGCGAAGTGGGCGGCTTCTACCTGCGCCAGGCTCTGGACGATCCTGCCGCACTGGAGATCGTCTTCCTGGATGGCGACGGGCTGGATTTTTCCAGCGGCATGGCCAAGAACGTGGAACGCATCTACTACAAGGAAAACTTTCGCCGCGCCCACCACAGCGAACCGGGCGCCATCATAGAAATCAACAATGTCGTCGAGTTCTACCGTGAGGGATTCCTGCGGGCAATCGACAGGGAGATGGTCAAAAAATCCGCCTGGACCGTGGTGGTGGATTTCAACTTCTCTCCGGCCAGCCAAATCCTGCCGCTGATCCTCAATGAGCTGGGATGCAACGTCATCGCTCTGAACGCCTACGTTGACGAGGGACGGGTCAGCAAAAAGGCCATGGACAAACAGGCGGGACTGGATCAACTCTCCAAGATCGTCGCCTCGCTGGGCGCCCAGGCCGGCTTCTGGCTCGATCCCACGGCCGAGGCCATCGTCCTTTTGGACGAAACCGGCCGTATCTTCAACGGCATGGAACTGCTCTCCCTGGTAACTTCACTGTTTTTAAGAACCGGCCAAAAAGGAGTCATCGCCGTACCGGTACAGACCCCCTCCACCATCGAACAGATGGCTAACCAGAAGCGCTGCCAGGTCACCCGCACCAAAAGCAGCGACCGGGCCATGCTGGAGGCGGCCAACTCCTCCGAAGTCATCCTGGCCGGCACCATTGACGGCCGTTTTGCCTTTCCCCGTTTCCAGGCATCATTTGACGGCATGTTCGCCATTGCCAAGTTGGTGGAACTGGGCGCCGCCAGCGCCATCTCCTTTTCCAGCGCGCTTGCGGAAGTGCCGTCGAGCGCATTTCTCCAGACCAGCGTCCCCTGCGCCTGGGAGATGAAGGGAGGCATCATGCGCAAGATGAGCGAGGACAGCCTGGACAAGGAAGCCAGCTTCATCGACGGCATAAAGGTGCATTTCGGCGACGAGTGGGTGCTGGTGCTGCCTGACCAATATGTTCCCCATATCCATATCGTGGCCGAGGCTAAGGACCAGAAGTCCGCCCAGAGGCTGTTGTCGGAATATCAGAAAAAAGTGGAAGGGTGGAAGAAGGAGCTGGAATGACACCTTTTTCGTCAGGATACCTGCAATCGAAGAGACAAGGAGCTGCCTGAGATGCCGATTCCGCTCGACGTGGTCATCATATGGCACATGCACCAACCCTACTACAAGGACCCGCTCAAGAACGAGTACGCGTTGCCCTGGGCCTACCTGCACGGCATAAAGGATTATTTCGACATGCCGGCCATCGTAGAGGATACCCCCGGCGCAAAAGCGGTCTTTAACCTGGTCCCCTCCCTGATCGAGCAAATCCAGGATTATGGCGCAGGCACCGCCGTCGATCCCTTTCTGGAAAGGGGTAAGGCGGCGCCGGCCGACCTGGTGGAAGATGATCGCATCTTTCTGCTGGAGAACTTCTTCTCCGCCAACCGGCAGCGCATGATCGAACCGTCACGTCGCTACCTGGAACTGCTCTACATGGCGGGAGAAGGGAAGCCGGGTAGCGCCCGCGACCGGGTACGGCACTTCAGCGATCAGGACCTGCTGGACCTCCAGGTTCTGTTCTTCCTGGCCTGGACCGGAGAGGCCTCCCGCAGGCGCTATCCGGCCTTTGCCGAACTGGCGGCCAAAGGGGAGGAATTCACCGCGGCGGACAAGGAGCTGCTGTTTGCCACGCAACAGGAACTGTTGCAAGCCATCATCCCGTGCTACAAGCGCCTGCATCAGGCAGGACGCGTGGAACTGGCCGTTTCCCCCTACTACCATCCCATCCTGCCGCTTTTGTGCGATGTCCGTAGCGCCCAGACCGCCATGCCGCGTGTCGCGCTGCCGGCAGCCTCCTTTCGCCACCCTGAAGACGCCCGCGCCCAGGTCCGGCGCGGCATCGACTATTTTCAGCAGGTCTTCGGCTTCACCCCCAACGGCATGTGGCCGTCGGAGGGATCGGTCAGCAATGAGGCGCTTGAGATCATTGCCGACAGCGGCATCAGTTGGATCGCCACGGATGAAGACATCCTGGCTAAAAGCCTTGAGGGAGGGCTGGGGAACCATAAGGAGCGTCTCTACCGCCCTTGGCGTTTTGTCTGCCGTCAGGGGGAGATCGGCGCCTTTTTCCGCGATCACCAGCTCTCGGATCTGGTCGGCTTCACCTACTCCCAGTGGGACGCAAGCCGGGCCGTGGCGGATTTCTGCGGACGACTGCACGCCATCAAGGGGCGCGGCAGCGGCGAAGGCAAGGTGATCCCGATCTGCCTGGACGGCGAGAATGCCTGGGAATATTACCCCAACAACGCGTACGACTTTCTGCAGGGACTGTACCGCGGCATTGCCGAATCACCGACCCTGAACCTGACCCTATGCTCCGACGTCCTGGCCCGCAGCACCTTTGACGGCCGTCTGCACGGCATCCATCCCGGTTCGTGGATCAACGCAAATTACGGCATCTGGATCGGGCACCCGGAGGAAAATCTGGCCTGGGACCTGCTGGCCGGAGCACGGAACGCCGCCGTCTCCCACAACCCGGCCGTGGCCGAGGCCCTGGAGAGCGGTCTCCCCGGTGTGGATGCCGACGTGGAGATGATCTGCCGCTCACTGTACGCCGCCGAAGGGAGCGACTGGTTCTGGTGGTACGGCGATGACCATTTTTCCCCCCACAGCGACCGTTTCGACCGGCTTTTCCGCCAGCATCTGATGAACGTCTACCGGTTGCTGGGGATCGACACGCCGCTTGAATTGCTGGAAGCGATCAAAAAGAAGAGCCCGGCGGGGCTGATCCGGGAGCCGGCCGGCTTTATCGATCCCGAGATCAACGGCAAGATCAGCGACTACTTTGAATGGCTTGCCGCCGGTCTCTACGACCTGACCCGCCAGGGATCGGCCATGCACTCTTCGGACCGCATGCTGCAGAGTTTCTACTACGGCTATAACAAGAGCCATCTTTTTTTCCGCATCGACGGCATTCAGGAACTCTCCCGGATGCTGCGGGAGATCGATGTGCTCAACCTGCACCTGATCTATGACCGGGAATACCGGCTGCCCTTGCAGATGCGCAACGACGAGGGGCTCCTGCAGGTCAGGGAGAACAACGCCTGGGTGCCGACCAGTGGGCATTGCCGATGGAAGATCGCAAAGACCTGCGAGGTCAGTATCCCGCTTGAGGCCATCAAACCGGCCCCCAAGAGCAAGCTGTTCGCTTCGGTATCCCTGGTGCGCGACAACGAGGAGATCGGCCGCTGGCCGACGGATGCGCCTTTGATGCTGTACTATGCAGGGCCGGAGATCGAGCTGGACAACTGGTTAATATAGGTGCAACGCCATATTTGAGCGCTGACGGCGGCGGTTCGTCGAAAGCTCGTCAACATAGCGCTGCTATGCCTCCTTCGCTTTCTCCTCGCCGCCACCGTCATCATCTCAAATCTGACGTTGCACGATACAGGCAGACAGTTTTGGACCGCTTGATTGAATTTATTACGATACGCAGATGAAGGAGCCTACCATGTCAGAACTTCGCTGGGACCCGATAAAGCTTTACTGGGTTATCATCGCCACTGAACGCGGCCGACGGCCGCGGGATTTCCACGTGGAGCCGGAAAGCGATGGCATGACCGCCTGCCCCTTCTGTTACGGCAACGAGGACAAGACGCCACCCGAGATATTCGCCATCCGCCCTAGCGGCATGCCCAACGCCGCCAACTGGCGGGTGAGGGTGATTCCCAACAAATACCCGGCACTGCGGGTGGAAGGGGAGCTGAACAGCCGCGGCTATGGGATGTACGACGTTATGAACGGCATCGGCGCCCACGAGGTGATCATCGAAACCCCTGACCACAACCGCAGCCTGGGTGATCTCACGGTCCACGAAATCACCGACGTCCTGACCGCCTACCGGACGCGTTACCTGGACCTGCGCAGGGATTTCCGCTTTCGCTACATGGTGCTCTTCAAAAACCACGGGCTCCGTGCCGGGGCGACCCTGCACCACTCCCACAGCCAGCTTATCGCCGTGCCGCTCTTGCCGCCGGTGGCAGCCACCCAGCTCAAGGTGGCGCGCAACTATTTCAACACCAAGGAACGCTGCATATTCTGCGACATGATCGCTTTCGAACTGAGCTGCGGCGAACGGGTGGTACGGGAGTTCTCGAACTTCGTTACCCTGACCCCCTACGCCTCCAGTTCCCCCTTTGAACTGCGGTTGTATCCCAAACGCCACAGCCACGACTTTGCCCTGATGAACGATGCCCAACTGGCCGAGTTGGCCGTGGCTTTGAAGGACATGCTGCTGCGGATCAGGAACGTGCTCCGCGATGCGCCCTACAACTTCATACTCCACACCGCCCCCCCCATGCACCGGCGTCCCGGCAAACCAACGCAATGGAACTCGCTGGAGCAGGATTATCACTGGCATATAGAACTGGTGCCGCGTTTGACCCAGCTTGCCGGCTTCGAATGGGGCACCGGATTCTACATCAATCCGACGTCCCCCGAAGACGCGGCGAGCTTTCTGCGCGAAGCCGAGGTATGAGGTGGACCTGAAAACCGTTCTCGACGGCCTCTACGCATCCCGTTCCGCCGCCCACCTGGCCAATGACCCGCTCTCCTTCTGCCACCGCTACGAGGAACCGGCCGACCGGGAGGTGGCGGCCGTCATCGCCTCTGCCTTTGCCTATGGCGGAATCAAGATCATCCTAGCCACCCTGGAACGGATCTTCGCCGAGTTGGGGCCGTCGCCACGCCGGTTCGTGGAACGTTTCGACCCCAAGCAGGGATTACGGACCTTTGCCGGCTTCAAGCACCGCTTCAACGACGGCCGCGACCTGTGCGCCCTCCTGTGGGCCTGCCGGCTGATGGTCGAGGACGCCGGCAGCATCAACGCCTTCTTTGCGCGTTTTCACGATCACAGCGCCCAGGATGTGACCGCGGCCCTCAACGGCTATACCGCTGCCGTGCGGGGTCTGGATTACCGGCCCATATTCGGAATAGACACCATCCCCGCCGATTCCTACTTCCCCTTTCTCTTCCCCGCCCCTGACTCGGGCAGCGCCTGCAAGCGCCTCTGCATGTTCCTGCGCTGGGTGGCGCGCCCGGTCGACGGCATCGACCTGGGGCTCTGGCAAGGGGTCTCGCCGTCGCAATTGGTTATCCCGGTGGATACCCATATCAGCCGCATCTGCTCCTACTTAGGCTTTACCCGCAGAAAAAGCGCCGACTGGCGCATGGCCAAGGAGATCACGAACGCCCTGCGGCTCCTCGATCCCTTTGATCCGGTCAAATACGACTTCTCCCTGGCCCACCTGGGCATCAGCGAGGGTTGCACGGGCAACGATCCCCTGGGTTGCCTGAACTGCGCCATTGCCGGGATATGCCCGCAGGCGGTCTCGAAGTGAGGGCAGTAGGCCTTAAAAGCATTTGTAGCTGGGATGGATGGGATGAACGCCGATAGATGCAAGCAGGTTAAGACCGGAGCGTCACGATCTACTTGTTCCGTTTTTCAGGTTTGAGAGTCATCTCTCATCCCTCAACCCTCATCCGCCTCTAACGTTGCATTCCTTTTTCAGTCATGTCCAGTTCGCGGATCTCAGGCCTTTGATCCGCTCAAATTCCCGCAGGTTGTTGGATACGAGCGTGGCCCCACAGCTTTTGGCATGTGCGGCTATCAGCATATCCATCGCGCCCACCAGCGTCCCGGCCTTCTCCAGTGCGGCTCGTATGGCCCCATAATGATCTGCGGCCACTTCATCCCAAGGCAACACAACCAGTCTGGACACGAAATCGTCAATTTCGCGGCGGATCACAACGCCCTTGGGGTGTTTGGCAGCACCGTAGTACAACTCAGCGAGGACAATTGAGGATATACAGATGTTTTCGGCACCGGCCTCTTCGAACTTCTGCTTAACCGCCGCAGGATGGTTCTTGAGGATGTAGCTGCATATGTTGGTATCGAGCATATACCGCATCAAAACAACTCCCTCGCTTCGGGCGGCACATCTTTCCTGTCTGATAGAAAATCCGCAGGCACATTGGACGGCTTGGCGAAGAAATCATCCCAGCCGGCGGGCTTTGGCCGGAGCACAACGGCGTCACCCTGGCGCTCAATAAATACCTCATGCGTGGAAAAGCGGAATTCCGCAGGCAGGCGTACTGCCTGGCTCCGTCCGTTCTGGAATATTTTTGCTGTTTTGTTCATGGCGACCTCTCTTTAAGTATAGACCAATGGTATATCACATCTCACGATTATTCAAGATCATTTTTGCAGCAATTCTCCCTCATCCGTCCCTTTGGGACCCCTTCTCCCATAGGACCCGAAGGGTCCTATGGGAGAAGGGATAATAATCAACCCATCTTCTTCCGGGAGATGGTGGCCGGAGGCCGGATGAGGGACCAAGACCGAGCTTTAGCACAAATGCAATTATCAAACCGGACTTTGCTGATAAATAGTAAAAGATAAGAATGAGATGAGATGTTTCGGCGCTCAACCGAAGAGTCCGAGACTGGCAGGCAGGGTACGAACTGGCCGGGCAATCGACTCGGAACGCAAACCAGCACGGGATAATTTTCTGTTACTTTTCAGATGCTATTACTTGACTCAAGCAGCTTTCTTGATTATTTCAACCATCCAAGCGTTGACACTCTTCCCCTCGGCCTTTGCACGAGCAATTACCCGCTCGTGCAGAATTGGCGGAATACGAAGATTGAATCTGCCGGTATATTCTCTGCGAGGTTCAACGCCATCCTCAGCGCACATATCAAGAAATACCTGGAGCGATTTTCGGCCTTCGACATTGAGCCCTTCCACGGTTGTGGCATAAAAATCCGCGCCACCGTTTAGCCCTATGAACTCCCCCCGAAACATTTTAATTTCAGGATCATACTGGACCGATGCCTTATAACCACCTATTTCCATAATGTTTTTCATGGTTTCACCCCGTTTTGATCCAACCACTTGCGTATACTTTCTACGGCACCTTTGTCAGTGTCCGGAGTTGGATGCGGACGATGAAATACTCGCCGGTCCCCAAAAAGGCGAATACCCACACGAGACCCCTCATGTTCGCTGATTTCAGCACCTAATTCTATGAACAGAGCTTCAATATCCGCCCACTTGATGCTGCCGGATACCGGCCTTGAAAATATCAGTTCAAGTGTTTTCCGGTGTTTTTTCTTCACGTTTGAATGGTGCCATAATATAGTGCCAACGTCAAGTCTCTTCCGGAATTTGTCTCTGTTGTTAATGTCTCATTGTAACCCAAAAGCGTTCAAAGATACTTCGTATATTGATTTGAAATTGGAGGGCTGTTGAGGCAAAAAACACCCCGGCAACTAGGAGGGAAAGTCGCCAGGGCAAATGAGGGTTCTTAGGGGAACCCTCGCAATGTTTTCTCTATTTTTATTATACCAGACAGCTTATACCCTGGCAAGCGTGAATAATGCCCAGAATATTGTCTAACATTTCGATATTACATGTAAATACCTATAAAGCATAGCAAATTGGTCGGGTTTAAGATTTCAGCCGGAATGGTAGGTTGGGCATTGCAGCGCCAGCGGGCAAAGGTCGCACAGCGGCCGGGTACGGCAGAAGGTCTTGCACTCCTCCACGATCAGGGCATGGTACTCGTTGAACAGTTGGGCATCATCGGGAAGATGCTCCATGAACAGCAGGCGCATCTTATCGTAGCCGGCGTCGGCCGGCAGCATGCCCAGACGGTGGAACAGGCGCCGGGTGTACGCATCGGCCACGAAGGTCGGCTTTCCCCCGGCGTACAGCAGGATGGAATCGCAGGTCTCCGGGCCGATGCCGGCTACCTTCAGCAACTCCTTGCGCAGCTCGCGCCACTCCCCGTTGAACATCACGTCCAGGGAGCCGCCGTGGCGCTCCCGGAGCCATTCCACAAACCCCTTGATCCTGATGCTCTTGACGTTGTAGTAGCCGGACGGCCGGATCAACTCCGCTAGGCGGCCGGCCTCAATGGCCTCTATTCCCTCGATGGTCAGCAGATCGGCTCCCTTCAGGGCGCTGATTGCCTTTTCCACGTTGGTCCAGGCGGTATTCTGGGTCAGGATCGCCCCGATGCAGACCTCGAAGGGGGTTTCGGCCGGCCACCAGAAGCGGGGGCCGAAGTGCTCCAACAGCCGGAGAAAGATTGCCTTGAGCCGCTCCCCGGTCGGAGAGAGGGATGCCGCGGCCAGAATCTTCATGGTGTTTGGACCGATGCGGGCAGCCCCTCCGCCAGGGTGGGGTATCGCAACCTGACGCCCAATTTCTCCAGCATGCGGGTATTGTCCACCACCCGCGACTCGCTCACGTAGGAGAACATCAATGGTGACATGGCTTGGCGCGCCTCATCCAGCGTTACCTGGGGCTGACGGGGCATGCCAAGGACGTCGGCCGCGGCGTTGAAGTAGCTGGTCATGCTGCCGGGATGGCCGTCGCTCACGTTGAAGATGTCGCCGTTCCCACCCTTTTCGGCCGCGGCCAGACAGATCTGCGCCAGGTCGTCGGCATGGATGCGGTTGCTGGGGCCTGACTCCTCTTCCCGCAGGAGCGGCTGCCCCTGGCTGATCTGCATGAGTGGCAAACGGCCGGGACCATAGATGCCGCTGATCCGCAGAATGACCACCGATGCGCCGTGTGCTGCACCGAACTCCCGAAAGGCGGCTTCGGCATCGAGCCGCCGTTTGCCCATGGCCGATGCCGGGGCGGTGGGCGAATCCTCCGTCACCACACCGCCATTGGTTTCGCTGTAGACCGAGGTGGCGCCCAGGTAGACGATCTTCGCCGGGGGCTCTGACAGGGCCAGGCTGGCGCAGAAATTCCTCGCCCGCGTATCGAAGAGTCCGCCGCCGGGCGGCGGCACGCAATACATTAGCACCCCTTTGCCCGCTGTCTCCGGCATCGGCATTCCGGCCGGATCATCCAACGTGGCGACAATCGTTCTGTAGCCCAGTTGCTTCAGCTCGACGCCATGCTCCTCCGACCTGACCAGACAGGTCGTCTCGTACCCCGATGCGCCGGCCAGGCGAGCGACGCGCCGGCCGATGTAGCCGCAACCGGCTATGAAAATGCTCTTCATGGTTCCTCACAACGTAGTGCAGATTCAGCAGTGTCCGGGTATGTTTTTGCAGCAACTCAAAATCTCCCTCATCCGCCCCTTCGGGGCACCTTCTCCCGAAAGGAGAAGGGATAATAATCAACCCCTCTCCTTCCGGGAGAGGGTGGCCGGAGGCCGGGTGAGGGGATAAGGCAGGGTTGTAACTATATTGCAAAAACTAAACCGAACAACGCTGGTACAGATTAGTTGTAAATTTATCGGTACCCGGCAACGAAAAAAGGAAAAAAGGCCCCGTGCATGCCACGGGGCCTCGATATGAAACGAGTGGTTTATTACGGCTATTTGGGTTCGTCGTAGGTCAGCGCCGCCAGTTTCTGGAAATACGCGAACCGATTGGCGGTAAAGACGCTGGCCTGCTTCATCAGTTTGGCCGCGGCGTCGGGACTGCTCTTCTGGAGCGTCTTCCAGCGGTTTTCACCGTAGGCAAACTCTTCGAGGGAGATGGTCGGCGCCTTGCTGTCCAGTTGCAGGGGGTTTTTGCTCTCGGCGGCCAGGTCCGGATTGTATCGATAGAGCGGCCAGTAGCCGGATTGCACCGCCTTCTTCTGTTCGTCCACGGCGGTGGTCATGTTGATGCCATGGGCAATGCAGTGCGCATAAGCGATGATCAGGGACGGTCCATCGTATGCCTCGGCCTCCAGCATGGCCTTGATGCACTGGGCCGGGTTGGAGAGGGAAACCGTGGCCACGTAGACTGAGCCGTAGGCCATGGCCATCATGCCCAGGTCCTTCTTGGCCACCGACTTGCCGCCGGCCGCAAACTGGGCCACAGCGCCCAGCGGGGTGGACTTGGAGGCCTGACCGCCGGTATTGGAGTAAACCTCCGTGTCCAGCACGATCAGGTTGATGTTCTTGCCCGAGGCGATGACGTGGTCCAGGCCGCCGTAACCGATATCGTAGGCCCAGCCGTCGCCGCCGACGCACCAGACCGACTTTTTCACCAGGTAATCGGCGATGGGAACCAGGAACTGTGCGGCCTGCTCCTTGCTTCCCTTCAGGGCTGCCTTCAGCTTCTCGACGCGACCGCGCTGTTGCTCGATTCCCGCCTGGGTGGACTGATCCGCCCCGATGATTTCCTTGATCAGCTTGGCGCTGGAAGCGAAGGCCTTGCTGCCGGCAAGTTCGTCCAGATACTCCAGGGCCGATTTGTTGAACTGGTCAACGGTCAGGCGCATGCCGAAGCCGAACTCGGCGTTATCCTCGAACAGCGAGTTGGACCAGGCGGGACCACGGCCGTCGGCCCGCTGGGCCCAAGGAGTGGTGGGGAGGTTGCCGCCGAAGATCGAGGTGCAGCCAGTGGCGTTGGCGATCAGCATCCGGTCGCCGAACAGTTGGGAAAGCAGCTTCAGGTAGGGCGTCTCGCCGCAGCCGGCGCAGGCGCCTGAGAACTCGAACAGCGGTCGTACCAGTTGGTTGCTGCGCAGGGTCTCCAGTTTGACCTGGGTCGGGTCCACGTCGGGCAGTTTAAGGAAGAATTCGAAGTTCTCGGCTTCCTGGGCGCGCAGGGGGGGTTGGAAGTGCATGTCCAGCGCTTTGTGGTCGGGATTCTGCTTGTCCTTGACCGGACAGTTGTAGGCGCAGGCTCCGCAGCCGGTGCAATCCTCGGGGGCCACCTGAACGGTAAACTTCTTGCCGGCCATCTCGGGGATCTTGCAATCAGCGGACTTGAAGCTTGCCGGGGCGCCCTTGAGGAGCTTGGCGTCATACGCCTTCATGCGCACCACGGCATGGGGGCAGACAAACGAGCAGATGCCGCACTGGATGCAGATCTTCTCGTCCCAGACCGGGATGTCGATGGCAATGTTGCGCTTCTCGTACTGGGAAGTGGCGGTAGGGAAGGTGCCGTCGGCCGGCATCTTGGAGACCGGCAGGTCGTCGCCCAGACCGGCCACGATCACCCCGGTGACCTCCTTGACGAACTTGGGCGCCTTGGCGGAGACGGCGGCGGCCATCCTCAGCTTGCTGGTGGCCTTGGAGGGGACCTTGACCTCGTAGAGATTGTTCAGGCCGGCATCCACCGCCTGGTAGTTCATTTCCAGCACTTTTTCGCCGGCCTTGCCGTAGCTCTTCTTGATGGCATCCTTGATGGAGGCGACGGCGGTCTTGAGCGGAATGATGTTCGATATCTTGAAGAAGGCGGTCTGCATGATCACGTTGATGCGGGGTCCCAGGCCGATCTCGTTGCCCAGTTTGACGCCGTCGATCACATAGAACTTGAGCTTTCGGTCGATAATCTGCTGCTGCACCTCTTTCGGTATGCGGTCCCACACCTCGTCGTGGTCGAAGGGGGCGTTGAGCAGGAAAGTGGCCCCTTTCTTGGCCTTGGAGAGCATGTCGAACTTCTCCAGGAAGGAGAAGTTGTGGCAGGCCACGAAATCGGCCTCCTGGACCAGGTAGGGGGCGCGGATCGGCTTCTTGCCGAAGCGAAGGTGCGACGTGGTCATGGATCCGGCCTTCTTGGAGTCGTAGACGAAGTAGGCCTGGGCGTTGTTCTTGGTTTCCTCGCCGATGATCTTGATGGAGTTCTTGTTGGCGCCCACGGTGCCGTCCGACCCGAGGCCGTAGAACATGGCCTGGTAGACCCCGTCCATGGGGTTCTTGTAGCTTTTGTCCACCTTCAGGCTGCAATTGGTGACATCCTCCTCGATACCGACCACGTAGTGGTTCCGGGGGGCTTTCGCCTTGAGGTTGTCGAACACGGCCTTGGCCATGGCGGGGTTGAATTCCTTGGAACCGAGGCCGTAACGGCCACCGACGATGACGGGGTACCCCTTGAAGGAGAATTTCTTTTCGGCCATAGCCTCGCCGATGGCGGTGCGCACATCCAGGTAGAGCGGCTCGCCCAGGGAACCCGGCTCTTTGGTGCGGTCGAGCACGGCAATCTTCTTGACGGTCTTGGGCAGGGCCTTGATGAAGGCGTCCAGCGGGAAGGGGCGATACAGGCGAATCTTGACTACGCCGACCTTTTCACCCTTCTTGACCAGGTTCTCGACGGTCTCCTGAACCACGTCGGCGCCCGAGCCCATCACGATTACCACGCGATCCGCGTCCTTGGCCCCGGTGTAGTCGACCAGCTTGTACTTGCGGCCGGTCAGCTTGGAGAATTTGCCCATTTCCTCCTGGACGATGTCAATACATCTGGGATAGTAGGGATTGACCGTTTCACGCCCCTGGAAGTAGACGTCTGGGTTCTGGGCCGTGCCGCGCATCACCGGACGGTCGGGGCACAGCCCGCGTCCCTTGTGCTCGGCGATCAGCTTGTTGTCCAGCATGGCCCGCATATCGTCGAAGGCAAGCTCCTCTACCTTGAGGACTTCATGGGAGGTGCGGAAGCCATCGAAAAAGTGCAGGAAGGGAACCCTGGAGCGCAACGTGGCGGACTGGGCTATCATCGCGAAGTCCATCGTTTCCTGAACGTTGTTGGAACAGAGCATGGCCCAGCCGGTGGAGCGGCAGGACATGACGTCGGAGTGGTCGCCGAAGATCGACAGGGCCTGGGCCGCGATGGCGCGGGCCGAGACATGGAACACGGTGGAGGTCAGTTCGCCGGCGATCTTGAACATGTTGGGGATCATCAGCAAGAGCCCCTGGCTGGCGGTAAAGGTGGTGGTCAGTGCCCCGGCCTGCAATGCTCCGTGGACCGCACCGGCGGCGCCTCCCTCGGACTGCATCTCAACCACGGTGGGGACGTTGCCCCAGATGTTCTTCTCACCGGCGGCGCTCTTGGCGTCGGATATCTCGCCCATCACCGACGACGGCGTGATCGGATAGATGGCAATGACCTCGTTGGTGGCGTGGGCCACGTGGGCAGCGGCGGTATTGCCGTCGATGGTTACCATTTTTCTGCTCATGGGTTCCTCCTGTTTGTGGTTATCCTGGATATCGGCTCATTCCGAAACGTTATCAACTGATGCTCTTGCAAAAGTCCAAAAAGTCCCCTCCCCCCTTGCGGGGGAGGGTTAGGGTGGGGGGGAAGTTTGCCGTGAAATCTGCATGTTGCAGCTTCACCCACCCCCCAACCCCTTTAGGCCCTTGAGGGTCCTCCCGTCAAGGGAGGGGGAGTAAGTTTACAAGACTTTTTATGCAAGAGCCTCAATTTTTGTATTTAATCATACCAAGGGACCTACAACTCGTTCCGTCCCTGGAGCGCCCACTGCACCGTGGCCGCGTCGACGAATTCAATATCGCTCCCCAGAGGGATGCCGTGGGCCAGGCGCGTTACCTTCACCCCGTGCGGCTTGAGCACCTTGGTCAGGTAGAGAGCCGTCGCCTCCCCCTCCACCGTAAAATTGGTGGCAACGACCACCTCACTGACGCCCCCGCGCCCGACCCGCTCCAACAGCTCGGCGATCCGCAGGTCGGAAGGGCCAATCCCTCCCAACGGCGAGATCGCTCCCTCCAGGACATGGTACACACCCTGGTAGGCGTTACTCCGTTCCAGCGCCATCAGATCCTGGGAGTTCTCCACCACGCAGATCGTGCCGGCATCGCGGTTGCCGGCGCAAATGGCGCAGGGATCATCCTCGGTGACGGCAAAACAGGTGGAACAGGCGTGCACCCTGTTGCGGACCTCTTGAAGGGATTCCGCAAGCGCCGTCAGGTTGTGGGGAGCTTTGAGCAGATGGAACGCCAGCCGCAGGGCCGTACGCTCGCCAATACCGGGCAACTTCTTCAACTCTCCAACCAGGCGCATCAATGAGGAAGATTTTGTTAGCATATTTTCCGACACAAATAAAACATTTTTTTATAATTATAGCATGGGTAAAAAATGTGCTCCCCCGTCGCGGAACGGGCCGGCGGACAACCGAATACCCTGGAGGAGCACATAATAACGACCTTTACACCCATTGCGGCATGGTAACGGACTTTACCGTATACGCCATCAACTATTAGCCGAACTAAAACTTTTAGTCAAACTAAATATTTTGATGACTGTTACCATCATCACCGCGACGGACAACATTCCGAAAAGACTAGAAGAGACCCGGAATACTCATGCCGCCGGTAATCTTGGACATCTCTTCGGAGATTTCGCCGTGAACCTTTTTCATCGCTTCGTTGACCGCAGCGGTGATGAGGTCTTGCAGCATTTCCACATCATTCGGGTCAACGGCTTCCTTTTTTATCGAAAGTGAAATTATTTCGTTTTTGCCGTTGACCTGAACGTTTACCGCCCCGCCGCCGGAGGACGCTTCGGCCGTCCGTTGGCTCGCCTCTTCCTGGAGTTTCGCCATTTTTTGCTGAATCATCTGGGCCTGCTTCATGATGCTTGCCAAACCTTTGGACATCTGTCCCTCCCTGGGTGTGAAATACGTTTAAAACCTGGTTATATCCTAATTATCCAGCTTGAGCCGTTAGCAGACTGTTGAAAAATTCAGGTTGTTCAAAAATAGTCAGATCGTCGCACCCGCAGTATAATCGCCTCCGGCGATTATCGGTGACGAAGCGCAGCGGAGTTCATCCCGCAGGGACAGAACCGGAACGGTTCTGCTAAATGCCCTGCGGAGGCGTAGCAGCGCTACGCCGCACAAAAGGGCTTTCGAGGACGGCGGCGAGATGGCTGTTTTTCAACAACCTCCTACACCTTGCGAATCTCCGTGACGGTGCCGCCGAATATCCTTGCCGCCTCATTGATAACCGGATGTTCGGCGACCTCCCGCCTCAGCTCTTCCATCAGGCGCTCATTATCGCTCTTTTTTTTTTCCGCCAGCGACTGGGGGGGTTCACCGGTTTCGGGCGTGATCGCCTTGACCCTGACTACCGTTTCATGCCCGGTAAACTCTTGCGCCAACGTCCGGATCTCGGCGATAAAATCCGCGTCCTTGGCCATATTCAGATAATGTCCGACCGGAAAACCGATCTCCATTTGCCCCTGTTCCAGTTTGAGCGGGCTGCCGTGTTCCAGCACCGACCCGTTGGCCGGGCGTTTTTCCACGCTGAAAGCCACAAAACGCTCCCAGTCTGCGTAGCCTCCTCGCGGCTGAGGTCGTGAAGGAGACTGCTGCGGGGTCGCGACGACCGGACGCGACGGCTGTTCGACAGGGGACGGTTCCGGGCGCTTTGCCGGGGATGCGGGAGCTGCCGTTCTGGTGGCATCCCAGGGGAGGGCAGGGGTATGGACCGCCCCGGTTTCGAGCGTCTTAAGCTTCTCCAGCAATTCCTGAATCGGTATGACCGGCACGAGGGTAGCCGCCTTGAGCAGTGCCATCTCCAGGATCAGGCGGGGGAAGGTGGCATGTGCCATCTCTGTTTCCGCCTTCAGGAGGAGGGTCAGGCGGCGCTGAATCTCCTGGGCCGAGAAGCCCTCTCCCTGGCGGCGCAGCTCTTCAAGCTCCGCCTCGGCCAGGTCAAGGATCTCTCCGGGACTCTTCACCGAGCGGATCACCAGGAGATTGCGGAAGTGGTCGATCATCTCCTGGCAGAATTGGCGCATATTGTAGCCTACCCCATCCACCCGCTTGACACCCGCCAGCACTCCCTGGGTATTGCCGGCAAAGACCGCCCCGGAGATGTCGGCCAGCAGGCGGCGATCAACGGCCCCGATCATGGTAGCCACATCCCCGTCGCTGACGCTGTTGCCGCAAAAGGCCAGCACCTGGTCGAAGACCGACAGGGAATCCCGCATACTGCCGTCGCCTTTGCGGGCGATCAGGGCCAGGGCGGCGTCGCTGATGGAGATGCCCTCCTCCCCCGCGATAAAGCGCAAGCGCTCGATCAGCTTCGGCAGGAGGATGCGTTTGAAATCGAAACGCTGGCATCGGGAGAGGATGGTGACCGGGACCTTGTGGGGCTCGGTGGTGGCAAAGATAAACTTCACATGGGCCGGCGGTTCCTCCAGGGTTTTCAGCAGGGCGTTGAAGGCGCTGGTGGAAAGCATGTGAACTTCGTCGATAATGAATATCTTGTAACGGCTGTGGGAGGGGAGGTACTTGATGTTGTCGCGCAGGTCGCGGACGTCGTCCACGCCGGTATTGGAGGCGCCGTCAATCTCGAAGACATCGGTGGAGGTGCCGTCAGTGATCTCCTTGCAGATCGGGCAGGCGTTGCACGGCTCGGTGGTCATCCCCTGCTCGCAATTGAGCGCCTTGGCCAGGATGCGGGCCGAGCTGGTCTTGCCGACGCCGCGTGCTCCGGTGAACAGGAAGGCATGGGCCACCCGGCCGGTGTCGATGGCGTTTTGCAGCGTACGACTGACATGCTCCTGGCCGGTCAGCTCTGAGAAGGTCTGGGGGCGGTATTTGCGGGCGAGAACTACGTAGGACAAAGGGGCGTTACCTCACAAGGGCCGCGTTCGGAGGTCATGAACCATGCTGAAATGCCGGCGGGGCAGCTCTCGCTGCGGCCCGAACCAGGGATTCAAGGCCTGTACAACCTGTTTGCAGGCGGATATGATAGCCGGGCTAACCCACGGCACACAGCGGGAGCCGCTGCCGTTGCTTCCTTCCGGACCTGGCGGAGTTCACGGCGTGCCGTTGCGTGGGGCCCGGCTATCATATCCGCCTGCAAACAGGAACAGACAAAACAGGGCGTTTTCCGGCTGCAAAAGGAGTATGAGCGTATCATGTCGCCCCGACTTTGTCAAAACGATTTCACCGGTCCAACAGGGTGTATGGTTTGGGAAAAGAGCGCGGCAAGGGTGAAAAAACAGGCAATCACATCAGGTGGGTTTTTCCAGTTTTTCCTGCAACAAGGGGATGATCACGACCCTGATCTTGCCCTTGCCCCACAAACCGATCTTTTTGGCAGCCGCGCGGGACAGGTCGATGAAGTTGAAGGCTTTTCGGGCGCAACGATCGGTGATCGTAACATGCACCTCCTGGCTGGTGACCGGGTTGACGACCCGCACCACGGTGCCCAGCGGCAGGCTTTCATGGGCAGCGGTCAGTTTGTCAGGGTGATAGCGATGGCCCGACGTGGTCCTGCGACCCTCGAAGCGCTTGGCATAGTAGGAGGCGAATCCTTCCATGGGCTCCAGAGGGCTGCTCTTCAGGATGAGTGTTTCGAGCATCTCCTCGAGCTTTGCCGGCTCCGCACCGTCGGCCGCGGCAGGCCTGACGGCAACAAACGTCATGAGAAGCGCGGCCACGACAGCAGGCAGATATAGGGATCGGTGTTTCAACATAACGAAATCTCCGTACGACGTTTTATACAATAAAACAATCGCCGTGTCAAGCACCGCCCAAAACCTCAGCAGGCTGTTGAAAAATCAAGGTTGTTCAAAAATAGTCAGATCGACGCACCCGCAGAAAGCCCTGAGGAGGCTTAGCAGCGCTACGCCGCACGAAAGGGCTTTTGAGGACGGCGGCGAGATGGCTGTTTTTCAACAACCTCCTAGAGGTATTCGCCGATCCCTTCCCTGAAACCCTTCGACTCAAACCCAAAGGTCTGCTTCCAGCGGCCGTCGCAGATATTCTCCTCTACCAGCATCTGCAACTGGTCCATGGTGATGGGGAATTGGGGGATGCCCTGCATGACGGGAATGACCAGCTTCATCACCCCCAGCGGCAGACGGGGTTTGAGCGGCGCAGACCTGCCCATGGCGGCGGCAATGGCATCCAGCATGTCCACATACGTCAGGCGGTCGTTGCCGCACAACTCATAGCACTGACCGATGGTCGCGGGCATCTCCAGCGCCATGGCGAAACAGCGGGCCACATCGTCGACATGGATCGGCTGGAGACGGTATGCCCCGTTGCCGATGACCGGCATCGCCGGCGCCAGGCGCAGTTGTCGGGCAAGCATGGTAACGAAGGCGTCCTGCGGCCCAAAGATCAGGGAGGGACGGAGAATGGTCCATTCGAGGCCGCTGTTTCGCACCAGTTCCTCGGCACGGAACTTGGTCACGTGATACCGGGAAACGGCATTCGGCCTCGTACCCAAGGCCGACATCTGCACATAGCGCCGGATGCCAGCCCTTTTGGCGGCAGCCAGCAGGTTGGCCGTGGCCTGCACGTGCAACCGTTCGCAGGTCACACCTTTCGAAGGGAACTCACGGATTATCCCCACCAGGTTTATCACCGCGCCGCACCCGTCAAGCCCCTGTTCGAAGCTTTCCGGGCGGGTGACATCCCCCTCGACCTGTTCGACCCCTTCGGAGGCCGCGCCGCGCCGGTGCACCAGCAGGCACAGTTGGTGCCCCCGGTCCAACAGTTCACGGATCACATGCCTACCGACAAATCCGGTTCCTCCTGCGATGAAGATCTTCATGTCATCCTCCCGAACCCTGCTTCAACCAGTGACGACCGTGGGCGACCAGCGTTGCAATTGTAACAGGCAGCCTGCAATTTTCAACTAGCGGCGCAGCAGCATCAGGTCGGCAATCACCGGACGGTGGTCGGAGGCCTGGCCGGTGCCTGCCCGGCAGCTCCGCGACAAAAACTGCGAACTCATCATGATATGGTCGATCCGCATCCAGGAAAGATTGAAGCCGGGCACCCGGTGTTGCAGCAGAAGATGTCCGTAGGTGTAGCCATAGCCCGTTCCCCCCTCGGCAAAGGCGTCGTGGAGACCGACCCCCCGGAGTGCTGTGCATACCTGGGAGGCATCGGGAGAGTTCAGGTCGCCGGCAAGGATGACCGGCCCCTGTTCCTGACGGACATACTCCTGCAATGCCCGCACCTGGGTAAGGCGCGCCTCCACATTATTTTCAAGTTGCTGGATGGCCTTGGGCAGGAACCATGGCCTCCTCCTCGTTTCCCTGAAGGCGTTGAGTCCCCACCGAGGGGTCTGGAGATGGACATTGTACAGGGTGACGGTTGTTCCTCCAACCTGCACCCGTGTCCGCACGCAGGTATGTTCCTCACCGGGAAAGGACATCCGCAGTTCCTGCAACTCGCCCAGGGGAAGCCTGCTCGCAATGAGGTATTGCCCACTGGAGCGGACGTTCCATGTGCTGAAATATACCCCGAGGGGGCCGTTCAACACTCCACCGGCGTCCTGCAGGAGAACGACGGCAGGTTTGTTCCCGTCAATCTCGGACATGAGCGCCAGGGTTGCCAAACTGCCGTGATTGCCGTACTTGGCGTTCCAGGTCATAACCCGGAGCGGCAGGCTCCCCGGCGGGTCCGGGGCCACAGACAAAGACCGGCAAAACCCCATGAGCGGCCCTGCCACCCAGACCATGCACAGCAAAGGCACCCAGGTCCACCGCGTGGCCTTGATGAGCGTGAAGACGGCCAGAATCAAGCCGGGAAGCGCCCATACCGCCTGGGGCACGTAGAGGTTCAGCGCCCCGAACCACCAGCGATCTGCTCCAATCCGGTTGAGGATCGTCAGCGCCAGGAGGATCGTTCCATAGGCGAAGAGCAGGCAGAGCAGCCAAGCGGGAGCCTTCCGGCGGGGTTTGTTCGGCATTGCAGATCCATCCAGATCAAGTCAGAAAAAACAGCAGTCAGTAACCTCAAGAGACGAAAATAATATAAGAAAAGCTTATGAAAATAAATACTCGAACCAAACAAGAGAAGACTTGGGTAAAACAACTGACTGATTTTCTTGCGCGTACTTTGCGTCTTTGCGGTTCAAATGCCTTATTTAGGTTTGATGTATGCTGGGGTTATCAGGAGGGACTTCGGCCCCACAACCGTTCCCGAAGCCCCGAACTCCGTGCGGTTTGCCGCTCCACAGTACTGAGAAAAACCTCTTCGGTTCCCCAGATTTCCACATGCGACCTGGCCCGGGTAAGCGCAGTATAGAGCAGTTCCCGGCTGAGCGCTTCTGATACGCGTTCCGGCATGATCAGGAGCACCTTGTCGAATTCCGAGCCCTGGCTCTTGTGGACGGTCAGGGCGAAGGCGTTTTCATGGGATGGCAGGCGCAAGGGTGAAAGCCGGCGAAGCCCCGTTTCCGGGTCGTAAAACCAGGCGGCCAGGCGGCCGGAAGCCGCGTCGTCCATCAGTACGCCGGTGTCGCCGTTGAACAATCCCAGTTCATAGTTATTGCCCGTCACCATGACCGGCGTCAGGCGGCTGCCCAGGCGGTCGTCCCGGCCTTGCAGCCCCAGCGCATCCTTGCAGAGCCGGTTCAGGTTCTCCGCCCCCCAGGCCCCTTTGCGGTGCGGCGTGAGAACCCGGAAGCGGTCCAATTCGTCCAGGGCAGCCGCCGGGGTGGCGGAGCGGATATAGGCGCCGTAACCGTCCGCTACGCGCTCCATGAAGGCACCGGCAAAGGCGCGACCGGCAGGTAGCGGCCGCCAGGAGACATCGCCGTACCTGCCGGAGGCGAGCAGGTCCAGGGCTGCCTCACCATCACCGGCGTTGACCAGGCGACTGAGGTTGCCGATGCCACTGTCGCGGCCGAACCGGTAACTCCTGGTCAACCGGACCACAGCCGGGCGATCCGCCCCTCCTGCATAGGGAGCGGCCGATCCCGCACAGATGTCGGCCAACACTGCGCCGGCCTCCACCGAGGCGAGTTGGTCGCGGTCGCCCAGCAGGATCACACGGGCGCTGTCGGGCAGCGCCTCCAACAGCCGCGCCATGAGCGGCAAATCGACCATGGAGGCCTCATCCACCACCAGCACGTCGCAGGTCAGCCGGTTTTTCCGGTTATAGCGGCATGATGCCGTTCCCGGTTTGATGCCCAACAGGCGATGGATGGTGGTGACTTCCGTCGGCAGCGTCGGCCGCAAGCCGTCGCGGAGCGGCAGATGTTCCGCAGCCTGCGCAATGGATCGTCTCAAACGTATGGCGGCCTTGCCGGTGGGGGTTGCCAGGACGATCCTCGGCGGATCGCGGGCCAACTCGACGATCAAGGCCAGGATGCGGGCTACGGTGGCGGTCTTGCCGGTGCCGGGACCACCGGAAACAACGGTGAACCCACGGGTCAGGGCATACCGGGCCGCTTCCCGCTGGTGGTCGGGTTCTCCCTCCGTGGAGGGAAAGTAACGCTCCAGGGCGGCCGACAGGGATTCCTCGTCCATGTTCCGCACCGCACTGCGCAGCAGGATGCCGTCGGCCACCTGACGTTCGTAATCCCAAGAGCGATGCAGGTAGAGACGGCCATCACCATCCAACACCAGCGGTGCAAAGTCGCCCGGTCGGCCGACCGTCCCGCACTGCCCAAGCGCCTTCAGCCATCGGGGCGAATCCGGCACCCGCGCCTGATGGCCGTTGGAGTGCTGTAACGTGACTTCATCCCCGCGCAGGGCGGTCAGATCGAGACAGATGTGTCCCCGGCAGGCGGCATTGCTGACCAGCGCAGCCGCCAACCAGAGTTCTTCACAGGGATGGGGGTCAATGCGGAGGATAAAATCAGCAAAGTGCTGATCCAGGAAACTCAGTTGAAGGCTCCCGGTCATCGGAGCGGTTGCTCCTCATCGTGCTTGCCAAAGGAATTTTCATACATCGTGCCGTTGAAAACGGTCAGCCGGTTCTTGCCGGCACGCTTGCTGACGTACATGGCCTCGTCGGCGTTGGCCATGACCGTGCGCACATCACCGCCGTCCTCGGGATAACCTGCCAGACCTGCCGAAAGGGTTGTGGAGAGCGTAACCCCTTCGAAGGCGAATGGAGTCTTCGCCATGTTGGAGACGATACGCTCGACAACCGCAATCACGTCCTGTTTTGGGGTCTCGTTGAACATGATGACGAACTCGTCGCCGCCGTAGCGGGCGCAGATGTCGGAACCACGGACCGTTGAGATGATCATCGCGGCTACCTGACGGATCAACTCGGTCCCGGCCAGATGACCGTACCGGTCGTTTATCTTCTTGAGATTATCGGCGTCGATCATGCAGATCGAATAGGGCCGGTTATAGCGTTTTGACAGCTTTTCCTGCACATTGGCCAGAATGAAAAAATTGCGCATGTTATTGATGCCGGTCACTTCGTCGGTTAGCGAGAGCCGCTCCACCTCGCGGCGGGCGCTCTCCGTCTCGCCGGCCAGCATGGCCCCCAGGTGGGCGATCAGCATGAACGGGAACAACTCGAGGGTATGGGTCAGGAAATCGTTGATCCCCTTGAACTCCTCCGAAGCCAGCAGCACGTAGGAACTGATGGCCAGGACGGCCATGAAATAGGTGATTCGCCGGCCCTGGGTCAGGGAGGTGGCCATCAGCACCAGGTAGATCAGGGACATGAAGGGGCTGGTAATGCGGCCGGTGTACCAGCACACAGCCACGATGAAGGCCAGAAAGACCATCAGATCCACAAAGGTCTTGAAGGGGCTGTACTTGCGGGAGAGAATGCCGTAGCGGGCGTTGATGTTGTAAAAAAACAGCAAAACGCAAAAGGCGGCCAGAAAGATCAGGCTGGCGTGCTCGGTGGGCATCAGCTTGATGTCGAGCGTCACCAGGGCGATCAGCAGCCAGGAGATATTGCCCATGATGCGGTCGTACCCCGCATAACGCTGATGAAAGCTGGGATAGTGCCGAGTATCTTGATTTTCGTCCATAGCAATCCCCGACCGGAATTTCCATCAGCCGGCCTTTTGTAAGGTTGAATAAGCCAATCATACACCATGACAGTATATGTCAGAAATATATTGTCAAAACGGTTCAATCGTCTACAATATTTTCCCGTTACGTTCCCGTAACCTCAAGCCCATTGTAATGATAATTCAAAATTCGGCAAGGGGGAAGCATGCAGAAAGGAAAACCGGCCAAAAAGTATTCCCAGGCGGGTCGGCTGCACAGCATTATCCGGCTGTTCGAAGCCCGGCGGGGCATGACACTGGACGATCTGGCCGAGGAGTGCGGCGTTGACCGGCGCACCATCCACCGCGACCTGAATGCCGTCGAGGAGGCCGGCTACACTCTCACCTCCGAGTGGCTGGAGGGGAAAAAGGTCTACAGCTTCCTGACCAAGTCCCGCAATATCCCGCCCATCACCTTTACCTTACCCCAGCTGATGTCGCTCTACCTGCTGCGCTCCCTGGGCGTCTACCTGGCCGGTACCCCCTTCCAGGCCGGGATCGAGGAGTTGTTCCGCAGCATCACGTCAATCCTGCCGGACCGTTACGCCGCCCACCTGGAACGGATCGCACGGGTATCCCTGCCGATCCTCCACGGCGCCCGGGATTACTCTGCCGCGTCCGGCTACCTTGAAGGGCTGCAGCGCGCCCTGCTGCACCAGTACCGGGTGCGCCTGAGTTATGCCAAGAAAGGGAGGGACGAACATGAAGAATATGAAGTTGATCCCTACACCCTGGTCTTCCACAAGGGGGGCGTCTACCTGCTGGGTTATGCCCACAACCGCGAGGGCATGCGCCTGTTTGCCCTGGAGCGGGTCCGCGGGATCGAGGTGACCCGGCAGCGCTTCGAGATTTCCGCAGGTTATCAGCCGGAGGCCCATTTCACAAGCGCCTTCGGCCTGGTCAGCGACACCCCCATGAAGGTGCGGGTCCGTTTTTCGCCGGACGTTGCCCATGCCGTGAAAGAGCGCGTCTGGATGCCGGGCCAGAAGATCAGGACCGACCGGGAAGGACGGGCAACGGTCGAGTTCGAGGCCGCCGGGGAGATGGAGTTGGTCTCCTGGATACTTTCCTACGGCATGCACGCCGAGGTGCTTGACCCGCCCGAGTTGCGGCGGGAGGTGAAGCGCCAAGTGCGCGAGATGCGCCAGTACTACCGCGGCAAGGAAAAGAAGGGGGAAAAGGCCGACTAATTCCGGTTCAAATCAAAGATGACATCAAGGCGGCGAGTATAGAGGCGACGAAGGCGTACAGGTCGTACGTTGAGGAGCCGAAGACGAGCCAACGCAGATGCCGCTTTGATTTGGAATTGGAATAACGGTCTGTTTGACTTTGCCTGTTGCGTGAATTATAACCAGACATCTTTTATTCAGAGACACGGGCCGGAACCGATGATAGACGATACGCTGCTTAAGGACATACTGGTCGAACGTATAAAAACGGCAGGCAGGATCACCTTTGCCGCCTTCATGGAGGCCTGCCTGTACGAACCGGGGCTGGGATACTACACCTCGCCGGGGCGCAAAGTGGGAGCGGAAGGGGATTTCTACACCAGCATCTCGGTGCATGCCGCCTTCGGCCGGGTCATTGCTCGGGAGGTGGCACAGATGTGGCGCTGCCTGGGCTCACCCGACCTGTTCACCCTGGTTGAGTGCGGCGCAGGCAACGGCCGCCTGGCATGCGACATCATGGACTACCTGGCCGAACGGGAGTTGGCGATGTACGCCGGGCTGGACTTGGTGTTGGTGGAGCGGGAGCCCTCCCTGCAGGCCGCCCAGGCCGAACTTTTGGACAACCATCGGAAGCGGCTGCGCTGGCTCGCGCCGAAGGCGTTCGGGACGGACGGTTTCAGCTTCAGCGGTTGCCTTTACTCCAACGAGTTGATCGACGCCCTGCCGGTGCACCGGGTCATGATGACGCCGGAGGGGTTGCGGGAGATCTACGTCACGCTCGGGGACGGCGGGTTTGCCGAAGAGGCGGGAGAGCTGTCAACGCCGGCCATTGCCGGCCACCTGGAACGGGTCGGCGTAAGGCTGCTGCCCGGCCAGCAGGCCGAAGTCAACCTGGCCGCCCCGGAGTGGCTGGCTGCGGCTGCACGGTCATTGCATCGCGGTTTCGTCATGACCATCGACTACGGCTACCTGGCTGCGGAACTTTATGCTCCTCAGCGCAAGCAGGGGACGCTGCTGTGCTATTATCGCCACCAGGTGGAGGACGACCCCTATATCCGCCTGGGGAGACAGGACATCACCTCCCATGTGGACTTCACCACCCTGATGCGCCGGGGCGAGGAGTTGGGGCTGCAGCCGGTCTGGTTTGGGGAGCAGTGCCGCTTTCTTCTCTCGGCCGGCATCGTGGAGGAGATCGAGGAGTCCGAACGCTCGGCGGCGTCCGAGGAACAGAAACTCAAGCTGCGCCTGGCCCTGAAGAAGCTGATCATGCCTGACGGTGGCATGGGCGACACCTTCCGGGTCCTGATTCAGTCCAAAGGCGCCGAAAACGCCCGCCTGCTCTGCCAAGGCCCGATAGGAGGCTGAATGCCGGGACTCGCCCATTCCGCCATTCGCGGCATCGTCTTTGACCTGGACGGCACCCTGTACGTGTCGAAGCCGTTTGCGGCAACGATTCAGGAAACGGCTGTCGGCTATATCGCAAACCTCAATGGGATCAGCGGCGATGAGGCGCGCTTGCAGATGATGGCTGCCCGAGCGCGGCTTTCCGAGACCCAGGGCATTACCCCCACCCTCTCGGCGGTCTGCATTGAATTGGGCGGAAGCATCCGGGACCTGCATGCCGTCTTTGAGGGCCAATTGCATCCCGAATCGTACCTGGTGCGGGATGAACGGGTAATTGCCCTACTGGAACGGTTGTCGCAACGCTTCGAACTCTGTGTCTACACCAACAACAACCGCACCCTGACGACCCGCATTGTCGCTTATCTGGGTCTGGACGGCTTTTTCCGGCACATCTTCGCCATCGACGACAGGTGGCTCGCCAAACCGGACGAAGAGATGCTGGAGCAGGTGCTGGACCGGCTGGGACTGGCGCCGGACGAGGCGCTTTTCGTCGGCGACCGGTACGACGTGGACCTGCGGCTGCCCGAGCGGTACGGCTGCCCGGTCTATCTCAGCCAGAGCGTCGAGCAACTGCTGCGGCTGGAGGAGTTGCTGCACTGACACCTCCACCCATCAGGGAGGGGCCGGCAGCGAATGCACAACATTAAAGGAGCGTGACCCATGACCCAAAGCAAGGAGATGCTCGACGCCATCATGCGCGCCGTCGAGCTTGAAAAAGAAACCTTCGATCTGTACGTCAAGGCCGAACACAAGACCTTCAACCCGGCCGGAAAACGGATTTTCAAGTGGCTGGCCAAGACCGAGGAAGGGCACTATCTGAAATTAACCGAGTTGTACAATTCGCTGCACGAGAGCGGTCACTGGGTGTTTTACGGCGGCTCGGGCTTCGAACTGGAAGAGGCCGGCAGCGGCGAACAGTCGACAGGCTTTGACACCGACGATGTTGCAGCCTTGAAGATCGCCCAAAATATCGAGAAACGAGGCATGGCCTACTATGAGGAGTTGATCGCCAAAACCGACGACCCGGACGGCAAGGCGATGCTGGAAACCCTCAGAAACGAGGAGGTTGAACACCTGCGGGTGATCACCGAAAAGTTGGAGGACCTTAAAGGATAGCCTGACAGGATGCCGAAACCGGAGCATGAACGGGGTCCCACGAGGGTCCCGTTTTTTTTGCTGGCGCATCGTGTTTTTTAGGCTTCATTTTGTCGGCCCCCATATCCTCGATGCTTTGCATAATGAATGAAAAGGAGCTTCACCCGCAGAATTTACGGGTGGTCTTCGGTTCAGGTAAATTTGCAAGCGTTTGATATAAGGTGACTTTCACGACGTCGAACTTCTTAAAACCACAGGCGTTTTTCGTAGTCACTTTCGCTTTGTTGCGAAGCCCCACATAGCGCCCGGAGCGATCTCTTTTCTCACCTTGAACCAGCTCCGGTGTGCGCGTAGCATCCGCGCCACCTTCTTCTGAAGTGTGCCTGGATGAGCACACAACTCTTTACCAGAGACTGCCACGATTGCTTCAGGACATCTCCACTGCCCGCCATGATGTTTGCTATCAAAAGCTCATAACTCACATAACCAAGTGCGAAGTGCTGGTGCTTGATGACCTGCTCATCTCGCCACTATTACAGAATGACCCGAAGGAACTTCCGGAAATTGTGGTGGACCGCTATGACCGAAAAGTTACCATTGTCACCAACTAATGCCGGTTTCAAATCAAAGATGACATTAAGGCGGCGAGGATCGAGGCGACGAAGGCGTACAGGTAGTACGTTGAGGAGCCGAAGACGAGCAAACGAAGATGCCGCTTTGATTTGGAATTGGAATAACTACCCATCAAGTCGTGACACGATGCCTACAAGGTCCGAACTGAAAGGAGAGTCCATGAGGAAGTGACAGAAAGTCCTTGATAAACTCAAACCTCTATAATTTGCAAAAAAACCGCTTGACAAAAACCTTTTATGACCTATAGTCATTTTTGACTATAGGTCATAAAAGGAGATTAGATTGTCAAACCAACTTAATTGTAAAAGCTGCTCAAATGCCGATGAACCCAAAAAACCGGTTGGCAGACGCGAAAAACGCAGAATGCAAACTCGGGAGGTAATTTTTCGGGTCGCGCTTCAACTTTTTGCTGAGCGAGGTTTCAGTGCAACAACCATAGAGGCAATTACCGAGGCAGCAGATGTCGGAAAGGGTACTTTTTTTAATTACTTCGACAACAAGGAAAGCATTCTTCTGGAATTTAGAGAGATGCAGATGGGAAGGATAAGGGCATTCGTCGACAGCAGCATTACATCGGATGAGCCGCTTACAACCATCATCTATAAACTCGCAGTGACCATGACAGAGGAGCAGCAAAAAAGCCCGGCAATGTTCCAAAGTTTAATAACCGCGATATTCTCAAATGACGCAGTACAGAAACGCGTGTCCGAAGGACTAAACACAGGCAGACAAATGCTTGCTGAGTTAATCTCACACCGTCAGCAGTCTGGTGAAATTCGCAGTGATATTGCCTCGAACGAAATTGCCCATTCTTTCCAGCGCATGATTTTTGGCACAACTTTAATCTGGTCAGTGTCACCAGATAGCACCCTAGAGGAAAACCTAAAGAATATGTCGGATGTTTTTGTCTACGGTATCCAGCCAAGGTAACGAATTAAAAGCCAACGCAAGTGGCAACAGGAAAACACTATGACTCGATATGTATCTAAATCATGGGCCATTCTGGCGGCAATACTCTCGACGACTAATGCGGCGTTCGCTGATGGCTCACTTAATTATACGTTGTCAATGGATGAAGCAATTTCCAAAGGGTTACAGGCAAATGTTAACGTTTTAATGGCTGGGGCAAAGGTATCAGAAGCAGATGGCAGCCGCGAGAGGCGATTGTCGGAGTATCTTCCACACGTTCACATTGAAACACCATTTGCCTATCAGACCATTAATATGAAGGCTCAAGGCATAAGTTTACCAAATGTACCTACCATTGTTGGGCCATTTACAAGCTATGACTTCAGAGTTTACGGCGACCAATCAATATTAGACTTTCAGAGTTACCATAGCATTAAGGCAAGTGAGAAGGACCTGACCTCACGCAAGAACGATTATGAAGATGTACGAAGCCGTGTCATCCAGCAGGTAGCCGTCAATTATATTGTCGCAGAATATGCCGTTGCAAAGGTGGAGACAGCAGAATCACGAGTAAGAACATCTGATGCACTTGAGAAGCTTGCCCAACACCAACATGATGTCGGTGTCGCTGATGGTCTTGATGTCCTTCGTGCCCAAGTGCAACTTGCAAATGACCGTCAAAATCTTCTCGTAGCAAAAAATTCATTACAGCAAACTTTGCTGGTTTTAGAGAGAAGCATAGGAATAGACCTCGCTACCCAGCTAAACCTGTCAGATAAGCTTACTTTTAAGAAATTGGAAGCGCCTCAAATTGAACAAGCGGTGAACGCTGCTTTAGAAACCCGTCCTGATTACCGTTCATTATTTTCGCAACGTGAGTCACTGGTAGAACAACTAAAGTCTTCTCGCTCGCGGTATCTCCCCAAAATAACAGTAAGCGGAAATTATGGTGGAAGCGGTCAACAACTCAGCGATATCGAACCATCGGGCGCAATCCGGGTAAACTTGGTCATGTCGATTTTCGATTTGGATAGGACAGGTGAACGCCTGGAATTAGAGAGCCGGTTGAAAATGACTGAACAACAAATAGCTGACCAACGTCTTGGAATTGAGCAGGATATCCGCGAAGCTCTGCTCAATCTTGATTCAGCCAATGAACAGGTGGTTGTGGCCGGGGAGGGGCTTGAATTAGCCGAAAAAGAGTTAAAGTATGCAAGCGACCGCTTCAAGAATGGCGTGGTGAATAATATCGAAGTCATAACAGCGCAGGATGCTTTGGCACGTGCGCTGGATAACAACTTAAGCGCCCTGGCACAACATTTAGAGGCCAAAATTGCTCTTGCCAAGGCATTGGGCAATACTGAAAAAATTTATCGACTTTTTCTGGGCATATAATAAATCAATAACCAATCTTCGCGAAAGGTAATATAGCCATGAAGAAGAAAATAATTCCTATAATTCTAATTGTCTCAGCGTTTGCCGGGGCATCAATCTATTACTACATTAACAAGAGCGGAAATCATCCTGATTCCACCCTGCAGATTTCGGGCAATATCGAAGCCCATGAAAGTGTAGTTGGTTTTAAGGTTCAGGGCCGACTAGCGGAACTGCCAATTGAAGAAGGGCAATTGGTAAAAGCAGGCGACCTGATTGCCAAACTTGACCAGTCAGACTATCAGCAGCAGGTTGGTATCGATGAGGCCACGCTGAAAAACCGAGAAGCTGAACTAAACCTCTCGTTGGCAGGGAGTCGAATTCAAGAGAGAAAATCGGCAGAACAATCAGTAGTTGATGCTCAAGCAGCTCTTGAACTCAGTAAAGCGGATTTCCAACGTTATCAACGGCTCTACGAAAAAGATGAGGTCTCAGCACAAATCAGGGATACTGCAGCTTCAAATCTCACACGTGCTCAAGCAACGTATGAACGAGCCAGGCAGAACTATAACATGGTGATGGAAGGTGTCCGCAAAGAACAGATAGCCATTAATCGGGCAAGTGCCAGAACAGCCCACCAATCACTTGAACTTTCCAAAATAAAACTTGGATACACCAGTCTCCTAGCTCCAACATCGGGAGTTGTGCTCGTTCGGCAGGCCGAGATTGGCGAGGTCATGGCTCCAGGAACTCCTGTTGTTACTATTGCAGACCTGGACCATCTCTGGTTGCGTGCATATATAAGTGAGACCGACATTGCAAAGGTCAAGCTTGGCCAGCCAGCAACAGTAAAATGCGACTCCTATCCATCTAAACATTACAATGGAAGAGTGTCATTCATATCATCCCAGGCCGAATTCACTCCAAAGAGCGTCGAGACGTATAAAGAGCGCGTCACGTTAGTCTATAGAATCAAGATTGACCTGGACAACCCAAACCACGAATTGAAACCTGGAATGCCAGCAGATGCGTCCATTGAAGCGGTCATTACAAAATAATATGATTCAGCAAACTAATGCCATAGAAGTTAGTGAGTTGACAAAATCGTTCCCTGGTATTCTGGCGGTTGACCATTTGAGCTTTTCTGTCAAAAAGGGAGAAATCTTCGGTCTTGTCGGCCCTGACGGCGCGGGCAAGACCACTACTATGCGCATGCTCGCCGGAGTTATGGCACCTGACTCTGGTAGGGCGATAGTCTCTGGCTTTGATATCGTAAAATCGCCAGAGTCTGCCAAGAACAGGGTGAGCTATATGCCCCAACGCTTCGGCCTGTACGAGGAGTTGACAGTTGATGAAAATATTCGTTTTTATTCAAAGATTTTCGGAGTAAAGACCGCTGAGAGAGAAAAAAGTGCCGTTTCGTTACTTGATGCTGCCGGGATGAATGAATTCAGAAGCCGATTGGCTGGAAAACTTTCAGGCGGCATGAAGCAGAAACTGGGGTTGGTTTGTGCCCTGATTCATACCCCGGACGTGATTCTTCTTGATGAACCCACAAACGGGGTTGACCCGGTATCACGTCGAGATTTCTGGCGTATTCTTTACACGTTACTCGACCAGGGAGTGACTATTCTTACCACAACCTCCTATCTTGATGAAGCCGAGCGATGTCACCGAATTGCTCTTTTGCATGAAGGCCGCATGCTTTTTTGTGATACTCCTGCTCAACTGAAAGAAAATATGCCAGGAGCAGTCCTTTCAGTAGTTACCGGCAATCCTCGGGGCATTAGTGAACTGCTCGATGATAATGAAGGGATTTCAAGCATGATGGTTGTCGGAGATGGACTTCATCTTGTTGTGAAAGATGCACCACGTATGATTCCTGAACTCCATTCGATAATCACATCGGCCAACTTACCGTTCGATTCAATCGAGCAGGTTATTCCAACAGTAGAAGACCTGTTTGTCGAGGCGGTTAAGGGCAATACAAAAGGTAATAACAAATGAACAGTGAATCACCTACGGTCGTTGTACATGACTTGGTTAAACGTTTCGGTGATTTTATTGCGGTGGATAATATCAGTCTGGAGACCCATAAAAGCGAGATATTCGGATTCCTTGGTCCAAATGGAGCGGGAAAATCAACTACAATCCGAATGCTCTGCGGGTTGCTGCGCCCCACTTCCGGGCAAGCGCTGGTTTCCGGGCTTGATGTAGCTACACAATCGGAACAGGTGCGGCAGAAGATTGGGTACATGTCCCAGAAGTTTTCTCTCTACAACGACCTCACTGTTAATGAAAACCTCAATTTTTTTGCAGGAATGTACAGTGTAAACAAGTCTGACCTTAAGGGCCGCATCGATTGGGCAATAGATATGGCTGGTTTGAGTGGGCGTGAAAATTCCCTTGCCGGAACTCTGGCAGCGGGATGGAAGCAACGCCTCGCATTGGGCTGTGCGGTGTTACATCGCCCCCCGATAGTGTTTCTGGACGAGCCGACCTCTGGAGTTGACCCGATTTCCCGGCGTCAGTTCTGGGAGATGATTCATAAGATGGCAGCGGAGGGGGTGACGGTCTTTGTGACTACCCACTATATGGACGAGGCGGAATATTGTAACCGCCTGGTACTTATCTATCGTGGCAAAATCGTTGCTTCCGGTTCTCCTCTGGAACTGAAACAAAAATACATGACCGGCGAGTTGTTATTGGTCGAATGTGATGAGGTCGGCAAGGCCCTTGAACTGCTCCAGACGTCTCCTGGGGTGGATGATGCCGCAATATTCGGCAATGCGCTCCATCTGGTTGTGCCGAAGGCTTCCGAGGCCATTTCCGGAGTGAAAAGCTATTTGTTGGAACACGGCATCAATACGACCAAAATCGAACCGATTCGCCCCAGCCTGGAAGATGTCTTCGTATCTTTAACCAGTGTTCGCAATGGGCATGAAACGGAGAAATCAATTCAATGAACTGGAACCGCCTGCTGGCTATGGCCAGCAAAGAAGTCATTCAGATAAAGCGGGATGCTCGCAGCATCGCGATTGTCATTGCCATGCCGTTGGTTATGATGCTGGCGTTCGGTTATGGGGTCAGCTTTGATACCAAGCATATACCGGTCTACGTTTTCGACATGGAAGGAAGTCAACAGAGTCAGGATTTCCTTAAACGGTTTCAGTCTTCGGTATATTTCAACGTGGTTAAAGCTGTTGATAATTACCCTGCCCTTATCAAGGCTATTGATGGCGGACTTTGCCAGATTGGCATCGTCATACCGTCCGATTTTTCGAATAAGTTGAACACAGGTGAAACGGTAAGTATTCAAGCATTGGTTGATGGTACCGACAGCAATAGCGCCAATCTTGGCATGAGTTACAGCCAAGCTGTCGTTCAAGCTTATTCACAACAGCTTCAACTACATTGGCTCCAGCGCCAGGGTCAGGCTAAGGCTCAAATGCCTATCAGTGTCGATGCCAGAACCTGGTTCAACGAAAACCTCGAAAGCATGGAAACTATTGTCCCAGGTGTGGTGGCTCTTGTCATGGCTGTAGTCGGCACGTTTCTGACCTCTCTCACCATTGCCAGAGAGTGGGAGCGGGGGACAATGGAGCAACTTATTTCCACACCGGTAACGCCAATGGAAATTATGCTCGGTAAACTTGCCCCCTATATGGTCATTGGATTATTCGATACCTGTGTCTGTGCCGCTATGGGAGTATGGTGGTTCGGTGTGCCATTCCGTAGTCATTTATGGGTGTTTTTGCTCAGTTCCATCATGTTTTTGACCGTAGTTCTTTCTATGGGGTATTTCTTTTCGGTCGTCGCCAAGACCCAACTTGCCGCAAGCCAGATATCCTTGGTTGCAACATTTCTGCCGGCATTCCTTCTCTCCGGGTTCATGTACCCTATAGACCAGATGCCCGCAGTAATCCAAGTCATAACTCATATAGTGCCAGCACGCTATTACATGGCAATTCTAAGAAATGTTTTTCTTAAAGGTACTTCCATCACGCTGATGTGGCAGGATTTTTTGGGGCTTGCGCTGTTCGCCGCACTACTTACTCTGGTTGCCACGCGAGCATTCAAAAAAAGGCTCGACTGAAGGGTATGTGATGATTGGCCGTTTACGTCATATGTTGATTAAAGAGTTCATTCAGGTCTTTCGTGACAAGCGAGCCAGGTTTTTACTGTTCGGCCCTCCAATTATCCAGATGATGGTTTTTGGTTATGCGGCAACACTTGAAATCAAGCATGTCCCTATTGCAATAATTGACTATGATAATAGCCAGGTAAGCCGAGACCTGATTTCCAGGTTTGAAGCAAGCCGTTATTTTGACATACGCAAACGTTTACCAGACCGGAGGCAGATTCGCGAAGTAATTGACCGTGGCGATGTTGCTATGGTAATTCAAATTAACTCAGGTTTCGCTCAGAATGAACGCAAAGGCCAAACCGCTCATATACAGGTGATTGTTGACAGTTCGAATTCAAACACGGCGTTGATAGGTCTTGGTTATGTCAACGAGGTCACCAGTACCTTTGCGAGTGAATACCAAATTGAATTGATTCAGCGTACCTCGCCCCTTTCTATTGCACAGATGCCAAAAATTGTTTTGGACAAACGTCCTTGGTACAACACCGACATGAGCAGCCAGTGGTTCTTCGTACCGGGAGTAATCGGAAATCTCATACTGGTTATTGTGGTGACATTAACAGCTTTTGCCGTGGTCAGAGAGCGGGAAATCGGGACCTTGGAACAGATTATGGTAACACCCATACGACGAGTGGAATTCATCCTTGGAAAGACTATCCCGTTTTTCCTCATTGGCCTATTTGATGCTGCGCTCATATCTGCTGTTGGCACACTATGGTTCCATGTGCCATTACGAGGCAGCATAGCTGTGCTGGCGTTAGGTACGGTTCTATTCCTGCTATGCGTGCTTGGCATCGGCCTGTTCATTTCTACTGTTTCAAATACGCAACAGCAGGCTATGGTGACGTCATTCTTCTTTATCATGCCTTCAATAATATTCTCTGGTTTCGGTTCTCCTATCAGTAGCATGCCCGAGTTTATGCAATACCTGACATATATTAATCCATTGAGATATTTCCAGACTGTTCTGAGAAGCGTGTACCTTAAAGGCGTGGGGCTTGATGTGCTTTGGCCGCAGATGTTCGCGATGGCGGCAATTGGGATATTTATGCTTACGGTTAGCGTATTGCGCTTCCATAAATCGCTTGAATAATCAGTTTATTCCAATTCCAAATCAAAGCGGCATCTTCGTTGGCTCGTCTTCGGCTCCTCAACGTACTGACTGTACGCCTTCGTCGCCTCGATCCTCGCCGCCTTGATGTCATCTTTGATTTGAAACCGGAATTACTTGCAGAGTCACATGCCAAACCAAATGAGAACTCATATGCTGCGATCACCAGTGTCCGGCAAAAATTGAGTGCGCGGCTGTAGCAGCGTTCATTGTCGTTCGGGCCAAGGACAATCTGAAATACAAACGCCTGTATTCCAATCCGAAAACCATGGATGCGTGCGTACGGGCAGACCAGATCTTCACCCTGGTGACACAGAAAACGAAAAAGGGATATCCGGGGCGGTTTCGCCGGTTCAGCTTCATTGAAAAAGAGCGAAACAACCTGTTCGGGTTTCTCACGACACCCCAAACATTGTCCCGTCAATCTGCTCTCTTCCGCAGGTAGTCGATCAAGGCTGCCATATCCTCCGGCAGTTCTGTGGAAAACTCCATGAATTCACCCGTAGCGGGGTGGATGAAACCCAGGGTACGGGCGTGCAGCGCCTGCCGCCCCAACGCCGTGATCAACTTGCGAAGCTGCGGATCGGTGAGGTTGTTGAAACGCCCGCCGTCGGGATACAGCGGGTCCCCGAGGAGGGGATGGCCGGCCTCGGAAAGATGCACCCTGATCTGATGGGTGCGTCCGGTCTCCAGGCGCAACTCCACCAGGGATACCCGGCCGTAACGTTCCTTCACCCGCCAGCGGGTCACCGCATGCTTGCCGCTTTTGGCCTTACCCGACAGTCGCACCCGTTCGGTGGGATGGCGGCCGATAATCCCTTCGATCTTACCCCCATCCTCCTTGGGACTTCCGTAGACGAGGGCTTGGTAAATACGCTTGACGGAATGCACGCTGAACTGGTTTGACAGCGACTGGTGGGCGCGATCGCTTTTGGCCGCCACCAGCACGCCCGAGGTATCCTTATCCAGGCGGTGGACGATGCCGGGACGCAGTTCACCGCCGATGCCCGACAGGTCGCTGCAGTGTGCCAGAAGCGCGTTTACCAGGGTTCCCGAACTGTTGCCCGCCCCCGGATGCACCACCATGCCGGCAGGTTTGTCGATGACGATCAGGTCTTTGTCCTCATACAGCACCTCCAGCGGAATAGCTTCGGGCTGAGGCTCGGCCGGCAGGGGGGGCGGTATCTCCACCCGGATGCTCTCCCCCCCCTTGAGTTTCAGAGACGGACGGGCACTCTTGCCGTCAACCAGCACATTGCCTGCTTCGATCAGGCGCTGGACCGTGGCGCGGGTCTCTCCCGCCATTTCCCGGCAGATGAACAGGTCAAGCCGCATCGGCTCTGTCCCCGGCAAAAAATCAAGAATCGTCTGGTTCATAGGCGTTCAACCCCCCGGTAGTATCATTCCGGTTTCAAATCAAAGATGACATCGAGGCGGCGAGGATCGAGGCGACCAAGGCGTACAGTCAGTACGTTGAGGAGCCAAAGACGAGCCAGCGCAGATGCCGCTTTGATCTGGAATTGGAATAAAAAAACAGAGGCGCATCCCCTGTGCAGGGGCGCGCCTCCTGAAAAGAACCGCTGCCGTGGCGGGAAATCTACCAGATGTCCGACTCGATCTTGCCGGCCCGCTTGATGAGCACGTCCACGACGGCAATGTCAAAGATGGCCTCGGGCTTGAGCTCGGGGGACACCCGGGAAAAGAAGTGCTGACGCCCCTCTTCCAGCTCATCCTGGAGCACATCGAAAATATTGTCGTTCTTGATGCCGCTCTCCACCTTTTCGGTGTTGTACAAGGCCACATCGGAGATAATGGCCCGGGCCAGCCGTTTCGCCTGATCGGGATTGTCAATCATGTTCATAAGCGCTCTTTCACCGTCCGTTGAAATTTATCCGCGCATACTTGCACAAAATCAAATAAAACTCCAGAAACAAGGTGTGCAGATTCCGACGACTACACTAGCTACCGGGGCCTCAAGGCAAAGTAGATGTTGGCATCCCCGCGCTGCACCAGGATGGTCAGGGTGCTCCCCGGCCGCGCCTGCCGGATGGCGCGCTGGTAATCGGCAGCGCCGGCGACCCTCGTGCGGTTGACGGAGACGATCACGTCGCCGCGCCGGATGCCGGCCTCGGCGGCCGCACCGCCCTTGGACACATCCACGACAACCGCGCCGTCTCCCTCCTCTGAATCGTCCACCACCAAACCGAACTGGTCGGCTCTCCCCTGGGATTCACCGCCGCCTGTTCCGCGGCGCTGCTTGGGGGCCATATCGGAACTGGTCAGCGTCAGGCTCAGCTCCATCGCCCTGCCGTCCCGGAAGACCGTAACCTTGACCGGCTTGCCGATTCCGGCCTCGGCCACAAGGCGTTGAAGGTGCGAGGGGTCCTTCACGTCGGTGCCGTTAAAGGCGGTGATGACATCTCCCTGGCGGATACCGGCCTTCTCGGCCGGACTCCCCTTCATGATATCGTTGATCAGGGCGCCTCTGGCCTGCTTCAGGCCAAAAGACTTGGCCAACTCTTCGGTGACCGGCTGGATCGTCACGCCCATCCAGCCGCGGCTGACATTCCCCTTCTGGATAAGCTGAGCGAAGATCGGCTTGGCCATATTTGCCGGAATGGCAAAACCGATGCCCTGCCCGGCTGCCACGATGGCGGTGTTGATGCCGACGACCTCGCCGTAGATGTTCAGCAACGGACCGCCCGAATTGCCGGGATTGATGGAGGCATCGGTCTGGATGAAGTTCTCGTAGGTTTCGATGCCCACGTTGGAGCGCCCGGTAGCCGAGATGACACCGACCGTCATGGTCCGGTCCAGGCCGAAGGGGTTGCCGATGGCGATAGCCCACTGGCCGACTTCCAGCTTGTCCGAATCGCCGAGAACTGCGGTCGGCAGGTCGGAAGCGTTGATCTTGATCACGGCAATGTCGGTCTTCTGATCCCCTCCGACAACCTTCGCATCATAGACCTTGTCGTTGGAGAGTTTGACCTGGACCGTCTCGGCATCCCGCACGACATGATCATTTGTCACGATATAGCCGTCCTTGCTGATGATGAACCCCGATCCCAGGCTCTTGTCGCGGCGGTACTGCGGCTGGCCGCCACCGAAAAAGTCATCGAAAAAGGGTGACATTTCGAAGAATGGCTGCACCATCTTCTTTTTGCTGACCGTGGAGATGTTGACGACGCAGGGGGTAACCTTCTTGGCAACCGCAGTGAAGGCCTTCTGGGTGGAGAGAATATCGGGAGGCACATCCTTGACCGGCGCTTCAGCCTCACCTCCCTTGCGTTTCGATTCAAAAAACAAGGGCGATTCATTCTTGCCGCCGCATGCTGCCAGCCCTCCGAGAAGCAGCGTGCAGATAACGGCGAAAATAAGTGATCGGGAGCAGGCTCTTAATTTCATAATGCACTCACCATAATTGGATTCAACTGCGAAACTATTGACTAAATATAAGCCGGATGTCAACGGAATTCAAGAGTAACCGGAGTTGGGGCGCCCGTCTGTTCTATCTGTTATAATAATGTTATTGTAAACCGTATGCACTTTGTGCAAAAATAAATTTGAACACACAAATATTCAGGCGTTCTCACGGGAGGGACCTATGACCGACATCAAGGCGCAAATCAAGGAATTCCGCATCGGCCAGAAGATCAGGGGGCTCCGTCAGCAGAAACGGCTAACCCTCCAGGAGTTGTCCGACCTGACAACTCTTTCCAAACCGCTTTTGTCGCAAATCGAAAATGAACAGGTCGTCCCCCCCTTGGCAACGCTGCTCAAGATCGCCAAGGGGCTTAAGGTCGGCATCCATTTTTTCTTCGAGAACGAAAGCAACCGCCAGAAGTACGTTGTAACCAAACAAGAGACCATCAGGGAGTTTGAAGCGGTTCAGCGGCCGGCAATCAACGATGTTTCGCGCCCCTATATCTACTACTCCCTTGCCCAGGGGATGCGGCACAAGCACATGGAGCCGTTTCTGATTGAGTTTGACACATGCGACTGGGACGAGCGGCTCTTCTTCAAACATGAGGGCGATGAAGAGTTTCTCTATATCGTGGAAGGCGAGCTGGATCTCCATTACAACGACGAAATCATCCGCCTGCGCGCGGGGGACAGCATCTACTACGACTCAAGCCAGCCCCATGGCTGGGTTGCCGTAGGTAAGGAAAAAGCCAAGGCCGTGGCGGTGCTGTACACAAAGGATTGATTGCCGGCCGCTGCCGCTCCCTTCACATTCCACCCATCACCGAAACGGAAATGCCTTGCAACGGCTCAACCACCCCCTGCCCCCCTCCTAAACTAGGAGGGGGAATATCTGGGCGTTTTCCTCCCCTCCTAGTTTAGGAGGGGCCGGGGGTGGTAGTCATCCTCAGTTCACACGCCCCCTCCGCCAAGCACCTTATAGAGCGTTACCATGGTGGCCAGCCGGGTAAGCCTCGTCGCGATCAGGTTTTGCTGGGCGCTGTAGAGGGAACGCTGGGAGTCGAGGACGTTCAGGTAGCTATCGACCCCTTTTTCGTAACGCGCCTGGGAGAGGCGATAGCTCTCGGCCGTCGCATCGGTCAGCGATTGCTGCGCCGCGATCTGGTCGTCGATGGTGCCACGTTGAGCCAAAGCGTCGGCCACCTCCCGGAAGGCAGTCTGGATGGCCTGCTCGTACTGGGCCACCGCGATGTCCCGGTCCACTTCCGCCACTCCCAGGTTTGCCTGATTTCTGCCGGCGTCGAAGATGGGTAACGAGACCTGCGGCGTGAAATTCCAGGCAAAGGAGCCGCTCTTGAAGAGATCCGCCAGCCCTTCGCTGCCGAAGCCCACAGACGAGACCAGGGTAATCCTTGGGAAAAACGCCGCCCTCGCCGCGCCGATGTTGGCGTTGGCCCCCTTGAGCTGCCCTTCGGCCTGGAGAATATCGGGGCGACGGAGCAGCACGTCGGACGGCAGGCCGGGCGTCACGTCCTTCAAGGCGCTGAGCGTTTCCGTGAGCTTTTGCGGGAGCAGCTCAGCCGGCATCGTTGAGCCGACCACCAGGTTCAGGGCATTTTCGTCCTGGGCCACCAGGGTGGTGTAACGGGCGATGTCCACCCGCGCCGCGTCCACGCTGGTCTGGGCCTGGTGGAGATCAAGGGCCGAGGCGATGCCCGTCTCGAAGCGGCTCCGGGTCAGTTGATAGGATGATTGCTGGCTCGCCAGGGTGTCTTTGGCGAGTTGCAGATGTTCACGATCGGCGGCCAGGGCCAGGTAACCGACGGCAACCTGGGAAACAAGGCTGATCTGCACGCTGCGCCGTGCCTGTCCCGTGGCAAGGTACTGTTCCAGGGCCTGGTCCTTGAGGCTCCGGACCCGGCCGAACAGGTCCAGTTCATAGGAACTGACGCCCAGGCCGACGTTGTACTGATCAACCGTTGCGGTCTTGCCGCTGCTGGAGAGCCCTGCGGGGATCCGTTGGTAGTTGGCGTCGGCAGTTGCGTCCACCGCGGGGAAGAGATCGGAGCGCTGAATCTGGTACATGGCCCGTGACCGTTCGATGTTCAGGGCGGCAACACGCAGGTCGCGGTTGTTCTCCAGAGCCAGGGCGATCAGCTTCCGCAGGTTCGGATCGACAAAGAACTCCTGCCAGGGGATGTCGGCAACGGCCTTTTCTCCGGTTCCCGCCTTTGTCTCGTGATAAGCCGGGCCGTTTGGCCACGATGCCGGCACGGGCGCAGCGGGTTGCTTGTATTGCGGGGCCATGGTGGCGCAGCCGCTCAGGCAGAGGAACGCTCCGAGAGGAAGGCAGAAGGCTGCCGATATGCGTTGTATCTGTTTCATGTCAGTGCACCTCCGGTGTGGTGGCAACAACGTCGGGTCCAACGGGGGCGGCCTGGGGCTGCTTCTTCGCAAACAAACGCGAGACCAGGACGAAGAAAAACGGAATAAAGATCAGGTCGATGAAGGTGGCTGAAAGCAGACCGCCGGTGACGGCGGTGCCGATGGCGTTCTGGGCCGCGGCGCCGGCTCCCTTGGTGAGCGCCAGCGGCAGGGTGCCGAAGAAAAAAGCCAGCGAGGTCATGATGACCGGCCGCAACCGGATCTTCACCGCCATCAGGGTAGCCTCCATCAACTCATGGCCCTGATGCATCTGTTCCTTGATGAACTGGATGATCAGAATGGCGTTCTTCGTGGAAAGGCCCACGGTGGTCAGCAGGCCGATCTGAAGATAGATGTCGTTGGGGAACATGCGCAGTTTCACCGCCGTCACCGCCCCCACCAATCCCAGCGGAAGCATCAGCAGGTTGACGAAGGGAATGGTCCAGCTTTCGTACAGCGCCGCCACCGCGAGAAACACCACCAGGAGTGAAATGGCGTACAGCGCCGGCGCCTGTGCTCCGGCGTTCTTTTCCTCATAGGAGAGACCGGTCCATTCGTACCCGATCCCCGGCGGCAAATCGGCAGCCATCTTCTCCACCTCGGTCATTGCTTCGCCGGTGCTCACCCCCGGTGCGGCCTGTCCCAGGATCTCCACGGACGGTAAGCCGTTGTACCGCTCAAGGCGGGGCGAACCGTACTCCCAGCCGGTGGTGGCAAAGGCTGAGAACGGCACCATCTGGCCGTTATTGTTGTTGACATACCAGCTGTTGATATCCTCCGGCAGCATCCGCGACCGGGGTTCGGACTGGAGATAGACCTTCTTGACCCGGCCATCCTGGATGAAATTGTTTACGTAGGTGCTCCCCCAGGCGGTTGATAGGACATCGTTGACCTGCGACAGGGACACCCCCAGGGCGCCAGCCCGCACGTCGTCGATGTTGAGCTTGAACTGGGGCGAATCGTCCTGGCCGTTGGGCCGCACTGCGACCAGCTTGGGGTTTTTCATGGCCATGCCCAGCAGTTGGTTGCGGGCCTCCATCAGCTTTGCATGTCCCAGGCCGCCGCGATCCTGCAACTGGAAGTCGAAACCGTTCGCCACCCCGAGTTCGAGCACGGCCGGCGGAACAAAGGCGAATGCCAGGCCGTCGCGAAATTGGGAGAACGCCTTCATGGCCCGGGCAGCAATGGCCGGCGCCTTCAGATCCTGGCTCTTGCGAACTTTCCAGTCTTTGAGCCTTACCCATGCCAGCCCCATGTTCTGGCCGCGGCCGGCAAAGCTGAACCCGGCTACCGTGATGATCCCCTCCACCGTCTTTGATTCTTTTTCCAGAAAGTGCTGCTCAATCTGCCGTATGGTCTTGATGGTTCGTTCCTGGGTGGCGCCGGCTGGAAGCTGGACCTGGCAGAGGAGAAAACCCTGGTCCTCATCCGGCAGGAACGAGGTGGGGAGGTGCACGAAGAAATAGGCCATTGCGGCCACGATGGCGCCGTATACCACCAGGTAGCGCACCGGCTTGCCGAAGGAGCGGCCGACGATCCCCTCATATTTGCCGCGGCAGTACTCGAATACTCGGTTGAACCGGCTGAAGAACCAACTGAACCAACCATTCTCGCCGGAATGGTGTCCCACTACGACCGGCTTGAGCAGAGTGGCACAGAGAGCCGGGGTCAGGATCATCGCCACCAGTACCGAGAGGATCATGGCCGAGATAATCGTGATGGAAAACTGGCGGTAGATGACACCGGTGGAGCCGCTGAAAAAAGCCATGGGGAGGAATACCGCCGTGAGCACCGTGGCGATACCCCAGAGGGCGCCGGTGATCTGCCCCATGGACTTGATGGTCGCTTCCTTGGGCGGGAGCCCTTCCTCAGCCATGATGCGTTCGACGTTCTCGACCACGACGATGGCGTCGTCAACCAGCAACCCGATGACGATGACCAGGGCGAACATGGTCAGGGTGTTGATGGAGAAGCCGCAGGCCGCCAGCACTCCCATGGTTCCCAGGAGCACCACCGGCACGGCGACGGTCGGGATCAGTGTGGCGCGGATGTTCTGCAGGAAGATAAACATGATGATGAATACCAGGAAGACCGCCTCGATCAGGGTATGGACCACCTCTTCGATGGATATCTTGATGAAGGGAGTTGTGTCGTAGGGGTAGATCACCTTCATGCCGGGAGGAAAATATTGTGACAGTTCAGCCATCTTGGCCTTGATCCTATTGCCGGTTTCCAGCGCGTTGGCGCCGGCCGCCAGGCGTATTGCCATGCCACCCATCGGTTTTCCGTTGTAGTACGACTGAATATCGTAGTTCTCGGTGCCGATCTTGCTTTCCGCTACATCCTTCAGCTTGACCGTGGAGCCGTCGGGATTGGTGCGCAGGATGATGGCATCGAACTGATCCGCGTTCTGGAGCAGGGAGCGGGCGTTGATGGTGGCATTGAGTTGCTGCCCCTGGTTGGCGGGGAGGCCGCCGAACTGCCCGGCCGATACCTGGACGTTCTGGGCCTGCAGCGCGTTGATCACGTCGTCGGTGGTCAGATGGAAATTATTCAGTTTGGCCGGGTTCACCCAGATCCGCATGGCGTTCTGGGTGCCGAACAGCAGCAGTTCACCTACCCCATCCAAGCGGCTGACAGTATCCTGGAGGTTGGATACCATGTAATCTGTCAGGGTGTTGCGATCCATGGATCCGTCTTCCGAGACGAGGCCGACGATCAGCAGGTAGTTCCTGCTGGATTTTACTACCGAAATGCCCTGCTGCTGCACGATCTGGGGCAGGAGCGGCACGGCCGTCTGCAACTTGTTCTGCACCTGTACCTGGGCGATATCTGGGTTGGTGCCTGCCTTGAAGGACAGTGTTATGGTCACCGCCCCGGCCGAGTCGCTGGTGGAGGCCATGTAGATCAGGTTGTCGATTCCGTTCAGCTTTTGTTCCACGACCTGGGTAACCGTATCCTGCACCGTCTGTGCGGACGCCCCCGGATAGGTGGCGTTGATGGCAATCTGCGGCGGTGCGATCGCCGGATACTGGGATATGGGAAGTATCTTGATCGCAAGCAGACCGGCCAGCATGACCAGGATGGCGATCACCCAGGCAAAAACCGGGCGGTTGATGAAAAAACGAGGCATGGAGGATCTCCTTGTTAAAATCTTACATAGAGCGCGGATTCACCGGATCTGCGCGGAAAGCTCAAGCCAGAAAACTGCGGTTCTCTCACAGAGCCCACAGAGGCACAGAGGTTCAAAACAAATCATACCGATAACTGCATGTAGCCAAATGTGATGGCTTGTTTTTATCCCAGAATAAACATTTGCCACGGAACCACAGAAATAAGCATTTCAAAGGGTCAAACACTACTTTGGTCCAGTTTCCCCTCACCATTCCGAATTTCAGAATATTCGAAAAAACTCTGTGATTTCCTTTGTGTCTATGCGCCTCTGCGCCGAATTGACGACTTTAGGTTACTCTCTGTGCCTCTGTGCGCTCTGTGAGAGAACCGCTTTTCCCAGGATTTATTTTTTCACCGCCGCTGCAGCCGCTGGTTGAGCTGCCGGGGCGCTGCCGAAGGGCACGGTCTTGACCGCCGTTCCGGGGCGCGCCTTTTGTATCCCTTCCAGGATGACGCGGTCACCTGCCTTCAACCCGTCGCTGACCAGCCAGTTGTCGCCGACGGTACGGGTAACCCTGATGACCCGCGGCTCCACCTTCTCTTGCGCCCCAACTATCATAACCATGGCCTCGCCTTTCGGATTGCGGGTAACGCCGCGTTGCGGGACAAGGATGGCGTTCTCGGTTATCCCCTCCTCAAGAATGGCCCGGACAAACATGCCCGGCAGCAGGGTCTGTTTCGGGTTGGGGAAAAGCGCCCGCAGGGTAACGGAGCCGGTGCTCTGGTCAACGGTAACCTCGGAAAATTTCAGGGTGCCCGGCAACGGATAGGCGCTTCCGTCCTCCAGCAGCAGCTTGACGCGCGCCTGGCCTGTGCGGTCGGTTTTCAGAGTGCCGCTGGCCAGTTCCTGCTTCAGGCGCAGCAGTTCGGCGCTGGACTGGGTGACATCCACATATATGGGACCGAGCTGCTGGATGGTAGCCATCGCCGTGGTCTGGTTGCCGGTCACCAGGGCGCCGTCAGTCACGGTCGAACGGCCGATGCGCCCTGAGATGGGGGCTGTTACCTTGGTATAGTCCAGGTTGATCCGGGCGGTTTCCACCGCGGCCTTTGCGGAGGCCACATCGGCCTCGGACTGCTTGAGCGCGGCATCGGCGTCGTCATAGTCCTGCTGGCTGACCGCCTTGATCTTTACCAGTTCCTTGTAGCGCCCGGCCTTCAGCCGGACGGTCGCTACACTGGCCTCTGCCCTGGCAAGTGCCGCCTTGGCGCTGTCGTAGGCCGCCTGATAGGTTGCCGGGTCGATCCGGTACAACACCTGGCCGGCCTTAACGTCGCTCCCTTCGGTGAAGACCCGCTTCTGGATGATTCCGCTGACCTGGGGCCGCACCTCTGCGATCAGGTAGGGCGAGGTGCGACCCGGCAATTCCATCGTCAGGGAGACGCGCTGCGGCTGGACAACAACCACCCCCACCTCGGGGGGGGCGCTTTGGGGCGCCTTGACGGCAGCCTGGTTTTTTCCGCACCCCGTCAGGAGTAGCCCACCTAAAAGCGCTCCCATGGCGCTTACCAGTAAAATCCTGAAATTGCTTTGCATAGGCACCTCTATGTATCGTTTATGAATTTCCGGCCCAACCGCCGGGCCTGTTACTACAGTAGCTATCTAGTTAAAATTTGGAATGAATAGTCATTCCACGCCCTGGCTCAAAAAAAAGCAGCAGCTTCTCCTGCGCCTGCTTTGTTCACCGCTTTATGGAATCCCAACTGGCAACAACGACCTCTTTCAGAAGATGTTCGTCCAGCGTGATGAAGCCCAGGGTGTGATCTCGGGCAATAGCGAGCAAGGGGCCAAACGCCAGGGAATCGATGACAAAAAGCGGCAGGTCCCTCAGGATCTGCTGGCTGACGCCCTGTTCGAACAGTTCGTTATACACTGTGTGCTTGCCCCCCGTGTCCGGCTCGCCCATGATCCTGTCCCTGCGAAAGGCCGTCCCGTACGGTGAGTAGTAGAACTGTTCCACATAGCGGAAATCGAGGGGATTGGCGATGAAGTAGCTGAGAAGCCGGGTCCCGAGATGGATGAACCGTTCCCTGATGGGTCTCGTCTCCGGATAATCCTCGAGGATGAAGGCCGAAACCCTCTTTTCGATATCCCGGTACAGCTCGGTGATGAGGATATCCTTGCTCTTGAAGTAGAGATAGATCGTGCCGGCGCCGACCCCGGCCCGGTCGGCGATCAGCGCCACCGAGGCCCCGTGGAAACCGCACTCGGCAATGAGGTTGCGTGCTGCGTCAAAAATGTCGTCCCGCTTGCAAGACATTCGTTGTCCCCTATTCTGAATGATCACTCATTCAGAATAGGGGGCCGTATCTTTTCTGTCAAGAATTTTTTGCTCAACAACAATGAATAAATCGGGGCAGGTCGGCACTCGGTCGGCGTCTCATTTGCGTGCAGTTCCACCACCCTCCAGGCTAGGAATATAGAGAATTACCGGAGTATACTATTTGGATATCCCCAATAAATGTCTGATTTTTGGTGCTGTGGCGTTTCCGTTGGATAGTTTTCAACTTGCATTTCGTAATTGAAGGAGGCTGCGGTGGGTGTGCTATGGCTTGATTAATCTTTCCAGATCCTTCAGCAGCAGAAAGAGATGGTACGGGTCGGTCGGGCTTGGTTCAAATCCCCATCCCAGATACCAGTTCCGGGCTGCGTCATCCTTCGCATGAACGAGTATCGCACGGATACCGGCTATATCAGCCGCCTGCATGGTTCGCAATAGGGCATCCTTCAACAAAGCGCGACCGAGACCGCCCCCCTGGTGATTCCGGTCAACCGCGAGACGTGCAAGGATCATCACTGGTACGGGGTGCCTGGCCAAACCTTTTATGACACGTACGGATGCAGAAGCAGGTTCGACACTCCCCACCGCAAGGCTGTAGAATCCCGCCACCGCACCGTCCTTGCAGCAGACATAGGTTTGAGCGCTGTTGGCCTTTTGGTTAACCAGGGCAAAACGCTGTAAGAACTGGTTAAGAGCCGGTTGGCCGCAATTAAACGAGCTGACGTTATCGGCTGCTTCAAGTTTGCGGACAGCTTGGTAACGTGCGGAATTCAATCCAGGGCGCCTTGTTCAGTTAACAGTCGTTCCAGGTTGGGATGTGACTTTACCGGCCGGTCAAGGGCCTGCTGAAAGACCTGCCATTGTGCATCGTCCAGCACAAAGTGCCGCCGGTCGGCCAGGGATTGATTGGCAGCAGTTATTCCGGCATCCAGTAGAAATTCACTAACGCTTTTGTGACAACCTCGTGCAGCCGCTTGTAACAATTGCTTGGCTGATGGGTTGACTCGGACGTCAATCCGCTCTGTTTTTGAAACGGCTACAGTAGACATTGGGTCCTCCTCTCGCTGGTATGCCGTTATTATACTGTACGGACGTTGTACCGACAACAAAAATATATCAACACTGGTGAGGTTGGTCGAGAAAGACGGTTTGCCGCCTTGTACATCATGAAATGCGGATACCCTAATATTTTCGCACCATCCCTTACCGGGGCATTCGCGATATCTGTCATTACATCCGCAGCTACTTTTGTGTATTCGCACCTACTTCTGAAATTGGCGGCCGCAACGACCGCACCCGCTCCACGGCCGGCGGATGGGAATAGTAGAAGGCAGCGTACCAGGGATGGGGAAAAAGGTTGGAGAGATTCTCCACCGACAGCTTGACCAGGGCCGAGGCCAGATCCTGGGGCCTGCCGGTCAGGTCCGAGGCAAAGCGGTCGGCCTCGCGTTCGTGGCAGCGGGAACGCCACGCCGAAAGCGGGGTCAGAGGAAACAGCACCAAAGAGCCGATGAAACCGAGGATGACCATGCGCGCCGGGAGCGACAGATCCCCCGGAAGCCCCAGGAGTCCGGGCAGCAGATAGAGTTGCCGGCTCAGACTAAAGGCTACAGTTAAATTGGCGTGCTGATTCGGAGTTGCATTCAAAACCGGTTGATCGGCATAAGCTGAGCTGCCCGCAGAGATAAGGACACCTAAACTGACTGCCAAATAAGATTTCTCATTTGTTGATTCTCCATTGTTTTTGGTTTATTCTTCCAATTTTTTTGCTTCTCATTGCATTTATCAGTGAGTTAAACAGCAATTTAGACTTATAGCCTATGTAACCTAAGGCTTAAATATAATAAGCGTGAAACCGATATGCGAACTAGCCGTACCGGCGAACGACGGCTGAATGGTCACAGACCCTCCAACAGCCCATTACTGGAAACTGTTAAGTAGGGGGCATTGTGGTAAGATCCGACAACATCCCTAAGTGTAACGCCGCCAGAAAGACCGCTCTTGGTTACGGTAACCGGCCCGGTACTAATCGTGTCGCCATTGGCGATGATCAGATGGCTGGTTAATTGCTTGAGTTTGCGGTTGTAAATTAATCCGTCGGACTGGCTAGAGACGTTGAGCAGTTGAATTTGAGCAGTTCCAATCGCAGTATTTCCAGTTGGAGTGGTAGCCGTGACGGTTATATTGTTGATCCCCGTCGCCAGGCTTGAGATTGTGCAACTCCATGTCGAGGGGGTCGGATAGGAGACAGGTCCGGCAACGGCAGAGGTGTCAACGGAAACTGAGATCGTCGAACCCGCTTCAACGTTGCCGGTAATTGTCTGTGAATTTACCGTGGTTGGAGTCGTAACCGGCGCTATCGATACAGGAAATAAGTGACCTGCTTCCCTTATGCGGTTATTGTATGTATCCGCTATATAGATATTGTTGTATTTATCAACGGTAACACCGAAAGGAGTATTGAGGTAAGCAGCAATGGGGGGACCCCAATCGCCGGAGAAGCCATATGTCGAGTTGTATGTCCCGATATTATTTCCCACCACGGTGGAAATCACCCCTGTGGTGTCAACTTTCCTGATACAACTGTTCCCAGTGTCAGCTATATAAAGGTTACCGTTGCTATCTACAGCCACACCCCAGGGCCAGGTGAGATATGCATTGACAGCCAATCCACTGTCACCGGAATTTCCCATTGTCCCATTCCCTGCCACGGTTGTTATCACCAATGTTGAAGCGTCAACTCTTCTGATACTATTGTTTCCGTGGTCAACGATGTAAAGGTTACCGGTCCCGTCAACAGTGACGGCACTTGGATAGGATAGCGTGGCTGTAGTGGCGGGTTCTCCATCCCCTGTATAACCTTCTGTTCCGTTCCCGGCCACAGTCGTGATTATCTGAGTGGCAGCGTCAACTTTCCTGATGCAATTGTTGCCTGAGTCGGCTATGTACAAGTTACCGCTGCTATCAATGGCCACGCCAACTGGCCAGTTGAGGTTTGAAGCGGCTGCAGTGCCGCCGTCACCGGAATAGCCTGATGTTCCGTTCCCAGCCACGGTGGTGACTACGTGGGTTATTGCATCAATTCGCCGGATACAATTATTATTTTGATCGGCGACGAAGAGATTACCGGCCCCATCAATGGCTACAGTCGTTGGATTGCTGAAGGAAGCCGAAGTGGCAGCTCCTCCATCTCCGGAATAACCTGATATCCCATTCCCTGCAAAGGTTGTGATCACATTACTCGAAGCGTCAATTCTCCTGATTAGGTTATCTTGTGTATCGGCAATGAACAGATTGCCTGAACTATCGACTGCCACCGCGGTCGGCATATAGAGACCCGAAGCCGTGGCCACACCTCCGTCACCAATATCCAACGAGGGCCCTATTCCTGCCACATTGGTGATTATCCCGTTCGCTGCAGTAATCTTCCTTACATGTTGGTTTTCATCCGCTATTAAGATGTTACCGGCCCCGTCAATAGCAATACCCATCGGAAAGATTCCCGCCGCGATAGCCGCCCCCCCGTCGCCTGAATAAGCGCCTTGTCCGTTTCCTGCAATTGTGTTGATTATTCCGGTTGCTAAGTTTACTTCCCTGACGAAAGCATTGACGGATATGTACAGGTTGCCGACACCATCGATGGTTATGCCGTTAGGCGAAATGCTTGCCGCAGTGGCAAAACCTCCGTCGCCGGTATAACCTTGTATTCCATTGCCGGCAACGGTGGTAATTATTCCGGTAGTGGCATCCACTCTTCTGATACAATTATTGCCACTATCAATAAAGTAAAGATTATTGGCACTGTCAAAGACCAGTGTCGTGGGATTATTGAGAATGGCCGAAGTTGCTGGACCGCCATCACCGGAAAAACCCTGGTTCCCATTCCCCGCAACGACTGCATACACACCGGTCGTTGCATCCACCCTCCAAATATAGTTATTCAATAAATCCGAAATGTAGAGGTTGCCGGCGTTATCAACAGCTACACCATACGAATAGAAGTTACTCCCCGCAACCGTGGTGATCACCCCAGTCGAGGCATCAACCCTCCTAACCTTGTTTACGTCGGCTATGTAAATGTTGTTGTAGCTATCAATTGCCACTGCCATTGGAGTAATGAGGCTGGCTGCGGTGGCTAAACCCCCGTCGCCGGAATAACCTGATACCCCATTCCCTGCCACTGTGGTGATTATTCCGGTTAAGGCGTCTATTTTTCTGATTCGGTCATTGAAACTATCAGCTATGTACGTGCTTCCGTTTTTGTCGACAGCAACGCCGTTTGGTCCTACATTTGCCAAGGTAGCCAAGCCACCGTCGCCGATACTGCCGCCTGCGACAGTTTTGATGAGCAGGTCTCCGATGGGAGCAGTCAGGTCGAGGATGATGGTGCGGACGTCGCTGGTCTGGTTTCCTGCCAAGTCCGTTGCTACCGTGGTGACGGTGTTGGCGCCGGTCACGAGTTGCAGGGTGGCGCTGAAGCTGCCGTCTGGGTTGAGCGGCACGCTCACGCCGTTGACCGTCACTCCTTTCACCGCTTGGTTGTCCGTGGCGGTTCCGGTGATGTTCAGAACGGAGTTGTTGGTGTGACTGTTGTTAGGGAGGGTAGACACTGTGAGTACCGGAGGGATGGGGTCCCTGACCGTGAAAGCCGCGCTGGCAAGGGTGGTTGGTTGGCCCGCGTTCGCCGGAGTTACCTGAAGCACGGCCAGATACGGCTGGAATTTAAGCGGCGACGTCGGCACGACGACCGAGTCGGAGACGTTCGAATTTTGGAGGAGCGAAACCGTCTTGGCGAATGTCCATACCACCTGCTGAGAACTCGGATCGATGACGGCAGCAGTGACAGTCATGCCGCTCAAGTCCTGGTTGCCCAAATTGGTGATGGTATAGTTGAGGGTCTCGTTTATGCCGGAATTAACCGGGTTAAGGGCCGGCGTGAGGGTTCCCTTGAGCCCGGCGCTCAGCGTCGTGCCCGATTGGGTTGTGCCGAGGATGGTGATTGATGTCTGTGCTGCGGTGAAATTAGAGCCCCCGTCGGAGGCTATGAGATTGATGGTGTAGGTGCCGGCTGGATTCGCCGCAGTGTTCCAATAGTTGTTGAGCGTTATCGTCTGCCCCTGGTTGAGCGTGGCCAGGGAACCCGTGGTCGAGTAGACGGCCTGTCCCTGGCTGTTGATCACGATTATCCAGGCCGTGAGGTTATTGACGGCGGCTCCGCCTCCCTGGTCCGTTATCGAGGAGCTAATGGTCACTTGGTCGTTCGCGTTGTAGGATATCTTGTCTGCGACCACATTCGCATTGATGGAGGTGATTATGGTTGTCGAGGCGTAAGTCACCGTCTTAGTGAGCGTCTGGGCCAAATCTCCTGTAAAGGTGGCCGTGTAAGTGGAGTTTCCCGTTATCTGCCGGGTATATTGCAGCAGCGTGGTTTCTCCGGCGGGGATGGTGATCGTCTGATTGTCGATAATTTGGCCGCTATCGTCGGCAAGCTGCATGGTGGTGGTCGCGGGCACCTTGCCGCTATTGTTCAGGGACAAAGATAAGGTAAAGGGATCGTTGCCCGCGGTGTCGGGGGTGGAGAGGGAGGCAGACAGCACGGCGCTTGATGTAACGTACTGGTCGGAAATGTCCGCAAGTGTGGAGGTATTTTGCGTCACCAGGCCGTGCAGGCCGTAAATGCCGTCTATACCCGCCGTGGTTGTGAAGCTGAAAGTATGACTGCCGTTTGCGGGGAGGTTGAAGGATTCGCTGTAGAGTGTCCCGCTTCCTGCGCCCGTTCCAAGGACCTGCAGCGTAAGTCCCGTAGCGTTCACGTTCGATTGGTTTATTGCCTGCCCGCTTATGGTGACGGTCTCACCCGGTTTGTAGATATTCTTGTCTGGGGCGAAAAGCAGGTCGACGGTCCCTTGCTCGACATAGAATGGATATTGGGCGGAGGCGAGCACCTGCCCCGTGGAGGAACTCAGTGTCCCCTGGAGATAGAGTTTTCCGATGACGCCGAGTGTGCCGATGGTGTTGGTGAGATTGGCGGTAACCCCCTGAAGCTGGTTGACCGGGACGTCGGTCTGCCAGATGACGTCGCCGGGATTGTTGCCGTAGTTTACGGTCAAGCTGTTCAACAGCGGGGTGACGGTAGTGTCGGTGGTCTGGAGGGTTACCTCAATTTCCAGCCAACGGCTGGGAGTACTTGGAATTGTGGCGCCACTCGCGGTGATATAGTTGCTCCAAGTAGCGTTTTGCAGGTCGCTGCTGTTGTTCGCAGAACGGGTGCGGAACATGACCGAGGTGCCGGCCGGAGTAGTCGCCGTCCACGTAATAGCGCCCCATGTTGTGATTGACCCGGCGTCGAGTTGTTCCGTGATCGTGCCTTTTGCCGTATATTTGCCGGCCCCAGTGATATTGAACTTGCCAAAAGAAACCTTCGTGGCCGGGTTCGGATAACCTGGATCGTTCCATAACTGAAGCTGGAAATTTCCAGTGCCGTTGATGTTGCCTTGTTGCTGCAACTGCTGCCATCCAGTCGGTGCGAGATAACTGGCGGTCATGGTGCCCGCGCTCCGACCGAGCATCAGAGTACCGGTGGTATCGGTCGTGGGAACGTAGGGGGCAAATGGTGGTCCGTTAAAATCTGACGCGTAGTTATTGCCCGTACCGTTTTGGCTCGTGTCGAATACGCGCTCGACAGTATAACTGGCTGTCGGCAAATTGAAGAGGATGCCCAGTTTTTCCATGTTTTGAGAGCCCCAGATGTCCAAACTGAAATCCGCCTGGGCGCTGGCGTCGCCCGATATCGCCGCCTGATGGGTGACGGTGACGACAGCGTTCTGGTTGGCGACAGCGTTTTGCAGATACAGTCTGCCGTTTTGCTCCGTGATATTGGTGTTGGCGGGTGCAGTGAGACTCCAGCGATCCTGATTGATGACGCCAGAGTCGAAGTTATCGTTCAATGGCAAAAGACGCACGGAATCGACCGTCTCGTTCGCGGTCGCAATCCGGCCGGAGTTGACTTTGAAATTGGCGAATTTGCAGGATGCGGAACATCCAGCGCCTCGCCAAACATGAAGAGTTACTGTCGCATTGGCCCCATAATCCGAATTAGTGTTTTGCAACAACTCGCTCCATCCGGAACCGTTCCAATAATACGTAGATATATTAAGACCGCTTCTTACAATTCTCAGTTTTCCGGAATTCTGATACCCTCCGATAGCTGTCCAGCCTGCCGAGCTACCGTTTATCGAGACTCCGGATTCCCTGCCGTTTTGGGTCGAATTTTTGACATAGAACCAATAGTTACTGTTTGAGACAACAAATTCGGCTCCTTCGGATGAACAGCTATTGTTTGCGCTGAAGTCCGTCTGGATATCAAAATCACCGGTAAGAAGCCAGTTGCCACTGATTCCGGCCTCAACGGATGAACTATTCATCAACACCGAACCATTTTGCTCTTGGACCGTTCCCCATGAACTCCACTTGTCTGTATCAAGCGCCGACCCACTAAAATCGTCATCCGGTATCAGCCAATCATTCACTCCGAACGTATCAACCCCGTTCCTGACGCCCTGCTGCCAGTCCACCTGCTTTGACCAGGTCTTCTTCTTCGTGCTGCCCGCCGCGGTCGTAACCTGAAGATGCAGATTATCGTTCTGCATCGGCGTCGAGCTGCCGTTGGCTACCACGCTGAGTGCCGTTATGGTATCGGTCGAGAGATATACCTGCTTGTCGGTCTGGACCTGGAGTGAACCTTTGGCCCCGGCGACAGTGATCAGGTTGGGGATGATCGCCGCTTTGCCATTTCTCAAGTCCTGGTAATTGATCACCGCGTTGTAGGCGCCGTCAGCGGCGCCGCCCGGGATGACGAGGCTGAGCGGCATGGTCGAGCCTGCCGCGACCGTGACGGTATTGTTGGCTACCGCGATCTGGGTGTTATTTACGTCATAAAGGGCCAGTTGATACTGGATCTGCGTATCCTCCCCGCCGTTGTTTGCCACCACGGGGCTGATGGTGTCCCCTGCCTTGTAGGCGGTTTGGACAAGCGTCATGGACAATGAGGAGTCGGGCACCAACAGTTGGGCGCTTTGGGACAGGATGGCCCCCGACGGCAGGGTAAGAGTTATTGCCGTGTTGTGCTGTCCAGCGGTTATGGTGACGGGCAGCGGAAAGGCGAATGCTTGTGGTTGGGATTGTCCCGATCCGAGTGAAAGCGTTCTCGTCATGCTGTAGGCTGCATCCGGCACGGCGACGCTCAAGGTAACCGAATCGAGATTGAATTTCCCCGAATTGTTGAGGGTGACCAGCAGATTTGCCGTATCCCTGACCAGATAAGACGATTTGTCGAAAAGCGGCGCTATTGTGACGGTGTTCGGCAGCGCTACAGCAACCTGCTGGCCAGTAGTCGTCTCGTCGCTTTCCTGGTACGTGAGCGTGTAGGCGCCCGGCTTCAGAGCGGGGAATGTAGCCGGATAGGTGAGGGTCTTGCTCTCGCCCTGGTTGAGAGTGAACGGCTGCGATGAGGTTGCCAGCGTAATTCCATCGGGGTCTTTCAGGGTCACGGCAAGGGCTCCGGCTGAAACCGGGATGCCTCCCTTGTTGGCGAGTGCGAAGGTAACGGTGTTCGTGCCTGCGGAGAGGGTTGCCGGAATGTTGGGAGCCACCGTGATCTGGCTCATTGCGATGCCGAAGTTGGTGGCGGCATTACAGATTGCCGCACCGTTGGCATCGTCCAATTCCGCCTGAACCGAGTAGAACCCACCCTGCCCGGCAGGCGGCAATACGAAGGAGGCGGTTTGCACCGACATGGCTTGGGCATTGAGGTTTACGCTCAAGCTTGTGTCATACACGCTTGTGCCGGAAGGATCGGCCACGTGCAGCTTCAGGGTAGCCGGATAACCGATGGAACGGTTGTTCTGGATATTGGCGGTGAGGGTGACGGTATCGCCTTTACGGTAGATGCCCTTGTCGGTCTGGATGTTCAGGTTGGCGAAGGGGGGGTGAGTCTTGGACATGCGGGGGCTGTAGATCAGTATCCCGCCTTGCGCCAGCGTGCCGGTCATCGGTATATCCCAGTAACCGGGTTTCGGGCCCGTTGGGGTGTCGACAGTAACGCTGCCGGGCGTCACACCAGTGAGTTTATAGGAGCCGTCAGCGGCAGACGTGGTTTGATAGGTATAGAACAAATTCCCGTTGACGATTGCCTGGACCGTGACGCCGGGGTAAGGGGCGTTGGCGTCGGCGTCCCAAACGATTCCCATGACCGTGCCGGAGATGGGATTGGCGGAGAGGCCGATGTTCCCGACGTTGATGAACGTGCCCGCACTGATGGCGGCAGTGATGGTGATTGGGGCATAACCGGTAGCGGTGAGAGTGATCTGCTGTGAGCCGCTCGGGATGCCGGAAAGGGCAAACTGGCCGTTGGCTGCCGTTGTTGCCGAGTATGACGGAGTACCGGGGAGAACCGCTTTTACGCCGGCCAGTGGCGCTTTGGTAATTGCATCGATAACGACGCCCATTATCGATCCGGTGGTTGCCGCTTGCGGGGGTGGTGCGGGATTGTTTTCCGAGAGATAGAGCGCCTTCACTGCAAGGGCGGTGGCGTACGGGTCTTCGTTCCATGAGCCGTCAAGTGCTTGAGTGGAGGCCAGATAGCTGAGCGCGCTCTGTTGGGCTGCCGCTTGTCCCGGTCCTGTGGCAACAAGGGCGATATAGGTCAAGGCGGTTTCAAAGGTGGTGGAGGACGGTGCGCCGGTTGGAGCGGCACCGAAGCCGCCATCGATATTCTGGTGCGAGACGAGGAATGCCGCGCCCTTGTTGACGGCAGTGGCAATGGTTGCGGTTTGCGGGAACTGGAGGAGCGTGGCGGTCACAATGGCGGTAACGTAAATGCTGCTGTCGTCGTTTATGGTCAGGCTCCAGCCGCCATCGGTATTCTGGGAGTTGGTAAGATACGCAAGGGCTGTAGAACTGACGGAGAGGTCGGGATAACTGGCGGCGTTGAGGGCCTGGAGGGCGAAGACGGAGTCGAGGGGATTGACCAAGTAGCCGTCATCCCCGCCCCAGGCGCCGTTGGCGGGATCGACCAGTGGCGGCAGGACGCCGGCGCTCCCGTCGGTCAGGATGAGAGAGCGGATTCTTTCGGCAATATAGTCGACTCCCGAAGGTGACTGGCCCTGGAGCCACGCATACCCGCTGGTGTATGGGGTGGTGGCGGTCTGGTTCAGCAGTTTGAGGGTGTCGAGCACCGAGGCGGTGGCTGCTGTCGAATCGGCCAGGGCATTGTTGGTTTGCCATGTGCCGTCGGCGTTTTGGGAGGTCAGAAGATAATTGAGGCCGCTGGAGGTTTGAGGGAGTTGGGCGTGGGCGGAAACCGCAAAAAATGACATGGTGAACATCAGTATAGCTAATAAGTTCCGAATAAACATAGCCCCCTCCAACAAAAATTACATATCTCAGTAAATTTCCAATGTTTTATGCTATTAGTCATATTATACTTGAAGTAAACAGTGTAAATATAAACCAAATCTAAAGGTATCAGATGAATACTATCTCTTAACAGTCTTTTATTATAATATAAATAAATATATTTGTAAAAGATTAGACATAACAAAATGTATAAATCATAAATCCATAATAATATAAATTATTTGTCTATATATATTATTGATAATATAGTAATTACAACCATAACTCTAGCGCAATATATATTTATTTTATACATTTTAATTGCTTTATCGCCATGAAGTTCATGTAATTTAAAAGCACCAACATCGTATACATCACCGTTGTTTATTTTAGTTGTAGCCCATTTTGTATTTATCCTCTCTAATATAATTAATATAAGTACTATAGCGACTTGGAATAAGTATACCATTATACTCTCCTTAATGATAAGATATAAGTTCTAATGATCAAAGACATAGTAATTATATAATCAGCAGCTATTACAGGAATCAACATTAAAGACATTATCAATATACCTAATAAAGAAGCCGCAAGGCCAGCTTCAATTATCATCAAAGCACCTGCGCCTGCAACAGTCCATCCAACAACGCTAGTAAAATAAAGCAGTACATCTTGAACAGAGACAGTATAGTCGTGACTGACTAATTTCATAAATGCTGTAGTTATGAATGGCATTGCTATTGTAAAAATTGCTCCTAAAATTGGACCTAATAAAAATAATCCTACAACTGAAACGATTGAGGCGACAAACCATGTTATTGTTTTCATAGATGGAAGATTTACATCTGCACCATTAAGATTTCCACTAATCATATACGCCCCGGCCCCGGTGTCGGGGTCGGTTATGATGTACCCGCACCCTATCCATCCGTTAAAGTTGATATTGCCCTGAGACACGGTGACGGTTTTGCCTGCATTGACCGCATTGGTGATGTCGTCCTTTGTTTGCTGGTCAACTTGCAATTGCGGCATAACCGTGGCGATGTTCTGCTGGTTAACGGTATAGATCGGCATCCCCTGGTCGTTCGCGATCTTGAGAGCCTTGACCGCGCTTATCCCCTGGGCTGGGTTGTCGGGTGTGGAGAAAAGCTGTTCCGGCACGCTGTGCTCAAGGGCCGACGAGGTCATGCCACTGGAAAGGGCGTATTGTTTCGCGGTGTCGGCGTTGCCGTCCTTGGACTTGACCACGCTGAGCAGGCGCTTGGCATCCATGTTCAGTCCACCGGGGCTTACCGTCTGCGGCGCTCCCCATGCGTAGGCCACTTTGAGCTGGGTGGAGAAGACGGTCTCGGACGGCAGCGTGAGCGTGTTGACGTTCATGGTCCGGGCGGTGATGAAGTTCATTGCGCCTAGCTCGGCGTGGTATGCTATGGCTGTGGTGTTGAGCAGGTCGCCTACAAGGTCGTCCTTGGTGAGGTTGGTGAAGTCGTTGTTCTGGAGTTTGGCCTGGGTGGCGGCCAGCTTGTTTTGGATGGCAGTGAGTTGATCCGGACTGACGTTTCCCGGATTGAGGCCAATGGCCTCGTAGTTGCCGGCGGTAACGTTGTGGGTGACAACGCTGGTGCTGGCCGACGGATCATAGAAGCTCAATGACAACGTCTGGGCGGTGCCAAGCGATACCGCCCCACCGGTGGCCACCACCTGCCCGTCGATCATTGGTTGCGGCACTACATTGATGAGATAGGCCGGCAACGATTGCGGCAATTCACTTGGCTGAATCGGCGTGCCGTCAGCATGGGGCTGGGGCAAAAAGGAGTTGATGACCGCTTCGATGGTGGCGCCGCTCTGAATCTGGTTCAAAAAGGGCCGGGCGTCGAAGGGGACGGCGCTTTTGATGTCGATACCGCCGCTTCTCATGAAGTCCAGTACCGACATTGTCTCGGAGATATTATGTTTATAACAGTTGAGCAAGGAAGCCTCTATTTACTAAATTATTAAGTTTTAATAAATAACAAATAACTATTTTCAATCAACTAAACGATGAGACACAACTACGTATAGCTAATAATTTCTGAGTAAACATAGCCTATTCCGACAAAAATCACACATCTAAGTAAACTATCAATATATAATGCTATTAGCTATTTGACACTTCAAATTGGTAGCGTAAATATTGGCACAATTAAAAGGTAAAAATCCATATAATTACTACACGTTAATAATTATATTAATAATGAAACTAGCCATATAAGGCCAAACAAAAGTGCAATTAAAATAAATATTGTTGTAGGCAACTCTTTAATGCCTGTTTTAAGTGTTGCTAATTTTGGGTTATTTTTTAAATAGTATACTTTAAACTCATTTTTCTTAACATTGTTTATAACATCATCTGATTTAACATCATCAATGGTTGGATATAATGGATTAATATAACTTATTCTATTACCTAAATATTTATTCCCATTTACAACATATTCATACTTTATTTTTACAGACATAAACCTGGCTTTCTCAATTTTAATATCTAACAAACTACCTTGAGTAGAATCCCATTTTGATGATTTAACACCTAGATAAACTAAGCATATCAAATAGATTAGTGACAATAAAATAACTGCACTCACAATTAAATCAAGTATTATCATAACTGCTCCTTGATGTTATATTTAATGCATTGTTATAATTTGTTAGTAATGCTAAATATTTATAAAATTTATAATTATATGCAAACAATGATAGCTCCATATCGAAATATCCAGCAAATAAATTCACCATAAAATAACCTATTGCACCAACTATTGGATTTAGAACCAATAATGTTCCCAATCCAGTTTGTAGTACAAAATTACCTAAAATAATATTTAAATTTAGATTATTAGGTATATTGTAATATTCCTTAATTATTGATGAGCCTATAATTCCAGTTAGGGTTGTAATAAAAGTTGTAATAAAAATGCCTCCGATTTCTCCAATCATCAAAATAAGACCAATTTCTGGCCCAAGCAGTGCTGTAATAGCAAACATAATAGCCCATAAGACAAACAACATCGCCCCATTCGTCCCATTGCTAATCATATACGCCCCGGCCCCGGTGTCGGGGTCGGTTATGATGTACCCGCACCCTATCCATCCGTTAAAGTTGATATTGCCCTGAGACACGGTGACGGTTTTGCCTGCATTGACCGCATTGGTGATGTCGTCCTTTGTTTGCTGGTCAACTTGCAATTGCGGCATAACCGTGGCGATGTTCTGCTGGTTAACGGTATAGATCGGCATCCCCTGGTCGTTCGCGATCTTGAGAGCCTTGACCGCGCTTATCCCCTGGGCTGGGTTGTCGGGTGTGGAGAAAAGCTGTTCCGGCACGCTGTGCTCAAGGGCCGACGAGGTCATGCCACTGGAAAGGGCGTATTGTTTCGCGGTGTCGGCGTTGCCGTCCTTGGACTTGACCACGCTGAGCAGGCGCTTGGCATCCATGTTCAGTCCACCGGGGCTTACCGTCTGCGGCGCTCCCCATGCGTAGGCCACTTTGAGCTGGGTGGAGAAGACGGTCTCGGACGGCAGCGTGAGCGTGTTGACGTTCATGGTCCGGGCGGTGATGAAGTTCATTGCGCCTAGCTCGGCGTGGTATGCTATGGCTGTGGTGTTGAGCAGGTCGCCTACAAGGTCGTCCTTGGTGAGGTTGGTGAAGTCGTTGTTCTGGAGTTTGGCCTGGGTGGCGGCCAGCTTGTTTTGGATGGCAGTGAGTTGATCCGGACTGACGTTTCCCGGATTGAGGCCAATGGCCTCGTAGTTGCCGGCGGTAACGTTGTGGGTGACAACGCTGGTGCCGGCCGACGGATCATAGAAGCTCAATGACAACGTCTGGGCGGTGCCAAGCGATACCGCCCCACCGGTGGCCACCACCTGGCCGTCAATCATCAGTTGCGGCACTACATTGATGAGATAGGCTGGCAGCGATTGCGGCAATTCACTTGGCTGAATCGGCGTGCCGTCAGCATGGGGCTGGGGCAGGAAGGAGTTGATGACCGCTTCATCCTGGGACGTGGCCGGGGTGTAGCTGAGGGTTATCTTATGTCCCGCCAGTTCCGGCAAGCTCTTGGTGATGGCGAGCGGATTTGCGTCGGCGGTATCGGTCTGAACGTTAAAGCTCAACTGGTGGCGTAGCGTGTCGGGAATGACCGTGAAGGTCCCCCCCTGGATAGCGGTACGATACGGCAGCGTGCCGAGCAGGTATGAGTAGGTTTTCTGAATGACGCCCTGTTTGCCGAGGACGTCGCCGACTGTGGCGTTGGGGTAGTTCTGCTGGATGTAGTTCTGAACCTGGGTTTGGTAGTTCTGCATGGCCTGCTGGGCCGAGAGCGAGTTGACGTTGGTGACTGAGCTGTTGACCGTATCGATGGTTGCACCTGACTGTATCTGCGTCAGAAAGGTCTGGGCGTCGAATGGGACGGCGTTTTTGAGGTCGATGCCGCTGGTGTAGGTGTATTGTTTGAAGGAGGGATCGAGCTTGATCCAGGTGTCCCCCTTGCCGTTGACATGTTTGGCACCGCGCGAGGGGATGTAATTGATGAACGCCTCGACCCAGACGTGTTCCAGTTGGGCCGAGGTGATGACGCCGTTGGTGACGATGCCCTTGACCGGGATGCCGCCGCTGCTCATGAAGTCCAGCGCCGCCATGGGGTCGGTGAAGCCACCGGCCCAGTTCATGACAGTGGCGATAGGCAGTTCGATGGTGCCGGTGACGTAGTGGGCTTGGATGCCGGCGGCGCGCAACAGGGCGATGAGGAGCGAGGCGGAGTCGAAGGCGTTCCCCTGTTTGGTGAGCAGGGTCTGTTGCGATCCCTGGATGGAGCCCCAGGTGGGGACAAAGTTAATGTTATTGCGCACCCATTCGTAGATCTTCACCGGGTTGTTGCTCAACTCAAGGGCCTTGGCTTGAATCTCGGGGGTGAACTGGACGTCGATGGTTTCGGCCAGGTCGTCGGCGGTGGGGAGGGTAGTGGCATTGAAGGTGCTGGATGTTAGCAAATTAACCAGGGATCCTGCCGAGGCAACCATGATTCGATTCTGATTCCGCCAGGCCCGTTTATTCTTTTTGAATTCCTTCTCGAATTCTTCCTTTTTCAGGCGCGGTGCGCGCTTCGGCAAGGTGCGGTTGCTGTGTGGCAAGTTAGCGGGATCGAGCTTGTGTCGCCGGGAAGGGGCCTGGGTTCCCTCCAGATGGGCACGGGTTTTGGTGATGGCTCCAGCAGCCTCGGCATCGTCCTTGGCCTGGTTGATGGCATCAAGGTTGCCGCGCAGTTCGGCAAGGTTGGCGTCGAAGTGTTTGACAAATTTATGATGACGCTCCAGTATCTCGGCCGACAGCTTGGCGGTCTTTAGTTTCTGTTCGGTGGCCTCAAATTCGGTATGGAGTTCGGTTTCCAGTTTGTCGAGGGCGGTTCGGTGAGCGGCTAGGCGGGTTTTTCGGGTCGTGAGGTCAGCGTTTGAATCGGCCAGCGTGGTAGTCAGTTCCTCGGTCAGTTGTGTCAATCGCTCTTCGGGGGATGCAGCTTGCCGTTTCTTCTGTGGCTGGGCCGAGAGCCGCTTTGATTCAAGTTGGGCCGCATGCGCAAGGCTGCTCCCACCAGCGCACGTCCACGTAAAAAAACAAAGGATAACCGCCCCGATCGTCCGCGAATATCTGCGAAACATACATCCCTCCCCGCACAAAATTCAAATGGCAACACAGTCTACCCCCGGCTAAGCCGGTGACTTATTATTAGGTTTACATGAGACAAAAATAATTCTCAATAAATTGGCAAGAAGATTCGACATTAAATAACAGTATGCATATTCACATACAATGCCAAGATGCATAGTTTAGATATAAAATGTAAGTTTTCAGCAAGTTAGGCGATTTGGGTGTTTCTATGGTCGGATGCAGGAGGACTCATCGATGTGTCCAGAAACTGGACACATTTCTATGAACCGTTATGTGGCGCGGGTTTGGCTGAGTGTCCAGAAACTGGACACATCGTAATAACTATCTGATATTATGAATGTTATAAAAGTGTCCAGTTTCTGGACACTTTTATAACATTCTCGTTACGATTTCTTAAACTATATTCAGCTCTCTTTCGAATCACCACAGGGATGACTTTCAAAGCCGATAGACAACTCCCGCAAAGACCGCACCCGCTCCACGGCCGGCGGATGGGAATAGTAAAATGCGGCGTACCAGGGATGGGGAAAAAGGTTGGAAAGGTTCTCCACCGACAGCTTGACCAGGGCCGAGGCCAGATCCTGCGGCTGGCCGGTCAGGTCCGAGGCAAAGCGGTCGGCCTCGCGTTCGTGGCAGCGGGAACGCCACGCCGAAAGCGGGGTCAGAGGAAACAGCACCAAAGAGCCGATGAAACCGAGGATGACCATGCGCGCCGGGAGCGACAGATCCCCCGGAAGCCCCAGGAGTCCGGGCAGTCCGTGCCAGGTAAGCAGCCTGAAGCCGAGCCATGCCCCGCAAAACGCCAGTACCTCGGCCGTCAACAACCGTTTCCAGACATGCCCCTTCTTCCAGTGGCCGATTTCATGGGCCAGCACTGCTACGATCTCGCCATGGCTCATCTGCCTGATGAGCGTGTCGAACAACACGATGCGCTTGACCTTGCCGATGCCGGTGAAATAGGCGTTGGAATGCCTGCTGCGCCGGGAGGCGTCCATCTGCATCACCCGCCCCACCTTCAGGCCGGCCTTCTCCATCATGACGCGAATCTCCGCCTCAAGCCCCTCCTCGGTTACCGGCTCGAACTTGTTGAAGAGCGGCTCGATCACGTAGGGGGAGAGGAACATCATGAACAGGCTGAACAGTGCCATGAAGGCCCACACCCAGACCCACCAGTGCTCCGGGCTCCATTGGATCAGCCGGAAGGCCACCCCGATCAGGAAGGTCAGCAGCAGCGCACCTATGGCCTGGGTCTTGACGAGATCCATAAGCCACAATCCCGGCGTGGTCGTATTGAAACCATAGCGCGCCTCGATGCGGAAGGTGCCGTAAAGATCGAAGGGAACGGCCAGCAGGGCCTCCGCCCAGGTCAGAAGGAGGAAATAGAGGACAGCCGAGGTGATGAATCCCTTGCAGAGCCCCAGGACAAGATGGTCATAAAGCACGATCAGGCCGCCGAACAGGAACAGGATCAAAAGCCCGTTGTCCAGGAGGGACTCCCATAGCCCAAGCCGGCTGCTGTCGAAGGTGTAGGCGGTGCTCGTGCGAAGCTTGTCCTCGTCTATGCTCCCCTCGAACCCCTCCGGCACGGCCGATCCGAATTGTTTCAGATGGCGCAGGTTGATGTGGCGCAGCCAGTAGGTAAAGGCAGTGACCAGGGCGAACAGGATGAACAGGGTCAGTTTCATCACAACAATTTCCTTCTTTCAATAACGGCAGTTAGTAACCGCAAAGACGCAAAGGGCGCAAAGAAATTCAAATTCTTATGGAAATAATGACTCGAACCAATATAAGGTTAAAGACTTTGGCAAGACAACTGACTAATTTTACTTGGCGTTCTTTGCGTCTTTGCGGTTCAAATACTTTTTCCGATTCATTTACAAACCGCAAAGAAGGCACGAAGATTACCCCGTGCCTTCTCTTGTGGGCTGGTTGAGCCTATTACAGGCGCTTTCCGATGAACGAAAGAATATCACACCGTCACATCAATGCAAACACTTCCTTCACGCACGTGTCGATCCCCTCGTACACCTCGGAGATGCGTTGCGCCAGCATGTAGGCCGGGGTGGAAACGATCTTGTTCGCGCGGTCCGTAACGATTCCGGTGACCGGGCACTCCTGATGCCTGGCGCCGGTTTTTTCGAGCTCTGCCGCCGTGCCCTCGTCATTGCCTATGGTCAGGGTCGGCCCCTTGTCCTTGCCCAACACCATCGCCACAACGGCCGGAGCTATGCAGATGGCGCCGATCGGCTTGCCGGCCGCGGACATCTCCCTGAGCAGGCGCGCCACCTCGGGGTGGACCGTGGCGCCGGCCCCTTTGGCGGCAAAATCGCACAGGTTCTTGACCGCCCCGAATCCGCCGGGAAGAACGACGGCATCCAGGTCGGCCGCCGTTACGGCCTTGATGTCGCGGATAGCGCCCCGGGCAATACGGGCGGCCTCGACCAGCGCATTGCGCTTGTTCCCCGTTTCCTGCATGGTCAGGTGATCGGTCTCGGGGAAATCGGCATCAGGCGCCATGCAGACCGCCTCGCCGCCATTCCGGTCGATGGCCAGAAGCGCAAGGACCGCCTCATGAATCTCGCTGCCGTCACGCACGCCGCAGCCCGAAAGTACCACGCCGACCTTTTTCATACCCGTTCCTCCTTCTTTGGTTTTGGTTTCTACCTGAAAACTGAAGAGGCCGACATCTGCCACAGAGACACGGAGACACAGAGGTCCACAGAGAAAAGCAAAAATCTATTTATCGGTGATACCTTCATCAAGAATCGTTATTTTTTGCTTGCCCTACTCCTGGTTTTCTCTGTGTCTCTGTGTCTCCGTGGCAGATGTCAGCCTGTTTTTTTTGTTATCCTTGAGAAGGTTATTGTGACACAACTTCACCGGATGGCAAGAGACGGGGATTTTCGTCCCCGTTCCAGTATTCCAGGTTCCTCACATGCATTATTGCGGTTCCGGGCCGGTGGTGACCTGGACAAACCCCGCTGGCCTGATCCATCTCGAAAAAGCGGACCTGACCTGGGTAGCTGTTACCCCCAGATACTTGTTGGCCGCGCGGGTAGGCTCGTCCAACGGCAGATCCATCTGCGAGAGATGGAGCAGCCCCATGGCAATGCCGGAGGTGCTGGTATTGGCCAACAAGACCTGGTGGACAAGAAGATTCTTTGCCTGTGCAAGCTCTTCAGGGGTTACAGGATTCACCTGCATGTCCGCCAGATCCCGCTCTATGATTAAGCGGGCTTTTGAGACATTCCGGGGGTTGCAGCCGTATTCCGCTCCGAAGCTGGAGCGCGTCTTGCCGATGTCGAGAAAGGCTTCCACCGCGTAGACCAAGCCGTTATTCTCGCGGAGATCGTGATAGAGCCTCGTAGCGTAAAACGCCCCGGTGAGGATGTGGAGGCCGACTTGCAAGGGATAGTAATCGGGGTGTGAACGGGTGATGCCGAGCGTCTCTTCGAGGGTCACCTCATCCTGCACCCTGCTATTGTCGGGGACCACAACTGCCGCGGGCTTGTTGTCGGCTATCGGTTGATACTCGGTTTCAGGCTTGGGGCCGTCTGCTTTCCAGTCGCCGAAGTATTTTTCGATGGTTGCCCTGGCCTCTTCCGGGGTGATGTTTCCGACGACCACGACGGTCGTCACGTCGGGCCGGAAAACGGCACGGTAATAGTTCACGACATCCGCCAGGGTCAACTTGTCGACCGTTTCCGGCTTGGCATAACGGAGTGCCGGGTCGTCCTTCGGGTAGAGCGCTGTTTTGAGTGCCCGGCCGACAAGCCATTTCGGGCTTTTTTCCTGGCCGGCAAGGAGCGAGGAGGTTTCCTTCCGCACAACCTTGAAGGCCTCCTCCGGAAGCGCGGGATTCATCAGATTATCTGCTATGAGAGCCACACCGCGGTCAAAATGTCCCTTTACGGTCTGAAGAGAGAATACGCTACCCACCTCGGCATCAGCGGCGATCTCATCCAGGGCGGTTTGAAAGCCCAGGCGATCCATGCGTTTGCTGCCATAGGAAAAAAGACCCCCCAGGATCTCGTCCACCCCATCCTTGCCGGAGGGTGCTTCCAGTCCCGGATTGTTTTTTACGCGTCCGTACAGGGTTACCGCGTCGCTGGTCCTGGTCGTTTTTACGATCAGGCGCATACCGTTTTTGAGCTTCAGATCGGCTGGTTCTTCGCTCGTAACCACAGCCTTGCGGGGCTTGGTGACATGGGCGGCCCACGCAGGGAGTTTCACCCGTTTCACCTGCTTGGGGGCGAATGACTCATTCGTGCGGCTGGCACCTCCGGACTCCACGGGGCTGCCGGACTGCCTGGGTGTCATGATCGCGGTGACGGCCGTGGCATCGACCAAAAATTTCCGCGCAACGCGATTGACGTCCGCAACCGTAACCTTGGCGATGGCCTTGATGTCATCGTCGGGCGAAGAGCGTCCTTCCAGGGCAAGGGCTTGCGACCATGCGGAGGCCAATCCCTCGACCGAGTTCTTTTGAAACTCAGCCTGGGCGATCTCATGGCGCTTGGAGGCTTCCACCAACTCCGGGGGGACGCCGTTTGCCACATACTCCCGGATGATCTTCCTGATGGTCTCCACCATGGGCCGGCCGTCCTCCCCCTGGGGAAATGCCGCCAGGGCAAAACCGTATCCCATCTTGGGCAATGCGGAACTGTCAAAGCTTGCAGAGAGCGCCTTACCTTCCGGGACAAGGGCATAGAGGTTGGCTCGCCGGCTGGACAGGACATCCGACAATACCATCCCGGCGGCATAATCGGGGCTCTCCAGCCCTGGTAACCGGTACGCGGCTACCGCCAGCCCATAGGAGAGATCCGAGTCAAGCTCCATCTCGGCAGGCTTGAGGGGGGACAGGTCAATCGGGGTGCGGCCCGGCAGCTTTTTCCTGGGGATCGATCCGAACAGGCGTTTGACCATCGCCAGGGTTCGTTGCGGGTCAACATTGCCCACAATGACCAGGATCGCGTTGTTCGGCGCATACCAGTCATTGTAAAACTTCTTGAGCATGGCGCCGGTCGTTTTGTCGAATGAAGTCACCGTGCCAAGAGCGTCATGCTCGTAAGGTGTCCCCTCGAACAACTTGCCCAGCAGACGGCTGCTCAGGATATACTCGGGATCGGACAGGTCCTGAACCACCTCCTGTTCGATGGCTCCGCGCTCCTCTCCCCACGCCTTGTCGGAATCGAGGATTCCGCGCATCCGCACCGCCTCCACGTGAAGAGCGGTCTCCATGTCTTCAACCGGGACGGTAAAGAAGTATTGTGTCAGGGACTGTTCGGTTTGGGCGTTGAAATTCCCGCCCATGGCGGCGATTATGGAAGACAATTGATCGGAGGAAAGCCCCGGATTGCCCCGGAACATCATGTGTTCCTGGGCATGCGCCATCCCCGGGAAACCGGGAGGGGCCTCGTTTGAGCCGACGAGATAATTGAGCTGGGTCGTGACGACCGGGGCCAGGGAGTTCTGTACGATGACCACCCGCAGACCGTTTTTCAGGGTGGCCCTGGTGACCTCGCCGCATAAGGCGGGGCGGGCTCCGGCCAACAGGCAGATTATCAGGGCAAAAACAAACCCGGCATATGGATTGGTCCTGTGCATGGTACCTCCTCAACTATTTACACTGCAAACCGGTCCTCAGATTGTCAAGGTTCTTTTTCATCAGGGAGATGAAGGTTGCGCCGTGATCCAGATCGTCCTTGCTGATGTTATGGGCGCCGTGAAGCAAAAGGACGGTCGCCCCGGTCTCCGTGGCAATAACCTCCGAGACGCGCGGCGAAAGGAGTTCCTCGCTGTAGACATACTTCAGGTCCATGGCCTTGACCTGCTTTATGAGCGCGATCAGTTTGGCCGGCGTCGGCTCGGCATCGGCGTTGACCGCCGAGGCGGACTCGTACTGGAGGCCGTAGCGGTGGGCAAGATAGCCGAAGGCGTAATGGCCGCCGTGCAGGAATACCCGCTTGGCGCAGGTGGACAGCCCGGCCCTGTAGTCGTCGTCGAGCCTCTTCAGTTCCGCCTTGTAAGCAGCGGCATTGGCCAGGTAATACTCTTTGTTGGCCGGATCCCTGGCAACCATTGCCGTGACGATGTTGTCCACCATGATCTGCGCGTTGTTGAAGTCGAGCCAGATGTGCGGGTCCATGCCGCCGGCATGATGGTGGCGCGCTGTGCCGTCATGGCCAACGAGATCGTCCTCCCCATCCTCCTCCCGGCCTGCCTTGAGAAAGGTAACGCCCTTGCTTGAGTCAACCAGCGCCACGTTCCCGGCATTCAGGCCTTTGACGAACTTCACCGCCCATGGCTCCATGTATTCGTTGGTAAAGACGAACAGGTCCGCCTTGGTGACCCTGGCGGCATCCTCCGGCTTTGGTTCAAAGGCGTGCGCCTCCACGCCCGGAGGGAGAATCAGGCTGACATCCGCCTTGCCGCCGCCAATGGTCCGGGCAAAATCGTACAGTGGAAACAGGGTCGTCACAACAACCAACTTGTTCCGGGCCGAAGGGGAAAACGACGCCTCTTTTTTCCGGCAGGCACACACCAGCGTCAGGCAAATGAACAAGATTACAACGGTCGATATATGCTTCATTAGCGAATTTCCTTTAGTTGCATCGATATCCTGAATCCGTGACCCCTTCACGGCGGAGCGAGCGACTGGCCTGCGTCAAACGCCGCCCATGCGGCATCATGCCAACTGTGCCGTATGTCCTCCGCCAGGGAGGAGACACAGCCAACAAAGCCGGGACTGAGGCATGCTAAGCGAGAGGAGCCGTGAAGGGGGCACGGATTCAGGTTATCTACCAAGGTATTTACTGAAAAATGCCTCCATGGCGCCATAAAAGTCGAACTGATTTTCCTCATTGTGGAAACCGTGCCCCTCGTTCTCCTTGACCATATACTGAACCGCGACACCGCGCTTCCGTAATGCCTCAACCATCTGGTCTGATTCGTTTTTGTTCACACGGGGATCGTTGGATCCCTGTGCGATGAACAGCGGTGTTGTAATCCTGTCGGCATGGAAGACCGGAGAATTCGCGCTGAGAAGTTCCTTGTCCTTTTCCGGATCGCCCACCATTTCATGCATCATCTTCAAATACGGCGCCCAGTAGGGGGGAATGGAATTCATGAAGGTGAAAAGGTTCGCGACGCCGACATAGTCCACGGCGGCGGCATAGAGGCCGGGGGTAAAGGTCACGCCGGCCAACGTGGCATAGCCTCCATAGCTTCCGCCATAGATGCCGACACGTTTGGGATCGGCAATACCTTCGCGGATGAGCCACGTGACACCGTCGGTGATGTCATCCTGCATGGTCCGCCCCCACTGCTTGAAGCTTTTTTCCCAGAAAGCCCTGCCGTAACCCGTGGAACCTCGATAGTTCATCTGGAAAACGGCAAAGCCCCGGTTGGCCAGAAACTGGATCTCAGGATTAAAACCCCAGGAGTCACGACTCCAGGGACCGCCGTGAGGATTAACGATGACAGGGAGATTCCTGGCCTCACGATTAACGGGAAGTGTCAGATAGCCGTTGATCTTCAGGCCGTCCCTCGTTGTATAGGTTACGGCTTTCGTCGTTGCCATATGGGCCGGATCGATACGGGGATTGATCTCCCCGAGCGTCGTCAGGGTGTCCGACTTGGCGGAATAGACGTAACGGGTGCCGGGAGTGCGGTCGCTGTAGGCCGCCACAATGAACATGTCTTCAGCGAGATTTTCATTCTGGATGACCACCTCATAGCCGGGCAGTTTCTCTTGGAGCCGGGCAAAGAGGGCTTCGGTTACAGGGTCAAAGAAATGCCGCTGTTCCTTCCAGGTGTTGAAACTTGCCTGGGTGAGCACCTTGCGTTTGCGGGAAAAGGACGCGCCGTCGAGATCAACATCGGGATTTTCGAACAGCGGTTTTGATTCTTCACCACTGTTCGGATCGAGAATCACGAGCGCCGTCTTGTCCCGTCCGCGGTTTGAGAGGACATAGAGAGATTTGTTGTCGAACGTGAAGAACAACGGTGCCACTGTGGTGCGGAAGTCCGTGGTCAGTACGGTCTTGAAAGGGTCCTTCTCCGAGGAACGATACAGGAGACTGGTGTTCACGCCATCGGTCGTTGTTGCGATGCGGACCCGGCCCGCATGGTCGGTAAGCCACTGCGTGATGTTGCCCGGATTCTGCGCCACCAGTGCGGAATCGCCGGTGATCACGTTGATCCGGTACACGTCGAAAACCTTCGAGTCCCTTTTGTTGTGTTGTACCAGCACGTGGTCAGGGTCGTCTCGCAGGTCGTCCACGATGGATGCCCGTATCTTTGGAAGTGGTGTAAGATCCTTTACCTTGCCGCTGAGCACATCAACGGAGACAACATGATAGTTTTCGTCCCCGCCGAAGTCTTTGACGTAGAGTATGTGGCCATTTCCTTTCCAGAAGAAGCCCGCAATATCACGTTCCGTTTCCGCGGTGAGGCGCCTGGCCTTGGTAAAGTCCGGCGTTGTGCCGTCCGGCGGCAGGAGCACCACATGCAGGTTTTCCCGCCGTTCGTAAGGCTGCATAAAGCCGAGCGTCTTCCCGTCGGGAGAAAGACGGAAGAATGAACGCTCCGGCTTGCCGAAAAAGTCCCGCACATCGTAGCGCTTCAGGGGCTCAGAGGCCATGACGGGGCCGGCGATAACGGATAACAGCACGACGTTGCAAATACCGTGAGCGAGTGATATGCGCCTCATCCGGGTACTCCTTTATGAATATAGCTATCTCTATTGCCATTCAATTGTTCCCACTTCGGCCTGCTGCGAATATGGTATCACTGTAACACTAAACAGATTGATGTCACTCGCCTTTATTCCGCCGACACCTGTTGCACGTCCCGGTTATCTCTACCGTTTGCTGATGGACATCAAAACCGGCGCTCATCGCTGTCTCCCGCAGCACTTCGGTAACTTTCCCGCTCAAAATTTCAGTTGATTCCCGGCAAGTTCCGCAAATAAGAAATTGGCCGGCATGGGCCGTTTGCGGGTCGCTACAACCGACATAGGCATTGAGAGAAGCGATCCGGTGCACAAGGCCCTGTTCCTGGAGAAAGCTCAAGGCACGGTAGACCGTCGGCGGGGCGGCCCTCTGCTCCTTCATCAAGGATTCAAGAATGTAATATGCACCAACAGGCCGATGGCTTTCCCAGACCAGTTCCAAAACGCGGCGACGTATGCCGGTAAGCCGCACTCCTTTTTGGGCACATACGTGCTCCGCGTTCTGTAGCGCGCCATTGACGCAATCACTATGGTCATGATCGGTAGGTTGTCGCACCTGATCGGTTTTTGTCATACTGACTCCTCAAGCTCCTTGACAAATGTTATAGTATAACATAACAATAATTGCAATATCATCCCTGCGGCAACATCGCGTAACCTTGCGGCGAACTACAGACACCACGTTTTGATAGCATCCTGTTTTCCCGTGGTTGCCGGCATTTCAGGGATGGTGCCGTACGCTTTATCATTTCTGCTGATAAGGTAACCTGATGTAGAGATCAGCTAAGGCAACTATCATCATGACTGGTCGCCAGTTTCCTTTAAATAAACGTTTTTGGCATTTCATCGCCCTCACTATGTCGATGATAATGCTCTACTCGGTCCTGCTGGTCGCGTTCCATCACCACGACGACGAGCAGGACCATGACGACGATTGCCCTATCTGCGCCGTTACCCACCACGTTACCGCCGTTGTCGCGTTTACCCCGCCTGTTTCGATCAGTCTGCCCTTCTCGATTTTGACACTGTTCATCCTCCTGCCGTTACCCATCGTAACCGTCTGCTGTAGATTCTCTCCACAGACCCGCGCTCCCCCGGTCTGAACCTTCCCCGTATCAGTCTCAAATACCGAACCGGTGCCGACAGATCGTCCATTTCCTGAATTCGTGACGCCTGAACGGCGGAGCGAGCGACTGGCCTGCGTCCAACGCCGCCCATGCAGCATCGCCAACTATGCCGTGCATCCTCCGCTACGGTGGAGACACGGCCGGAAACGCCAGGACTGAGGCATGTTAAGCGAGAGGAGCCGTGAAGGTGCCACGGGTTCAGGTCATATTACTAGGAGAATATTATGCGATCAATAAAGGTGTTAACGAGCCCTGTATTGGCGCTCACTCTTTTCATCATGATGACGGCTGTGGTTTATGCCGCCCCCGGAGCTACCGACGAAATCCAGGGAACAATCAAGGACGCCTTGGGGAGACCCCTGCCAGGGGCAAGCCTGGTACTGAAATCATCCGATGAAACCGTCATGGGTAAAACTCAGAGCGATGCCGACGGCCACTTCGTGTTTTCGAATGTGACGCCGGGAGTCTATGCAATACTAGCGGAAAAAACCGGCTTCCAGGCAAGCACCGCCATCGCGACGGTCGAAGCCGGAACAATAGCTACTACGACGCTGACTATGACGGCTGAGGAAGCGCTTGAGGTGTCGGTCATTGCGGAACGCCTGAACCAGGCTCGGAGCAGCCTGTCACCAAAGACAGGAGGCAGTGAATACCATTTCGACCAAGATGATGTTACCGCCTTACCACAAGGGGAGAACACTTCTTTCAACCAAGTATTGCTCCAGGCGCCCGGCGTGGCTAATGACTCGTTCGGCCAACTGCATGTACGGGGTGATCACGCTAACATTCAGTACCGCATTAACGGGGTAATCCTGCCCGAAGGTATCAGCGGCTTCGGCCAAGCATTCGACACCAGGTTTGTCAACCGTGTTGACCTCCTTACCGGCGCCCTGCCGGCTCAATACGGCGACCGCGAGGCAGGAGTCATCGAAATAGAAACCAAGGCCAACCCTGAAACCGGAGGGCGCATCGACCTTTACGGCGGAAGCCGCAACACGGTGCAGCCGAGCTTCGAGTACGGGGGCTCCACGGGGAAGCTGACCTACTATACGACAGGTTCCTACTTGGGGAACGACCTGGGGATCGAAAATCCCACCCGCGGCTCTAATGCGATCCACGACCATACGGATCAAGTCAAGGGCTTCGGGTTCATGTCATACCTTATCAATTCAACCACGAAGATAAGCCTGATGTTCGGCAGCTACGATGGCTGGTTTCGGATACCAAACAATCCTGGACAGTCCCCATATGTCGGATGGCCTGCACCACCCGCCAATCCGGCCAATGTGGCTGCGTTGGCCGCGGCAGGTTTCGGCACCTTCAACTCCTCTTCGTTGAACGAGCGGCAGTACGAGAACAACCGCTATGGAGTCATTGCCCTGCAAAGCTCGATCGGGGCAAACTTCGACTATCAACTCTCCTTTGTCACCCGTTATTCGAGCCTCAATTTCACGCCAGATCCGGTAGGCGACCTGGTTTTCGACGGGGCCTCAGCGACTCTTTCGAAAAGCAGCTTCGTCAACGGTTTGCAGGGTGACGGCAGTTACCACCTGAACAATGCTCACACAATCCGGCTCGGTTTTTTTGCGAGCTACGAAGATATAACCAGTAACAGCAGCTCCACAGTCTTACCGGTAACCGGGACGGACAACAACGGAAACCCCATCTACGGCACAACCACCACCACGGTAACGGACAACAATCCAAAGAACGGCAACGTTCTCACCGCGTTATATCTTCAGGACGAGTGGAAACCGATCAATAAATTGACGGTGAACTATGGTCTCCGGTTCGACTATGTTGACGCCTTTGTTAGTGCCAATCAAGTTAGTCCCCGACTGGGCCTGGTTTACAAAGCGACACCGAATACCACGCTTCACGCCGCCTATGCCCGATACTTCACGCCGCCGCCGTCCGAGTTGGTCGCCAGCAAGACACTGAACTTGTTTGCAAATACCTCCAACGCGGCTCCGAGCACGTTGAATTCGCCGGTGTTACCGGAACGCTCCCATTATTTCGATGCCGGCGTAAACCAGAAGATCACCTCAGAGTTGACGGTCGGTGTCGACGGCTACTACAAAATCATCCATGATCTGATCGACGAGGGCCAATTCGGTCCGGCTCCGATCTTGTCTCCGTTCAACTATCAGGAAGGGAAGATCTATGGAGTGGAAGTGACCGGCAACTACCATTCAGGCAATTTCTCAGCTTATGGCAATTTCGCCTATGCAGTAAGTATGGCGAAAAATGTGGTCTCTGCGCAGTGGAACTTCGGGCAGGATGAACTTAATTATATTGCCAACAACTGGGTGCATACGGACCACGACCAGACCTTTACCGCCTCCGCAGGCCTTTCCTATAACTGGTTAGGAACCCTGCTCAGCACCGATGCCACCTACGGAAGCGGTTTACGGAGCGGATTTGCCAATACGGATCATGTGCCGGACAATATCCAGGTCAATCTGGGGGCGAAGCGTAAATTTGAATTGGAGAGCTTCGGCCCTGTTGAAGCGCGCATGAGCATCATCAACGTCACCGACAGGGTTAATCCAATCAGGGAGGGTGGCGGAATCGGCGTGTTTGCGCCCCAATACGGGCCTCGGATCGGGTTCTTCGGCGGCATCAGCAAATTATTTTGATGGTTGACGGAGGGGAACCCGTTCCCCTCCACAATAATCCATTCCATAAAGAGGTTTACGATGCAAGAAATGCACATGGCTTTGGAAGCATTGAAATTCGGCGGCGCAATGGTGTATCCGTTGTTGCTGCTCGCGGTACTGGCGGCGGTAGTCATACTCGACAAGGCGTTCGTCTATTGGCGGTACGTGCGCCTTCCGGGGTCACTGCTTGAACTCGTTGAAACTTACGATTTCTCCTGGTCTGATTTGGAACGGCAGTTGACGGCGCTCGACCAGCGAAACTATTTCCAACGGTTTTTCCGGGTGACCATGGATAACCGCGGAAAACCGGTTTGGTGGGTGGAGTCGCGGGCCGGCGATGAAGCCCAGGTGATCGAGAAGTCATTGAGCCGCGGGCTGTGGGTGCTCGAAACCATCGTCACGGCTGCCCCTCTCCTAGGACTGCTGGGTACGATCACCGGGATGATGCATGCCTTCAACCTGATCGGCAACAACGGCCTGGTGGACCCAACCGGGGTAACCGGAGGGGTGGCCCAGGCACTGATCGCGACCGCGCTGGGTCTCTTCATAGCCGTCATAGCCCTGTTCGCGTTCAACTTCTTTTCCCGGCGGCAGTCGCAGGTGCTTGACGAAATGGAGCGGCTGGGAACGCGGCTGGTGGACAACATCCGCATGGCCGACGTTTATCAGGAGCGCACCCATGAAACTGCGTAAATCCCGCCAACACCGGCGCGGCCGCATCGAGATCATCCCGATGATCGACGTGATGTTCTTTCTCCTCGTCACGTTCATGCTTGCTTCCCTGTCCATGCAGAACCTGCATTCGCTGGCGGTCAATCTCCCCCAGGGGCGCGCTGCGGCCATGCAGCCCAAGACCCCGGTGACGCTTACCATCACCAGCGACAGCCGCATCCTTTTGGACAAGACCATGGTGACATTGGAGACGCTGGCCGCAACCTTGAAGCCGATGCTCAAGGGGCCGGACTCAAGCATCATTGTGGCGGCCGACAGCGCGGCACCCCACGGCATAGTCGTCCAGGCGATGATGCAATCCCGCGATGCGGGTGCGCAGCATTTTCTCATAGCAGTCAAACATGTTCAGTGAGACTACTTCAATGAAGACACTACGGAGCATGGATAGCCCTTGGCGCCGCCTCCCCTGGACGCTGCCGACAGCCCTGCTGCTTTGGGCAATCGCGTTATGGGGGTTGGCCTATTTCATGGGAAAACCCACCAGTCGGCAGGTAGAGCCGCCTCCCATCGATGCCCAATTGATTGAGCAGCCCGTCTCTCCTGCGACACAAAGTATCCAGCCGAAACCACCTGCCGCCGTGCACCAGCCCAAAACGCTGCCCACGGTCAGGCCACAAAAGACTCCTGTGATGCCCCAGGCGAGCCCTCGAACCGAGCAGAATCCAATAACCCATAAGACGGAAGCGATATCTAACGCACCCGCGGCCTCTGCGCCCGTTGGCGCCAGTGCCGCCCCAGGAGAGGGGCGGGCCGGGGCAGCGGTGATCACCTCCCCGAACGGCAGTGCCCAGATCGGGTCATATGGCGGCAAAGGCTCGTCTCACGGCAACATGAATGCAAATAGCGGAGCCCGAGCAATATTCCGGCCCATGCCGCAAATTCCTGATGACCTGCGGGAGGGTGCGTTCAATTCCGCGGCACTGGCGCGCTTTCATATCGCCATCGATGGCAGTGTAACCGTTGAACTCGCCAAGCCGACGCCGAATCCACGCCTTAATAGGGTATTGCTGAACACTCTCAATAAATGGCGGTTTATTCCTGCGATAAAGAACGGTAAAGTTGAGGCCTCGACAGAAGAGATCGTTATCAAGATTGAGGTCAAATAGGTGTTTATTGGGAAAAATCAAAAATAATTTTTCATAGGCCAAATCGATGGAATATGAACACAAAGAGCGAGGCGCCGAGGCAATAATAACCGAAAAAATGCCAGCGCCCTTTCTCAAGCCAGTTGGAGAGCCAGCGCAGCGCCAGAAGCCCCGCCAGAAAACTCAGCACCATCCCAATGACACCAGGGAGAAAGAGACCCGCCAGATGTGCTCCCTGCCCTGAAGCGGGGAGTGCATGTGCCTTCAAGAGCCGCAGGACTTCACGGGCGATCACGGGGGGGGTCAGCACCACGGCGAGGGCGAAGCTGAATTCTTCGGCCTTTACCCTGGCGATCCCCAGCAAGAGGCCGATGGAGATGGTCGCCCCGGAGCGGGAAAATCCCCGGAACGGGAGACAGAGTCCCTGCACGGCTCCGATCAGGATCGATTCCCCGGTCCCTATCTCCCTGGGCTTCACCGGGCGCTTCCCTTTCAGGCCGGCGACGACGATCAAAAGCCCCGCCGCTGCCAGGGCCGCCGAGATGAGACCCAGGTTGCCGAAGAGCATCTCGATCTCGGCATGGGGGACGTTACCCAGGACAAAACGCTCAATCAGCGCCTTCAGCAACAGACCAACCGCACCGGTCAGAATCGTTGCGAGCACGATCAGTTTGAGCGACGCCACGAATTGAGGGCGCGAGGCAAAGAATCCTGCTTTCCAGGATTTCCAGAAATAGCAGATCACCGCGAACATGGTGCCGGTGTGGAGCATGACCAACAGCAGCGTCATCTCCGGAGTGGTCGGGTCGAGCCCCATCAATTTCGCGATCACGATGACGTGGGCGGAACTGGACACGGGCAATAACTCGGCAGCCCCCTGGACTGCAGCAAGAATGAGGATCTGGATCATGGTCATATGGGTTGTTTCCTGCCGATCTCTATGGATATGCTGAGATGAAGCGCAGACTAGCATAAAAAATACGGCAGTGCCATCGCCTAAAAATGATTGCATTATCTCATGCCGATGGCAGAATGGGAGACATGAAGCCATACTCTACCCTACCGCACCGGCAGGAGATCGCCTGCCAGCAGGTCCTGGTGGAGGATTCGTCGGTCTTCTCCATCCAGTGGAGCGTATTCCCGACCCCGCTTGCGGCGCAGCTCACCCCGGGAATGCTTCTGAACCGCTATCTGGCCTATATCCGCAGGTGCACCGCAACCATCATCCGTCCCCATTGCTCGGCCTCGGGCATCCAGTTCCGCCTGCTCGGCAGCCGCTGGAGCCTGATCAGCTTCCGAGCGCCGGCCGAAGAGCAACAAGCCGTCGTGCTGCACATCTGCGGAGGCATACTGGTGCAGCCGGGCCACTGCGAACGCGGCGAACTGCGCTTCGGCATCAAGGAAGAGCCGGACGGCATCCGGGTTTCGCTGGAACTCTCCGGGTATTGTCCGCTGATCCTCGGCAATCCCTCGCCCTCACCGTTCCGCCGCCTGCTCTACCGCCTTTCCCAAGCGGCCATCCACCGGCTGGTGACGGTTCGTTTCCTGGCGCTGTTCTACCGGGAACTGGCCGGATCGGGCGCGCGCGTCCGCGTTGTGGGCGTCAAGGTGCGGGACGGCCGGCCGGTTTAGCAGATAGTTGAAAACCTGCTGCCGGGACCGGTCTGCGGCGTATCAACGGTTATCACTTCTTAGCATAACATACTGAAACAATTGATATATACATGTCAGGTCCAGCAGGATTGTCGTTTTTAGGTTTAGTTTTTTGAATAAGCCATTAAAATATGTTACAAGGGTACAATAACGTTAATATCTCCTTAGGAGGCTAGCAATAATTAAGTTGAACAAAATTGCGCTCAAGATGTTCATGTTATTGTTGCCAGCATCCTTAGACAAGGAATGAGCTTTCATGCCCCACACAAACATCGAAATACCGGAAAGGTTGCCACTTTACCCCCAGAAGGAGATGGTACCTTTCCCCTACATGATCTTCCCGCTCTATATGGACGAGCATGAACTGCGGGTATTCTCCGAAGCGGACAACTACGACAAGTATGTGGCGATCGTGCTGCTCCGCCCTGATGCGGTAGGCAGCAGCATACGGGAGGATATCAGCGAGATCGGAACCCTCTGCCGGGTCAACCAGATCAAAAAAATGGGTGACGGCAGATTCAAGGTGACCCTGGAGGGGATTGCCCGGCTGCGCATCCTGAGCATCGAACAGACCGCTCCATTCATGCTGGCCCATTGCGAACTGGTGCGGGAATTCGTGGAGAAGAGTCTCGTATCCGACGCGTTGGTGCAGAGCCTGAACGCCCTGCTGAAGATATCCCTTTCCCACGGCAAGCCGTTGCCGGATGATGTCATGAAGATGATCGACTACATCGACAACCCGGCACGCCTGTCCGACCTGGTGGCGCTGTACGTCAACCTTCCGGCCGCGGACCTGCAGGAACTGCTGGAGACGGTAGATCCCCTGGACCGCCTCAAAAAGGTCTATGTGCACCTGACCAACGAGGTCCAGCGCATGCAGGTCAAGAACGAGGTTTCCAGCGAGGTTACCCGCCGGGTCGGCAAGAACCAGAAGGAATACATACTGCGTGAGCAGATGAAACACATCCAGGAGGAATTGGGCGAGGAAGACCCGCGCGCCTCTGACATGAATGAACTGAGGCGGCTGATCCAGGAGGCCGGCCTTCCGGAGGAGGTCCAGAAGATCGCCGACAAGGAACTCAAACGGCTGGAACGGATTAACCCGGCCTCGCCCGAGTACACCGTATCCCGCACCTACCTGGACTACCTGGCCGGTATGCCCTGGAACAAATCGACCTCCGACAGCCTGGACATGGTCCGGGCCGAAGAGATCCTCAATGAGGATCACTACAACCTGAAAAAGGTCAAGGAGCGCATCCTGGAGTTCCTGGCGGTACGTTCCCTCAAAGAGAACATGAAGGGGCCGGTGCTCTGTTTCGTCGGTCCTCCCGGGGTGGGCAAGACCAGTCTGGGCAAATCCATCGCCCGGTCGCTGGGCCGCAACTTCGTGCGCATCTCCCTGGGCGGGGTGCGGGACGAGGCCGAGATCCGCGGCCACCGCCGCACCTACATCGGGGCGCTTCCCGGCCGGATCATCAAGGAGCTCTTCCGTTGCGGCAGCAATAACCCGGTCTTCATGCTGGACGAAGTCGACAAACTGGGGCTGGACTTCCGCGGCGACCCGGCCTCCGCGCTGCTGGAGGTGCTGGATCCGGAGCAGAACTTTTCGTTCAACGACCATTACCTGGACGTCCCCTTTGATCTGTCCAAGGTCATGTTCATCACCACCGCCAATCAACTCGACCCGATCCCCGGCCCGCTCAAGGACCGCATGGAGGTCATCCGCCTGGCCGGCTACAGCACCGAGGAAAAATTCCATATCGCCCGTAACTTCATCATCCGCCGCGAGATCGAGGATAACGGCCTCGCCGGCACACCTCCGGAGTTCCGCGACGAAGCGCTCCTGAAGGTGATCAGCGACTACACCCGCGAGGCCGGCGTGCGCAACCTGCAACGCACCATCGGCTCCATCTGCCGCAAGGTGGCCAAGGAGATCACCCAGAAAAAGGAGCCGCGCAGGGAGATTACCCCCGAGGTGGTGGCGGAACTGCTCGGGCCGCGCAAATTTTACAACGAGGTGGCGGCCGAAGACGACCGGATCGGTGTGGTGACCGGCATGGCCTGGACCGAGACCGGCGGCGACATCCTTTTCGTTGAGGCCACCAGTATGCCGGGCAAGCCGGAATTGATCCTGACCGGCTCGCTGGGGGACGTGATGAAGGAATCGGCGCGTGCCGCGCTCTCCTATGTGGAGGCCCACTACGGCGATTTCGGCATCGCCCCGGGCGCCTTCGAAAACAGGATCATCCATATCCACGTCCCGTCGGGGGCCATCCCCAAGGACGGCCCCTCGGCCGGAGTGACCATGGTCACGGCCCTGGTGTCGCTCCTAACGGACAAGCCCGCCAAGCGCGGTGTTGCCATGACCGGCGAAATTACCCTGACCGGCAGGGTGTTGGCCATCGGCGGCCTCAAGGAAAAGGTGCTGGCCGCCCACCGGGCCGGCGTCAGGAAGATCATCGCCCCGGATCGCAACCGCGACGACCTTGAGGATATCCCCGAAAACGTGCGCAAGGAGTTGGAGTTCACCTTTATCCGCGAGGCGGCCGAGGCGGTGGCGGTGGCACTCTAGGGCACACAGCGGCTTTACCACGGAGGGCACTGAAGACACGGAGGAAAGACGAGTAAAACCAAATTGTTAATTTACAGGGAGTAACAGGATTACCAGGATAAAACCCTACGACCTTTTGGGGTAAACCTGAGATCTTTAAGCCTGTATCCTGTTCATCCTTGTAATAGTGACTTTCCTCCGTGTCCTCTGTGCTCCGTGGTCATGTTTGTCTCATAAGGTACTGAATGAACACTACCGTCATCGACAGGATCATGCTTCGCTTCTTCGCCGAGCTACAGGGGTGGTTCGCCCTGGCGGCCAAGACCTTTGCACGCGTGTTCCAGCGCCCCTTCTATTACCGCGAATTCGCCGTGCAGTTCGACAAGCTCGGTTTTTCCTCCCTCTTTATCTGCATGCTGACCGGCCTGTTCACCGGCATGGTCATGGCCCTGCAGGCCCTGGTCCAGCTCAAGCCTTTTGCCGCCACCAGCTACGTGGGCGGCATGGTGGCGGTGACCATGATCAAGGAGTTGGGACCGGTGCTGGCCTCGCTGATGGTGGCCGGACGCGTCGGGTCCGCCATAACCGCAGAACTGGGCACCATGGTGGTCACCGAGCAGGTTGACGCCATGCGGGTGGAGGGAACCGACATCGTCAAGCGCCTGGTGGCTCCGAGGCTGAAGGCCATGCTCCTGGCGCTGCCGCTCTTGACTGCGGTGGCCGACGCCATCTCGCTCCTGGGGGGGTATATCATGTCTTCGGGCTACGGTATCAACCCCACCATGTATCTCAAGGGCATCCCCCAATTCATGGTCTTCCAGGACCTGATCGAGGGGTTGGTCAAACCGACCGTCTTCGGCCTCCTGATCGCCATGACCGGCTGCTACGTGGGACTCAACACCCGCGGCGGGGCCGAAGGGGTGGGCAACGCAGCCAAACAGGCGGTGGTGGTCTCTTCGGTGCTGATCCTGATATTCGATTTCTTTCTGACCAAAATCTTCGTGGCATTCCGGGGATAATGCACCCATGGCATTCTGGCTCTTCAAAACCGAACCGGGCTGTTTTTCCTTCGATGACCTGAAGGCCCGCCCGAATATGACCGAACAGTGGGACGGGGTGCGTAACTACCAGGCCCGCAACTTCCTGCGGGATCAGATCAGACCGGGCGACGGAGTGCTGTTCTACCACAGCAACATCCCCGAGCCGGCCGTCGTGGGCATTGCAGAGGTGGTGCGGGGGGGATATCCGGATTTTACGGCCCTGAACCCGGATAGCGAGCATTTCGACCCCAAGGCGTCGCCCGGCAATCCGATCTGGTACATGGTGGACGTGCGCTATGGCGAATCTCTGCCCCAGCCGGTCTCCCTTGAGCGGATCAAGGCCAATCCTCTCCTGGCCCAGATGCCGCTGGTCAATCGCAGCCGCCTCTCCATCCAGCCGGTAACCGCCGATGAATGGCGGATCATCCTGATTATGGGCGGGGTGAAGACCCGATGAGCGGCAACGATTGCATCCGCATGGAGAAACTGAGCTACTCCGTGGGCGGACGAAAGATCCTGGAGGACTTCGACTTCTGCCTGGAACGGGGCGTCAACCGCACCATCCTGGGAGTGAGCGGCTCCGGCAAGACCACCATCCTCAAACTGCTCCTGGGGCTTTTGACCCCCCAATCCGGCCGGGTCTGCATCGGCGACCTCTGCATCACCGGCCGGCCGGAGTCAACATTCAGCGAGCAACGCAAACGGATCGCCATTGTTTTCCAGGGAGGGGCGCTGTTCGACTCCATGACCGTCGGCGAAAACGTGGGCTACCGCATGTTCGAGGAGGGACGGCTTTCGGAAGGGGAAATCGAGCGGATCGTGCTGGAAAAACTTTCGTTCGTGGGCGTGGAGCAGGCGGTCAACCTCTATCCGGCCGAACTGTCGGGCGGCATGAAGAAACGGGTAGCCATCGCCCGAGCCCTGGCGGCCAACCCGGATTACATCTTCTTCGACGAGCCGACCACCGGCCTCGACCCCATCGGGGTCTACAACATCTGCAACCTGATGCAGCGCCTGCAGACCGAAGGCAAGACCACCCTGATGGTGACCCACGACCTGGAGACAGCCTTCGCCACCTCGGAGCGCTTTACCTTCCTGCACCAAACGCGGATGATCTTCGAGGGGACCGAGGCGGAGATGCGGGTCAGCACGATCCCGGAGGTGCAGGAGTTTTTACATCCGACGGAACAGTCGCTGTTTGTGTAAATACTCATTATTGCCACGGAGACACGGAGCATCGCGGAATTTTCTTGGGGCTTGATCCCCTACTTACTAGATTTGCTGATTAACGTCGATCACCCGTTAACGATCAAGTCCCCCTTTAACAAAGGACCCTCTGGGGCCTAAAGGGGATTTAGGGGGATTTCCCTTGATCTTTAAAAGCAACCCCCCCTGTCCCCCCTTTTTTAAAGGGGGGACCAATGCAGCGGAAGATGAACGCTATTCAGGATAGATTTACTCCGTGTCTCTGAGTCTCCGTGGCAGATTGTGATTTTAAACCGGAACAGGTGGAAATGGATATGGAACGGAGCAACAAGATAGGCTGGGCCCAGGTACGCGCCGGCGTGTTCATCTGCATAGCGCTGGTCTTCGTTGCCGGCGGGGTGTTGCTGATGGGGGAGAAGAACAAGATGTTCGTCCCCAAGGGTAAGTTGCAGGTGGTGATGGACGATGTGGCCGGCCTCAAGGAAGGCGCCCCGGTCTGGCTGGCCGGCGTGGACGTGGGGGTGGTGTCCGATATCCGCTTTGCCGATCCCCAAAAGAACAACGAGGTGAACATCCGCCTGGAGATCGATAACGAATCACTGAAAAAGATCGGCCCAGATTCGACGATCACCATCAAGACCCGCGGCCTGATGGGCGAAAAATACGTGGACATCACCCCGTCGCAGCACTACTTCGAAAAACCGGCCACGGTCCTGCACGGCACGCCGGTAGTGAAACTTGATGACGTCTTAAAGAAGGCGGGCGTCACCTTCGACCGTCTGAACACGGTCGTGGACAATATCTCCCAAGGCAAGGGGACACTGGGCAAGCTGACTACCGACGCCACCCTCTACACCAACATCGTCAACCTGACCGGCGAGCTCCACTCGCTGGCCGTCACCATCAACCGCGGCGAAGGGACCCTAGGCAAGCTGAACCGCAGCTCCGAGCCCTATGACAAACTGGTCAGCGTCCTCAACCGGGCCGACAAGACGCTCCAGGACATCCAGGAGTCCAACGGCACCCTGAACAAACTGATCTACGACAAGGCGCTCTACGACAAGCTGGTCACCCTCGCGGAAAAGAGCAATGAGGCCGCAGACGACGTGCGTGAACTGAACAAAAAAATCTCTTCCAAGGACAGCACCCTCGGCCTGTTGATCAATGACCGGGAGTTCTACGACAAGGGGATGTCGCTCCTGACCCGGGCCGATAATTCCGTCAAATCCATCGAAGAGGTCGCCGCCGACATCAAGAGCGGCAAGGGAACGGCCGGCCAGTTGGTGACCGACAAGGAGTTATATGAGCGCATGAACCACATGGTGGAAAACCTGGATGCCCTGCTGAAAGACTTCAAGGAGCATCCCCGCAAATACATCAAATTCTCGCTGTTTTAGCAGTAGGGGCGCATTGCATGCGCCCTAATTGGGTGCCCTGACCGGGCGAACAGCAGTTCGCCCCTACGATTCAGATATGTAATCACCCTAACAATAGCAAGAGTGCCGGACATTCAGCCTGAATTGCGGCACTGCACACAAATGAGGGGTAAGCCTATGAAACGGATCTGGTTGCTTGTCGTAGCGCTCTGCCTGTGTTCAACCAGCCTCCGGGCCTCGGGGCTGGAAGACAAGGTTGTCGAACATACCATGAGGAACGGCATGAAACTTCTGTTGGTGGAGCGACACACCTCCCCGACCGTGGCGGCCTGGATCCGTTTCCGGGTGGGGAGCGTGGACGAGCGCAGCGACGAGCAAGGCATCGCCCACATGCTGGAACATATGCTGTTCAAGGGCACCACCACCCTGGGAACAAAGAACTATGCCGCTGAAAGACCTCTTCTGGACAAGATCGAACAGACCGCCCAGGCTATGATCGCCGAGAAGGCTAAACGGGGCCATGGCGACAAGGCCAGGATAGCCGAGTTGGAGAAGCAACTGTCGGCGTTGGAGGCTGAGGCGTCCCAGTACGTCATAAAGGATGAATTCTTCGAACTCTACGCCAAAAACGGCGGTGTCGGGTACAACGCCTTCACCAGCCGCGACGGCACCACCTACATGATCAACCTGCCTGCCAATAAACTGGAGTTGTGGGCGGCCATCGAGTCCGACCGCATGCAGAACGCCGTGCTGCGCGAGTTCTATTCCGAACGCGCCGTGGTGATGGAGGAGCGCCGCCGCTCCACCGACGCCGACCCGGAGAACAAGCTGTGGGAGACCTTCGTCGCCTCCGGTTTTCTGACCCACCCCTACGGTCATCCCACCATCGGCTGGCAGTCGGATATCGAGAATCTGACCCGTACCAAGGCCGAGCAGTTCTTCCATGCCTACTACGGCCCCCAGAGCGCCATCGTGGCCATTGTGGGAGATATCGACACCAAGGCCACCATCGCCATGGTGGAGCGTTATTTCGGCGCCATCCCGTCCGGGAAGGTACCTGCGCCCGTCACTGCCGAAGAACCGAAGCAGGAGGGGGAACGGCGCATCGAACTTGTGGCCGAAGCCGAACCGGCCCTGTTGGTCGGTTTCCACAAACCTGCCATCAATGCCCCCGACGACTTTGTCTTCGACGTGATCAGCATGATCCTGGGCAACGGCCGGACCTCGCGCCTGTATAAAAAGCTGGTCATCGAAAAGCAGCTCGCCACCGATGCGGGTGTCTTCGAGGCCCCCGGCAGCCGCTACCCCAACCTCTTCCTCGTCAACGCCACCCCCCGCGCACCCCATACGGCCACGGATGTGGAAGAGGCCATCCTCAGTGAGCTGGAACTGCTCAAGACGGAACCGGTCGCCGAACGCGACCTGCAGCGCGTCCTCAACAAGATCGAGTATGAAGAGGCCGGCCAAATGGGGACCAACGGCGGCCTGGCCCGCAACCTGACCGAGTACGAGGCGGTCGCCGGCACGTGGCGCTACATGGCCGAATACCGCCGCAAGGTGGCTGCGGTCACTGCCGCAGATATCCAACGAGCCGCCCGGCAGTATTTCACCAGGGAGAACCGCATGGTCGGATTCATCACCAAAAAGGGGGGTGAAGGCAAATGAAACGACTGGTCCTCTCCATCTTGTTCCTTGTCACGACAGGTACGGCCGTGGCTCTAGCCGCCGGCGGAAAGGCCGATCCCCGCACCATGAGCTTCCCCGAGCTGCGCTTCGAGATACCTGCGGCCGAACGGGTGGTGCTGGAATGCGGCATGCCGGTCTACCTGCTGCGGGATACGGAACTGCCCATCATCAACATTACCGCCCTGGTCCGCACCGGATCGGTCTATGAACCTGCCGCGAAAGCCGGCCTGGCCTCGCTGACCGGCAACGTCATGCGAAACGGCGGCGCAAGCGGGCTTTCGCCGGAAAAGATGGACGACGAATTGGAGTTCATGGCATCGGCAGTGGAAAGCGGCATCGGTTCCGACATGGGCACGGTCTCCCTGACGTCGCTCACGAAGAACTTCAACCGCACCCTGCGCATCTTCTGCGATGTGCTCCTGCATCCCGACTTCAGCCCACAGCGGGTCGATATCGCCCGCAGACATCTGATCGAAGGGCTGCGGAGGCAGAACGACGATCCCAAAGGGATCGCCGGCCGGGAGTTCTACCGGGCCATCTACGCCGGCCACCCTCTGGGTGCCGTCCCCACTTTTGCCTCGGCCAACGCCATCACGCGCCAGGACATGGTTGATTTCCACCACCGTTTCTTCAGGCCGGACGCAATGATCCTGGCGGTGTCGGGAGATTTCGACCGCACGGCCCTGCTCAAAGAGCTGAACGCTGTTTTCGGCAAACCGGCCACAACCTCTCCATCGGCATTGCCGGACATCCCCCAGCCGACGGTCGACTTCCGCCCTGAGGTGATTTACGGCAAAAAGGAGGTCAACCAAACCGTGATCCGCATGGGGCACTTGGGGATCACCAAAGCAGATCCCGACATTTACGCCCTGCGCATCCTCGATTATATCCTGGGGGGCAGCTTCACCTCGCGCCTGACCATGGAGGTCCGCACAAATCAGGGCCTGGCCTACAATGTTGACAGTCGTTTCGATGTCGGCCGGCGCTTCACCGGCTCCTTTATCGCCGAAACCGAGACCAAGGCCGAATCCACCGGCAAAGCCATCTCCCTGATGGAGGAGATTATTGCCGGCATGACCAGGGAGCCGGTCAGCGACCAGGAATTGAGGGCCGCCAAGGAGTACATAATCAACTCATTCATGTTTGGTTTCACCAGCCCGGCCTCGATAGTGAACCAGCGGGCGCGGCTGGAGTTCTACGGCTATCCTCCCGGCTACCTGGAAAACTACCGCGACAACATCGCCAGGGTGACGAAGGAGGACGTGCTGGCTGCCGCCCGGAGGCATCTGAAGCCCGAGGCGTTCAAACTGGTGGTGGTGGGCGACGCCTCCAAATTCGACAAACCGCTCGCGACCTTCGGCCCTGTCCGCGAACTGGATCTCGGGCAGCAACCTGAAAAGTAATACCGATTTCAAATCAAGGATGAAATCAAGGCGGCGAGGATTGAGGCGACGAAGGCGTACCGTATCGTACGTTGAGGAGCCGAAGACGAGCCAACGACAATTTGCAGAGCAAATTGGACCACGAAGGCGCCCCGCAAGGGGGAGGCCGAAGGCCTCGTCAAGATAGCGCCTTGATTTGGAATTGGTCTAGGGGGGACCTATGGCATTTCCTGAATGGGATGAAAATATGGCGTTGCATATTCCCGCCATCGACAGCCAGCACAAGCAATTGATCGGTTGGATCAAAACGCTCCACGACGCAGTACAAAAAGGTGAGGGCGCGCTCATCATCGATGATGTGTTGCAGAAGCTGATCAGCTATGTGCAGGAACACTTCTCCGATGAGGAAAACCTGATGCTCTCCCGCAACTTTCCCGGCTTTATGAGCCACCGCCAGGAGCACGACTCTTTCGTTACCAGGCTCATTGATATGCATACCGATTTAGAGAACGGCGAGGAGATAAGCAACAAGACCCTGGACTTTTTGAACGACTGGATGATAAACCATATCAAGGGAACCGACCAGATCTATGGCCGCTTTATCCGGGATGCCGCGGGGGGTCCTAAATTCAATTAAAGCTTTGCCCTTATTTTGCCGATAATAATAAAAAGAGTTGAATGAGTATAGGTTCGAAGGAGGCCGCCATGAAGATCAACACCGGGATCCAGCCCCTGGCCCGGCCGCAGGATAAAACAATCAGCGGTTCCACCACACAGAAGAGCGCCGATGCCCAGTCCGCACAGGAGGAGGGGGCTGCATTCAGCGTGAAGCTCTCATCGACCACGGAGAAGCTTTTATCGGGTGCTTCTACGGAAGAAACCATCAACTGGGAGAAGGTGACCTCCATCAGCAACCAGTTGGCTGCGGGCACCTACAATATCAGCGGCAAGGACGTCGCGACCAAGATGCTCAATGCACTTACCGGCTGAACATAGAGCCCGGCAAATTTGTAGTGAGGGCACACAAATTGTTTGGAAACTCGGGAAATAGCCTTCTCTTTTGTGAGAAGGCTTTTTTTGCATAAATTCTGTCCAACGCAATCCGGCTCAATCCCTTCAAAATCAGCCCAGCCCTTCAATCCAACTTCACGATCTGCAGCCAAACTAAAAGCACACTTGAATAGAGTTTCAAAGTTGAACTCTGAGATGCTTCTTGATTCGATGGTATCAATGGCTACCGGGAATTCAGAGAAATGCATGATGTAAAGACAATGCCCGATTTTCACATGGAACGAGAAGTCGCACCGGAATACATATTTAATTATACAAATATAATTAACCATAAGTCGAATTACCTATCTATTCCGCTTTTAATAGAACATAGTTATATAAAGATGGATCGAGGCTTGATGAGTCAGGGTTGTCAACATGCCGCAAGGCGGGAGGTAGTAAATGGTAATTTTCACAGGATTTGCAATAGGCTGGTGTCTTGTTTTAGCATTAACGCTCATGTTTGGTGGCTACATGGTACTGAAATCAAATCAGAATTCGCCGAATTTGCCGTAAGCTGTCAGACGAACCCCATTGTAGTGCAACCTTGTGGGGTCAACCCCTGACAGGGGATAACCAGAACCACCCAAAACGTCGTAAAGCTTTATATTCCAAGGCTTCACGGCGTTTTTTCGTGCCTTCCGTCAATCGTACCCGTCGCTCAGGGGTGGTCGGCCAGGGAATTGTCAGGTTGTCGGATAATCGGTCTAAATATTGGTAAAAAGTTGAACCAGACCCCACTGATGTTTCCAAGAAGAAATACTACAAACTGAAACAGGCAGCTTGAACCACAAATAAGGTGTCTACTATTGACTGACTACCTCAGTCCCCAAAACTCACCCGTATGTGTCCATCATAGCTTCCAGTCCACGGTTTACTGGTAGCTGTCGCTAATCTTATTCCACTTGTAGGTTGTGATTACGTTGTAGTTTGTCGATCCAACCATCTCTGTCAGGGCGCTGTATCTCAGGTTGATTTCAGTGTTGCCCACAACGGTAAATATGCCGTTCTGGATTGATGTCCCGTCGAAAAGAAACGATCCCGCAGAGGCAAGACCATTAGCGGAACCACCACTGTTACGGAAAGCAGCTGTAGCGTACGAGGTGCTGTTGCTGAAAACGTAAGTCCCTTTGACCCCCTGGTTCCCGGCCCCGCTGCCACTGTTTAGGGTCTGGGACCAGGATCCCAAGCCGAGTTTCAACGTACCTGTGAAGGGTGGCGTAGAGTTAGGGGTCTCCGCCACAAAAATATGCGCCCCCGTTGCAATATTCGTTGTGTCTGTATCAACCTCAAGAAGCGCATAGGTACCCAACACGTTCTGTGTTACGGGTGTAGGGGATGAACCGCCCCCGTTTCCGCATGCAAACTCAAGAACCATCACCGCCAGTGCCGTAATTGCCAAAAGAGCTTGTTTCATAATGCTCTCCCACAAATTGAATTTATTTCTTTGGAATTGCAGTGACAGTACATTCAATTACTTCACTTCATCCTTCGCCCCTCTAGCCATACCCACGGCCATCCTGATGGCCGCCAGCAGGCTCTTTTCCGAGGCCCGCCCCGTCCCTGCCAAGTCATAGGCGGTGCCATGATCCACCGACGTGCGGATGATCGGCAAGCCGAGCGTGACGTTGACCCCATCGTCGAAATGGAGCATCTTGAGCGGTATCAGCCCCTGGTCGTGATACATGGCCACTACCCCATCGTACTTACCCTGCTGGGCGAAATAAAAGAGAGTGTCCGCCGAAAGCGGCCCCGTGGCGTCGATTCCTTCGCGCCTCGCCGCTTCGATGGCCGGCGCGATGGATTCGTTTTCCTCGTTGCCGAACATCCCCCCCTCGCCGCAATGGGGATTAAGGGCCAGCACCGCCAGGCGGGGACGGGCCTTGCCGGTAAGTCGCCGCACCCCGGCCGCCGTGATCCGGATCGTATTCAACACCCGCTCCCGGCTGATCATACCGGGAACATCACGAAGCGCCTCGTGAATCGTCACCAGGCTGACCCGGAGCAGATCGCCCGCCAGCATCATCACATAATCGTCGACTCCGCACAGCTCTGCCAAAAGCTCGGTGTGCCCATGAAAATCATGTCCGGCGCGGTTCATTGCCTCTTTGTTGATGGGCGCCGTGGCCATAGCCGCCACCCGGCCCGCAAGGCAAAGGCGTGCAGCCGTGCAGATATAGCGATAGACGGCTTCGCCGGCTGCCAACGTCGGCCTGCCGTAGCGCAGATCCTCTTCAAGCAGGCGGGAAAGCGGCACTAGCGCCATGGCACCGTCCGGGACCCGGTGAGCCTCCTCAGGCTCAGCGATCTCCACTATCCCCAGCCGCGAGCCGCAGACCTGCAGTGCCCGTTCAAGCGCCGGCCTGTCACCCACGACGAGCGGGGTGCATTGCCCGGCAACCTCGGGATGCCCCCACGCCTTGACGATAATCTCCGGCCCAACGGCACAGGGGTCTCCCATGGTGATTGCTATCAGAGGTTTTTCAGACATGGGGTTCCTCCTCCTTCATCTCTGCAACCGCCAGGGTGACATTCTCCGATTTGACCTTCTTCAGCAGCAGCCGGCCGCCGCCCGCTCCAAGTATTGCTGACGGCTCCGCCACGCCCGAGGCGCCGATTGCCGCCAGGGCATGCTGCGACGGCGGGGTCGGAACTGCTACGGCATTCAATTCGTCTGCCCCGAAGCATAGAAGCGGAACGCCCAGCCGATCAGCAAAGGCAATCAGCCCTGCTTCGTCGCGCTTGACCGTTACCGTGGCGATCAACCGCACACTTTTGCGGGAGAGGAATATGCGTTTGAGCTGGGCCGTGACAAAATCATCGATTTCATCCACTGGTGTGCCGCGGTTGCATCCGATGCCCAGCACCAGGTTGCAGGGGCGCAGGATCAACAAGTTGTCAGGCTGGGTCTGGGGAGGCAAATGGCGGTCGGTGACGAACAGGAAGCCGCGCGCCGGGCTGTCCATCGCTTCGGCAAAGGTATCGTGAAAAGAGATTTTGCCCCGGCCGCATAACCAGAAACGCGTCTTGCCCGTGGGATCGACGACGGCGATCTCCTCGTCGTCCAACAGCAGCCTGTTGAGCAGCTTGACCCGGCTGATGTCGTCGATAACCCATCCCTGCTCCTTGGCCAGGAGATCGAACGAAGGAAGCCCATTGGCGTCCGTAGCGGTGGTGATGACCGGCCGGGCTCCGCTGATGAAGGCGCAACGCTCGGCCAGTTCGTTGGCGCCGCCCAGATGGCCCGCGATGAGCGAAATGGCAAATTTGCCCGCATCGTCCATCACCACCACCCCAGGGTCTGTTTCCTTGGACTCAAGAAGCGGCGCGATCATGCGCACCACGATGCCGGCGGCCATGATGAAGACGAAACCGTCGTACGCCTTCCAGAGCGAAGCCGTCAGCGTCTTAAGGTCGGCAGGATCGAAAAGACGCCTGATCGTTCCGGCTTGTCCGGCATAGCGGTTGGAAACGAACAGTTCCGCCTCGGGCAGCGCTCCCCGCAATCTTTGCCCCATTTGAGCCCCGTTGCGGGTTATGGCGATCACGGCGACGCGCATGTCATGCTACGGCGCTGCCGCGAAAACCGTGGGAGAAGCCGTCATCGTAGAGCAGCGACCGTGCCTTGAGCCCTTCACGCCGGACCGCCAGAACATCTCCGACGATGATCAGGGCCTGGCGCTCGATGCCGGCCTCACGGATCTTGGCGGCGATATCGGCCAGGGTACCCTCGACGATCAGTTCGTTCTCCCAGGAGGCGCGGCAGACCACGGCGGCTGCGGTCGCCGGGGTGTAGGCCCCGGTCAGAAGCTCTTCGACCACCCGGTCGATCATCCCCACTGAGAGGTAGATCACCAGGGTGGCGCCAATGCCGGCGATGCGGCCGAGGCTTTCCCGCTCCGGCACCGGTGTGCGCCCCTCCATACGAGTGAAGATCACCGTCTGGGAAACCTCCGGCAGGGTCAGTTCCTGTTTGAGGGCGGCAGCGGCGGCAAAGGCGCTGGTCACTCCGGGCACCACCCGGTACGCCACGCCCAGACGATCAAGGACCTCCATTTGTTCCTGGATGGCGCCGTAAATCGAGGGGTCCCCGGTGTGAAGCCGCACCACGCTCTTGCCGGCCTGGACGGCATCCATGATGACGTTCATGACCTCGTCGAGCGTCATGCCGGCCGAATCGTACACAGAGGCATTGGCCGCATAGCGCCGGACCAGTTCCCGGTCCACCAGACTGCCGGCATAGATGACCACATCGGCATGGCGTAAAAGCCGTGCCCCGCGGATGGTGATGAGGTCGGATGCCCCCGGTCCCGCGCCGACAAATGAAACCAGCTGTGACATGATGTACCTGTTCCTTATTTTCTTCGGCAAAACAAGATGATGGCATTCCCTGCTGAATTTGTAGTCCGAAACCCGTCTCATGTCAAGTTGGAGAGCCGAAATGGCCCCGCACCGCCGTTATTTTTTTCAATTGACAATTTGCCTGAAAGTATTAGGATAAAGTTTATCTTGTTAGATACGTTATCAGTAAACCATGAAAGGAGAACCCGATTATGTGGACTTCAAGATTCAGGATTCGTCCGGTATCCCACTGCAAAGAGGGTTGCCCTAGCCGGCCCGCCGCGTGACCTGTGGCGGGCGTTCCGATAAAAACCCCCTGCCCCGTTGGACAGGGGGTTTTTTTTTGGAGGTAATCTGCTATGATGCCACCTATAAGAAGACGCGACTTTCCACCCCAACGGTGAATCGTAACGAGCGCGTCTTTACCATTCACGTTGCACCATTCACCCATTCACAAAAGCATGGCACCTATGGAACAAAGCATCTTCACAAAGGATTTTCCGGTTCGCTACCACGAACTGGACAATAGCGGCAACCTGCGGGTGGCTACCCTGCTTAACTATCTGCAGGATACGGCAGGGATGCATGCGACGCTTCTGGGCGTATCCTTGGCCGACCTGAGAAAGCTGGGGCTGACCTGGGTGCTGTCACGCATCCACCTGCTGGTGGAGCGCTATCCCCGCGCCGGGGAAACCGTAACGATCCGTACCTGGCCGGCAACCCGTCAGGAGATTTTTACCTGCCGTGAATTCGAACTGTGCGACAATCATGGCGCCTGGGTTGCACGGGCAACCACCTCGTGGGCGGTTTTGAACGCTGCCACCCGCCGCCCGGTCAGGCTGGAAGGCAATCTGCCCCCTTATCCGCTGACGCCACAACGGGCAGTGGATGACGACTTCGCCTCCCTGCCGGCCTTCCCCGAGGCTGTCACAACTGAGATGGACTTCCGGGTCCTGCGAAACGATCTGGACGTCAACAACCACGTCAACAACACCGTCTATGCCGGGTGGGCGCTGGAAGCGGTCCCGGACTCCGTAGCGGCGGGCACCCTGAGAGAATTGGAAATTGCCTTCCGGACAGAGGTCCGCCGCGGAGATTGCGTTATCTCACGCTGTGCCGTCGCGGACACTGGACCGGTAACCCGCTGCCTGCACCAGATTTCGAGCCGACGGAACGGCAGGGAACTGGCGCGCCTGAGAACCTGCTGGGAAAAATAAAAAGCGCCGGAGCCATTCATGCCCCTGTCACCTTGCCCCATGTGCCGCCGCTGGGAGAGCGATACCGAGCTGCGCATCGCCGAACTTGACCACTCCTACGTCATCCTCAACCGTGATCAGTTCTTCCCCGGTTATACGCTGCTATTCAGCAAGACCCACGTGACCGAGCTGTTCCATCTCGACCGCCGGGTACGGGGCGAACTGATGGAAGAGGTCAGCCGGACGGCCAAGGCGTTGTTCAACGTCTTCCGGCCCGACAAGATCAACTATGAACTCCTGGGCAACATGGTCCCGCACATGCACTGGCATCTCGTGCCGCGTTTCGCGTCGGAAAAGGTCTGGCCGCGCCCGATCTGGGCCGAGCCCCATGACGAGTTGTTCCGGACGCCGGAAGAATACCGCCGTCTCATCGCGCAAATACAGGAGGCGCTGACATGATCAGGCCGTTTCTTCACACCCTGACCAACGGCCTGCGGGTCGTTTGTGTCGAGATGCCCCATCTGCACTCGGCCGAACTTGCGATCTACGTCAAGGTCGGAGGCCGCAACGACCCACCCGGAAGGGAGGGGCTTTCCCACTTTCTCGAGCACATTCTCTTTCGCGGCACAACCGATTATGCCTCGTCGCTTGAGATCGAAGCCGCCTTCGAGGCCGCCGGCGGGAACCCCAATGCCGCCACCGACGCCGAATCCACCTGTTACTATTCACGCGTCCACCCCGCCCATGTGCAGCAGGGCATGGAGATCTTCTCTTCCATGCTGCTTCGGCCGCTTCTGGAGGGGATCGAGATCGAGCAGCGCATCATTACGGAAGAGGCACGGGAAGACCTGAACGAGTTGGGCGACGAGATCAACCCCGACACCATTGCCAGCCGCCTGCTCTGGCCGCGGCACCCTCTGGGCATGCCCACCATCGGCACCCTGGAGAGTATTGCCGCCATAGGACGGTCAGACCTTGAGGCGCACCTGAGGCAGCACTATGTCCCGAGCGCAACGGTAATCGTGATCGCCGGCCCGGTGCACAGACAGGAGATTTTTGACGCTGCGGCCAAGGTATTTGACGGTTGGCAGGGTGGTGCGCCCCCTGCGGCTCCGATGGTAACCAAGCGTAACAACACTCCTCAGATTCGATTCGTGCACGACTCGGATAGCCAGATGAACCTGCAACTGGCCTTCCTCGGGTTTCCCCGTAGGGACCGGCGATTCATGGCCGTTCGTCTTTTGCGCCGGATGCTGGCGGGTGGCGGCAGTTCCCGCCTGCACTTGCGACTGCGGGAGGAGTTGGGAATCGTCTATTCCGTGGAGGGGGCCATTGGAGCCTATGACGAAACCGGCTGCCTGACCTTTGATCTCTCCACTGCCCCCAACAACCTGCCCCAAGCGGTCGAGGTCACCCTTGAAGAGATCCGGCGCATTGCCAACGAACCGATCACAGCTGCAGAACTGGAACGGATCCGGCAGTCCTACATCTTTGATCTGGAATACAGTCGCGATTCGGCATACGAGATGGGGGTGCGCTACGGCTGGGGTGAATTGGTCGGGGTAAAACGCAGCATCGAGGAGGATCAGGAAGAGGCGCGGCACATCACGGCAGAGATGGTGAAGGAGGCTGCCCGCAGCCTCTTTGCGCCGCAAAACCTGAACCTGGTTGCTGTCGGGCCGTACAAAAAGGGGATGAAAAAGAACACACGGGAACTGATCGGACACTATGCAAACCGTTTTTAACCGTGTCAGCCATGCTCCCTAGTGTCCCGTGCGGTTAGTCGTGGGAAGTAATTCCTTTGCTATTAGGATTTATGATTCAGCTTGACGACAAGTTCACAGGGCGACAGGTAGCCGATGCGGATGCCGCCCCAGTGCCTGCCGTCGATCAAAAGCGGGCGCGACATGTCGTTAAGGATTTCACCGGTATCGCGGCGGTACGTCTGAAGCAGGAACCCATCGGTGTTGCGGCCGCAACGGATGCCGGTGCGGTCGTTGAAGATCCGTTTGGTGCGGTTATTGTTCTTGTCCACTTCCGGGTCTCCGGTCAGCGGCTTTGTGTAGCGCAGGTTGTGGCACGGGCAATAGCCGTTGTTGTCCACACAAATGGCGTACAGGAGCTTGTTGTCCTTGCCGACGATCTTCTCCTGAAAGGACGATACCACGCGGTCGAAGAATGCATCGAATTTGGTCGTAAACTTTTCGGGGTTGGTATGGGGAATGGGGACATACTTCCTGTCGAACAGGGCCTCCAATGTGATCGTCCGGTCATGCAGCGCTGTTTCGATTGCTCCCAGAACCTGTCCCTCCATCTCGCGAATATACGCCTTGATGGTATCGTGATAATTACCCACCGAGAACTTGCCCACCGTGCCGTAAATCTGCTCGACCAGTTCCGAGAATGTTGCAAATGCCTTATTGATCATCTGCGACATTTCGAACGTTTCGTCCGCTGTCGCGGAAACGCCATGGATCTTTTCCGAGATTTCCTGGGTAGTGGCACTCTGCTGTTCCGATGCGGTCGCAATCTGCTCGATCATGGTGCGTGATTCAACGGAATGGCTTTTGATCTTCTCAAGGCGCTGGCGGGCATCCTCTGCCCTGGCCAGGCCGGTCTGGACGAGGCCGGTTTCGGTCACGATCATTGCAGCCGCCTTACGGCTGGCCTGCTGAATACTGGCAACAACCCGCTCGATCTCCCGGGTGGACCTTGTTGTCTTCTCAGCCAACCCTTTGACCTCGCTGGCCACCACGGCAAAACCCTTCCCGGCATCACCGGCGCGGGCCGCCTCGATGGAAGCGTTCAATGCCAGCAGATTGGTCTGGTCGGCGATATCCTCGATCAAAACCACCATCTCACCGATACTCGCGGATGAAGCCTCCAACTGGCGGATGGTATCCAACGTACTGTTCACGCTCTCGCTGATCTGCCGCATGCAGTTCCAAGTCTCTTCCACGACCGTCATGCCGTCGCTCGCGGCGACATCCACATCGGACGAAAGTGTCGCTGCACGGTGGGTGTTGCCGGCCACGTCGTTGATGGTCATGGACATCTCTTCCGATGCCACGGCCACCGCCAGGGCCTGTTCCTTCTGATCCCGACTCATTTTCAGGGTGTGGTCCGTACCGAACGAAAGTTCGCAAACGCCGCTGCCGATCATGCAGGCCTGCTGGTACAGCAGCAATATGGTTTCCCGGATCTTTGTCGTCAGCCGGTTGACCTCGGTGCCAACATTGCCCAGTTCATCGTCGGAGCGGACACGCAGGACCTTGGTCAGGTCTCCCTCACCACTGGCCATCTCGGCCAACTGTTCATGCAACTCCCTGACCTGCAACACCAGGGTCCGGCTGAAAAAGAGGTACAACGATCCCAGAATCGCGAAGAAGAAGCAGAACCCCACCGCCGTCAGCACGAACGTAAGCTTGTATGCGCTCGCATAGCCATCTTCCAGGGAGGTCGTCACAATCAACCCGCCCCGATAGCGGGCGGACGCATCATGGCACCCATGGCATCGCTGTTCATTCTCCATCGGCAGTGCCAGGCTGAGAATATGTTTGCCATCCTTCTCGTCGAGAACCTCCACACCGCTGCCTGACTTCATGGCATTGCGAACCACGTCGCTCGTCGCACCGCTTCCTCCCCACTCCCGGCCATCGGCGTTGAATATCCTGATATCCAGAATCCCGCCCTTGGCCTCGATGTCCTTGACATTGGAGACGAAGTTCTTCATGTCGCCGACGGCCATCTGGTCGAGGATATCGTGGCTTACGGTTGCCGCAAGCTGGCGGGCATTACGCTTTTCCAGATCCATGGTGGCACTGAATTCGAGATAGATGGAGAGGACCCCCAAACAGGCAAAACCGATACAGAGGATGCCGCCGATAATCACGAGGATCTTGCGGGTGAGTTTTGATTTGAACATGTGGGACCTCTGGAGTCTGGGGGGGTAGTTATATCTGCGGGCTGGGCGCCAAATCATCACAAAGCTATAACAGTATTGCAATATAACGTAAACAGCGGGCAGGAGCAAACAATATGTTTAAACAGCGTTCTGAAAATTGCAACAGGTCGCAAAAAAAGCCCGGAAGAAAATTCTTCCGGGCTTTGGAGGTCTGTTCGACAAGCTGCCTAGTTGGGATACACGGAGACTTTTTTCCGGTCTTTCCCCATACGTTCAAAGGTTACGATTCCGTCAATCAGGGCGAACAGGGTATAATCCTTGCCGCAGCCCACGTTGTTACCGGGATGAATCTGGGTGCCGTGCTGACGGTAGATTATGTTGCCTGCCCTGACCGCCTCGCCGCCGAATTTTTTGCAGCCCAGCCTTTGGCCGTCCGAATCCCTGCCGTTCCGTGAGCTGCCCACACCTTTCTTATGTGCCATTTCCGTTTCTCCTGGGAAAATATCGTAGTGGTTATGCGCTGATCTTTTCTATCTTGAGCACTGTCCGCTCCTGGCGATGTCCGCGAAGCTTGCGGGAATCCTTCCGGCGCTTGGACTTGAATACGAGCACCTTCTTGTCCTTGCCCTGGGCCGCAATCCTGGCGGTCACCGTGGCGCCGCTGACCAGCGGGGCGCCGATGGCTACCGTTTCGCCCCCAACCATGAGGACCTCGGCGAACTCGATACTGTCACCGATGTTTCCTTCAAGCTTCTCGACCTTGAGGAACTCCCCCTCGCTTACCTTGTACTGCTTGCCGCCTGTCTTGATAACCGCATACATATGACGTCTCCATCCAATTCATTTTTAAAGAGTTTTGAACTATAGGCAAACCATTGGCACAAGTCAAGAAAAAATTTATTTCCCTCGTTCGCCCGCTGTTCCCGACGACTATGAACCATCATCAGGCGCGCTCATACGGCCCTACAATGCCACATGAAAACTTACGACTTCCAAAACTGCTCGAAATAGTGTACTAAAGGTTTGGAATACAACAATGTAGCAAGGGCCGACTTTCGGTAGCGACCTAAGCGAAATATCCCATGTGCCAGGAGTAAAAAATGAATGCATGCAGCAAAGTAGTTGCCGTAGGATGCTCACTTGTTCTCGCAGCGGCCCTCCAGACCGGCTGTGCAACCACACAAAAAACGACAGATTCCTCGCCAAAGGCAACCGTCCCAACCGCCCCTCTTACCCAGACCGCACCGCAGTCCGAGAATCAACTGATTACCGGCAAGGTCGTGGAAACCATGAATAGCGGTGGCTACACCTACGTCAATCTCGAAAAGGACGGAAAACGCACGTGGGTGGCTGTGCCCCCGCTGAAGGTCGAGGTCGGGCAGGAACTTAAACTCTTGCCTGGCATGCAAATGGGCACATTCACCAGCAGCACCCTGAAACGCACCTTCGACAGTATCATTTTCTCATCCGGAGTAGCAAACGACGACGCGTCGGAGGCATCCGGAGCGCCCGCCAACGCCGACACGCCGCCGTTAATGCCTCCCGGGCACCCCTCAATAGGTCAAATGGCACAACCTGCGCAAGGGCATCCTTCGGCACCACCTCAGGGCGCGTCAAGCGGTTCTACGATCTCCGGCAAGGTTGTGGAGACCATGAACAGCGGCGGATACACCTACGTCAACCTCGAAAAAGACGGCAAAAAGAGGTGGGTGGCTGCCCCCACCATGCAGGTTTCCGTGGGACAGGAACTGGAACTCAGGAATGGGGCGGTAATGACGAATTTCTCCAGCAAAAGTCTGAATAGGACCTTTGACAGCATTATCTTTTCTGCCGGCCCAGTCAACGGCAACTAGACAATTACGGTGCAAAAAGGTGCGAGTTTTCGCCCGCGTCTCATGTGCGGCCATGTGCCGGGGACGTGCCGGCATGCCATAATAGAACGAATAGCCACAGATTTTAGACGAGGAGAGCAGAGTGAACTACCGACACCATAAAGTACTTTTATTACTGATAATTCTGTCAGTAACTTTTATTGGCTGCAAATCCACCAAAAGCAATTCAGACGCAGGTTCAGCTGACGCCAGAACTGCGGCGATCCACATCCTTTCGCAGTATGAAGCCGGAGAATTTTCTCAGATTTACAAAGAGTCAGCGCCCGTATTCAAACAAACCGGACCCGAGGCCAATTTTGTGGCGCAATTTCAGCAAACGCTCAAGAAAACGGGGAAACTCAAAAATCAAAAGGAATCCAGTTACGAAGCCCGCCCTGATGATACGTATGTTCTCACGTACCATATGGAGAATGATCATTTCAATAGCGACATACATCTGACCCTTACACGGTCTAAAAACGGAAAAATGGAACTTGCCGGTATACACCAGCATGATGAACCTAAAAAATAGGCGTAATCCCAGGAAATAATGGGTAAATTTTTTCTGAAAACGATCTGGAACAGAGAATAGCCGTGACGCCCCTTGAAAAAATAAACGCATCCAGGATACCGGAAGAATGTTGAACGAAAAAAAGATCGTGGTGGTCCTCCCCGCCTACAATGCCGCCAAAACCCTTGAAAAGACCTATCAGGAAATACCTCTCGATATTGTGGACAATGTGATTCTCGTAGATGACGCCAGTCGTGACAATACTGCGGAAGTGGCACGCGGACTCGGCATACGCACCATTTTACACCATGTCAACAAAGGATATGGCGGCAACCAGAAGACCTGTTACCGTGCCGCGCTGGATCTTGGGGCGGATATCGTGATCATGCTGCACCCCGATTATCAGTACACCCCGAAACTGCTTCCGGCCATGGCGGCAATGATCGCCTGGGGCGAATTCGATGCCGTACTCGCCTCAAGAATACTTGGCACAGGCGCACTCAGTGGTGGGATGCCGCTTTATAAATTCATTGCCAATCGCTTTCTTACCTTTACTGAAAACATCCTGCTTGGCCAGAAACTGTCGGAATACCATACCGGCTACCGGGCTTTTTCACGAACTGTGCTCGAAAGCTTGCCGCTGGATAACAACTCGGACGATTTCGTCTTTGATAACGAAATGCTTGCCCAGATTACCTGGCACAATTTTCGAATCGGCGAACTCTCCTGCCCAACCAAATATTTTGACGATGCATCGTCAATTAATTTCCGGCGCAGCGTGACGTATGGTTTGGGGGTGCTCAAAACCGCTCTGCAATTCAGATTATGCAGAATGGGAATACTTGATGCGGAGCGGGTCTTCGGGAAAGCACTGAAAAATTGATCACAACAGCCTCCGCATTGCCGGCTTGGAGCATCTTGTGTTTGGGGCAAACCTGAAATTCTCTTTGAACCTGGAACCCGGGTGATGCAATCATTGTGGCCTCATTCCGGCTTCAAATCAAAGATGGCATCAAGGCGGCGAGGATTGAGGCGACGAAGGCGTACAGAGTAAGTACGTTGAGGAGCCGAAGACGAGCCAACGTCGATGCCGCTTTGATTTGGAAGTGGAATCAGTTGCCAAAAGCGACCCCGGCCAGTTCGCACTTGCTTGTAATTTTTAAGGGGGAGGGATGGCAATCTATGCGTTGACTATATTTATAGGTTCCTTTCTTTTGTTCCAGGTGGAACCGATCATCGCTAAATACATTCTCCCCTGGTTTGGAGGTGGTCCGGCTGTCTGGACAACCTGCATGCTTTTTTTCCAGATGGTTCTTCTTAGTGGGTATTTTTATGCCCATTTTACGACTCTGGCAGGGCGGGCAAGGCAGGGTTACATCCATATTGCAATGCTGCTATGTGCTGTTCCATTCCTGCCAATATCACCTTCGCCCAAAATCTGGAAGCCGGGGCCGGAAGATGCGCCCATAGGCAAGATATTGTTGCTCCTTCTGGCAAATATCGGAATGCCTTACCTAGTCCTTTCCGCAACAGCACCTCTATTGCAGCATTGGTTTGTACGTGAATTCCCCAATAAATCTCCTTACCGGCTCTATGCACTTTCCAACTTTGCATCCCTTCTGGCATTATTGAGTTATCCATTTATTGTTGAGCCCCATCTGACTCTTGACCGTCAGGTTTATTTGTGGAGTTGGGGTTTTGCAGCCTACATGTGTTGCTGCATTTGGTGTGCGCTCAGTCCGGCAATTAGTGCACGGTTTCCCACAAACAAATGGATATCTAACGGCCCGGTGCTTCCGGAGTCCGCCTGGAAGGCATCCCAACCGGAAAAAAAACGGATTCCACTTTCTACCCAGCTTGCCTGGCTCCTTCTCTCTGCCTGTGGTTCAGCCATTCTGCTGGCCACCACCAATCAACTTTGTCAGGAAGTCGCAGTAATCCCGTTCCTCTGGGTACTTCCGCTTGCACTCTATCTACTCACTTTCATAGTATGCTTTAATAGCGACAAAATTTATAATCGCCTTTTCTGGGGCATCCTTCTTGCGGCGTCAGTTGGATTTACCTGCCGAGTTCTCTATTTAGGTTTAAACGTGAACTTGTCGGTGCAGATTCTTGCCTATTTGGCAGTTCTTGTCGCCTGTTGCATGGCCTGCCACGGCGAGTTGGTTCGTTCCAGACCCGATCCAGGTCAGCTTACCGTCTATTACCTGCTAATATCCGCTGGAGGAGCCTTCGGCGGCGTGTTCGTAGCCTTGATCGCACCATTGATGTTCAAAGGGTTCTGGGAATTCCAAATTGCCATGACGTGCACTTGTCTGGTGGTTTTTTGGGTCTGGTTACGGGATCATGTATTTACTGAGGTTCCCAAGTTGATACCGCTTATTTTGGTTATTGGGTTGGCACTCCTTCTTGATTTCACCTTCAACAGTATAAAAGATGCTTATAATCCAAGCATCCTGGCCAGTTCACGGAATTTTTACGGGGTTTTGAGAGTGCTGAGGGACAATGACGGCGAGAATGAATATCTCGCACTCATGCATGGGCAGGTGAACCATGGCATCCAGTATGTGACTCCTGGCTGGCGACAAAATTTGGCCACAACCTATTACGACGCGGAAAGCGGCGCCGGACTGGCACTTCGCTTCCACCCTAAACGGGATGTTTCCGAGGCTGGATCATCAGGCCTGAGGGTTGGAGTGATAGGCCTGGGCATCGGCACCCTTGCGTCCTATGGCAGGAAGGGTGATACTTTCCGGTTTTATGAGATCAACCCTGATGTCATCAAACTGGCGGGTAATTATTTCACCTTCCTCAACCGCAGCGCAGCAGATGTTCAGATTGTTCCAGGAGACGCCAGGATAACATTGGAACAGGAGCTAACGAACGGCTATCCTCAACAGTTCGATGTCCTGTTTGTGGATGCTTTCACCAGTGATGCAATCCCAGTTCACCTCTTGACAAAAGAGTGTTTTGACCTTTACAAGCAACACCTTGCACCGGACGGTATTTTATTGGTCAATATATCAAACCGCTTCCTTAACCTTTTGCCGATCGTCCGTTTGAATGGCGATGGCATTGGTCTTCAGACCCGGTTGATTGCCTCGCCGGGGCATATCGACTTTGGCAGCATTCCATCGGAGTGGGTGATTTTAACCTCCAACAGTTCATTTCTCAATCACCCTGAGGTTATAAAAAGCTTTTCGTCCATGCCCGATAATGCTGCGATCAATAGACCATGGACTGACAATTTTGCCAGTCTCTGGCAGGTAGTCAAATAAACTTAAAGCCTGTCGCTCTCACTATAATTGTGATTTCACGAGCATTCCGCCGCCTGCTTTTCACGACTCTAATTACCATCAGACAGAAGGGTCAAAAAAGGCCGGGAAACACAATGTCCCCGGCCTGTCAAATACCGATTTCAAATCAAGACGTGATCACAAGGGCGACACGCCGGTGTTGAAGTGCATCGGCATATCGGAACCGGCAAAATCGAAGTGGTCGCCGTGGTCTTTCATCATTTCACGAAAAGCGCTGAGCATGTACTTCCTCTTGAAGCCGTCTTCCAGTTCCACAATTTCCTGCACTTTATTGCTGTAAAACTTCATGTAACAGGTCCCCAGGGCCTGGGTAACCTCCTCCATCGTCATCTCATACGGCTCGATAATGGGGGTCACCAGATTGTATTTGGAGTAATCCCATACCCTGATTCGATCCTTCATATCCTTGTGTATCGGCGTGAACGGGAAGGGGGTGACCACCGGGAACACGGCAATGTCCGGGTTGAGATATATGGCGGATTCTATGGTGTTCTCTATGGAGTCCCAGGTTTCGTTCGGAAAGCCGACCATGAACGATGCTTCCGTAATGATTTCCGCCTCCCTCAGCAGGTCCAGGGCTGTTTTGTTCTGCTCGAAGCTGGTCCCCTTGTTCAGGCTGTTCAGGGTGTCCTTATCGGCGCTCTCCGCGCCCAGGTAGACGTGGATGATCCCGGCCTCGCGGTATTTGTGCAGAATGTCGGCGTCGCGGATGATATCCTCGACGCGGGTTTCGATCAAAAAGTACACCCCCAAGTTGCGTTCAATCAGCATGTCGAGCAGCAACTCCCACCGGTCGCGGTGCTTGGTGGGGTACGGGTCGATCAGGGTGATGAATTTGATGTCGTAGGTGGTGACGAGATGCTCTATCTCCTCAATGACGTTCTCCGGGGTGCGGCAGCGCCAGTCCTCGCGCCAGAACATCCGCTGGCTGCAGAAGGCGCACCCCATGTCGCAGCCACGGGAGGTCAGAATGGAGGCCATTCTTCCGCCGGGTGCGACCTTGTACTGGTAGTCGTCCCAGTCAAGGAGGTGCCAGGCGGGTTTGAGATCGTCCAGCTTGACGATATGGTGGTGCCGCTTATTGGCTACAATCCTGTCGCCGTCGCGGAACGCAATACCGGCGACATTCCTGGCCTCACCCTTCGGAATCGCGGCGATCAAATCCTTCAGGGTCTGCTCCGGTTCGCCGCAAAGGATGTAGTCGATCCGGTTTTCCCGGTCCTCATAGATCTCCTCGTACATGAAGCTCGGATGAGGGCCGCCAAGGAGGGTGACGATGTTCGGGTTCACCTCCTTGGCGATGTTGAGAATCCGAAGCGCGGCAGGCACCGTGGCGGTGCTGATGGCCCCGGTGACCGGGAGGTAGTCAAGGGTCATGACGTAATCAGGCTGGTAGCGCTGTATCTCCTCCCTGATATTCTCGAACGAATGCTTCTTGTTCATGGCGTCATAGATTCTGGCCTCGTCTCCGGCCTCGAGCGCCGCGCCGGCGAGATAGGCCAGATGCAGCGGCGGCCAGGTGCCGACAACCTGCACCCCCCAGCAAAAATATGGTGCTGTCACAAAAAGGATCTTGCTCATTCGTTTCTCCCGCCCAACAGAGGTATTTGCGACTGTTTTTCCCCCGGCTGCGCCGGCCCGTCTATCGAGCCATGGCGCCGAGACTCATGTACAGCCGTATTTACCGTACCAAAGGAACGTAAAGAGGTAATAAGGGAAATGTAAAGTTTTGGTAAAGAAGTGAGGAGTGAGGAGTGAGAAGTGAGAAGTGAGAAGTGAGAAGTGAGGGGTGAGGGGTGAGGGGTGAGGGGTGAGGGGTGAGGGTTAAAGGTTTAGAAGTCGATTTCACCATTCACCATTCACCATTCACGATTCACGTAGTTTACTCGTCACTGTAGGGAGCCAGAACCACACGCGCGTTCCACCCGCGTCGCTTTCAGCACCAACAGTGCCGCCGTGCGCCTCGATCAACTCCTTGACGATCGCCAGCCCGATACCTGCGCCGCCCGCGTCGCGGGAGCGGGAACGATCCGCCCGGAAAAAACGTTCGAACAGGTAGGGTATGTCCTGCTCGGCGATCACAGCGCCGCTGTTGGCGAAGACGGTCTTGATGCCGCCCGCACTCCGCAGGGTGGAAATCGTGACGATTCCCCCACGCGGTGTGTATTTCCAGGCGTTGTCGGCCAGGTTGCGGATCGCCTGCAGCAGCTTGTCGCGGTCCGCTGCCACCATCTCGCTGCCCGGTTCGAGACGCCACTGCACGTTAATCTCCTTCTCCTGGAAGTTGGGCCGGTACAGATTCATGATCTGTTCGAGCAGTTCGTGGAGAGAGAGTTCCTGACGGTCGAGGAACGCCCGGGCCGCATCGGCCCGCGCCAGTTGCTGGAGATCCTCTACCAGATTTACCAGGCGCAAAACCTCTTGCTCAAGCATCCGGAAGGTTTCCGGAGAAGGGGGTATGACGGAGTCGCTTAATCCTTCCAGGTAACCGCGAAGGTTGGTCAGCGGGGTGCGCAGTTCGTGGGAGATGTCGGCCACCATATTCTTGCGCAGCCGTTCGATCTTCTCAAGGTTGTCGGCCATGTGGTTAAAGGCATCGGCCAACTGGCCCACCTCATAGCGGGAGACGACATTCACGCGCTCGGAATAATTGCCGTCGGCGACCTTCCTGGTGATGGCGGTTATCCGGGAAAGGGGGCGCAAAACCCAGTGGGTGAGCATGTACGTCAGGAAGAGGGTCAGCGCCAATGCCGTGAGGGTGCCCCAGAACAGATCCCGGTGGATCACCTCCAGAAATTGGCGATGCTCGTTGATCGGCACAACGCGGAAGCGCCCCGTGAGGACCGTATAATAGTCGGCCGCCTGCCGGTCGATGGCACGCCAGACCAACAAATATATGATTGCAAAAACAGGAACGATGTGGCCGATCAACAACTTCCAGAGCAGGCGCTGTCTCATATAGTGTCCTGTGCGGTTAGCCGTGGGAAGTAATTCCGCGCTATTTTGGCTGATGCCAAGGCGCGGCGACGCAGGTGTAGCAGGGTCTACATCAAGGAGCCGCAACGCCGGCAGCAGCCAAAAGAGCCGGAATTACGAGTACGAACTAACCGCACGGGACACTACCCTTCCTCATCGTCATTCTCGTCATCGTCACTGAACCGATAGCCATGCCCGCGCACTGTTTGGATAAAGCGGGGCCGGGAAGGGTCATCCTCGATCTTTTGCCTGAGCTTGCCGATGTGGACGTCAATGACCCGGTCAATGACCACCTCGCCTTGAGGGTAGCATTGATTCAGCAGCTCTTCCCGGGAAAAAGCCTTCCCCGGAGAACTCATCAGCGCCTGCAGGATCTTGTATTCCGATGACGTCAGCAGAATGGGGCGCCCATCACGGGTGATCCTGTGTTTTTCGGTATCCAGTTCGAGACCGGCAAAAGAGAAGACGGAGGCCGGCAGCGGCGATGATGGCCTGCTGCGGCGGAGAATGGCCTTGACCCGCTCCACCAGTTCGCGGGGACTGAATGGCTTGACCACATAATCGTCGGCCCCCATCGCCAGTCCCGCGACCCGGTCGAGTTCTTCCTCCCGCGCCGTAAGCATCAGGACCGGGACATCGGAAGTTTTCCGCAGTGTCCGGCAGATCTCCCAACCATCCATTCCCGGCAGCATGACATCAAGGATTACGAACACCGGCTTGCAAGCAGCGGCGGCCTCAATCGCTTGCCCGCCGTCGTGGATGACCATCGTTGAAAAACCATCTCGCTCAAGATATGTCGAAACCAGCGCAGCGGTATTGCGGTCGTCTTCGACGATCAGTACCGTGCCCTGGTTACTGACGGTTTGTGACATGATTGTTCTCCATCTCAACCCCCAGCAAGATACGGTTGAGAGTTGAGTGTTGTTTTCTCGTCACTCGTCACTCATCACTCATCACTCATCACTCAAAGTCATTTTTCCTGCGGCAGCCCCGCTCGCCGCCATTGTGCCATATGGCCGTCAAGCAGCGTGATGGTACGGTAACCGAGAACGCCGAGCAGCATCCTTGCCATCACGGCGCGAGGGCCCAACTCGCACAGGACGACCATCTCGGTGTGCTTGTCGCGGGGGAGCGGCGCGCACCCGAATAAAATTTTCCATATCGGCGCATTGAGTGCCCCGGAGATGTGGCCTGCCCGGAATTCAAAACCCGTCCGGACATCGATCACCGCCGGCGCTTGACCAGATGCAATCTTTTGTGCCAGCTCCTTATTATTCATAGAAAATTATTCCTGCAAAACAGAAAATGGAGGTTTAAAAATACATGCCGCCTCGTATACCACATTATACGTGCTTATTAAACACCGATATTCCTTTAGGCGGAGCAAAGCTGCGGCACGATCAAAAAAGTCATTTCCCGGCATTCTCATCTTGCCTCCCTTTTTGGGCAAGGGCAATCCCAAGATTTGTCTGCGCCTTTGCGTCACCGGGGCTTATCCGGAGCACTTCCTGAAACTCCTGAATAGCTGCATCCAGGTTCCCTTCATTGGCAAGAGCCACCCCCAGATTGGTAAGCGCCTTCGCATCATTGGGGTTTAGCCGCAGTGCCACCCGGTATTCCCGGATCGCTGCATCCAGGTCTCCTTTATTGGCAAGAGCAGCCCCTAAACTGTAATGCGCATCCGCGTGATTTGGGTTGATCAGAAGAGTCTCCCGGTATTCCCGGACCGCTGCGTCCGGATCCCTTTTCTTGATAAAGGCGTTCCCCAGGTTGTAATGCGCATCCGCATAATTTGGATTAATCCCAAGTGCGGTCTGGTATTCCCGGATCGCTGCGTCCAAGTCACCTTTTTCCGCAAGAGCAATTCCCAGGTTGTTATTGATCAAATAATTGCCGTCTGTGATTTGAAGGGTATGCCGGAAGAGGGAAATATTATCTCGCCAGTAGCCCAACTGTTGCCACGTTAATGCCGCTGATGCACTGATAACCACACCAGCGAGCAAAGCCAGAACAACCTTTTGGTGTCGCAGGTTCCTTGTCAGATCTGCTGCTCCCCATGCAACGATGATGAAAAGACCAATCACAGGTATATACGTGTATCTGTCCGCCATCGACTGGCATCCCACCTGGATTAAACCGATAACGGGCACAAGGGTGACGAGGAACCAAAACCATCCTGCCACAAGGTAAGGGCGGCGATGCCTGGCCCGAATGACTGCTGCGGAGAAGAAAAGCAAAACAAGCAGTGAGCCGATAGCTTGCCAAAGCGGGATCGACGGGCTCAAGGGGTATAAAACGGCGAGGTTGCGGGGCCAGAGCGTCTTGGCAATATACTTGATGTAGGCAAGCAAAGCATTTTCAGTGCGGAGCCCGATGGGAATCACGTCAAGACTTTTTATTGCCCCGCCTTTGTTCTGGGCATAGATGGTTATAACCGCAGATAGGAATGAGAATATAAAAAAAGGGATTTTTTCTTTTATACAAGCCGTTATCCTGCCTGAGACGCGACATTCCCCAAGTTCCTCTCCCCCATGCCGATAGCGCTGGAGAGGCCAGAAGTCCATCAAGAGCATGACTATCGGCAGGGTGACAAGCATCGGTTTGGCCATGAGCCCAAGCACGAAGGAAAAAAGAGACAGAAGGTACAGGGCGGGTTTCCTCTTCGCCACGTACTCGGCATAAAAGAGAAGGGTAAGCAGCCAGAAAAATGCGCTGAGCACATCCTTCCGTTCCGCAACCCAGGCTACCGACTCGACGTGCAGGGGATGGAGCGCGAATAAAGCGGCGACAAATGAGCTTTGCCACAGTGAACCGGTACAACGGAAAAGGAACAGCAGCAGGAGCAATGAGGAGATTGCATGAATCACGACGCTGGTGAGGTGGTGCCCGCGAGGGTTCATGCCGTAAAACTGGACGTCGGCCATGTGCGACAGCCAGGTGATGGGGTGCCAGTTGCCGGTAACCTCATCTAGTGAGGTGAAGGCCCATATAACGTTTTCGCCGGTTATGCCGCCTGCTACGTGGGGGTTGCTCGTAACGTAACCATTATCATCCAAATTCAAAAACTGGTGATGTCCCACCTGCATATAACAGCCTAAAATAATGGCGACAAGGCCTATGCAGAGTAATAGCAGTGAACCTGTATTCTTGTCCCTCCCTGGCGGTTTTTTTACAAATTTGAGAAAATGGCCTATAAAGCGTTCTGCATCAATTGCTCTGAAATTCAAGGATAACCTCTCCACACTTCAGAAACATGGTGGCTAAAATATGATTCCGCACTACCATAGCACAATCCGGAGACGATTTAAAGTTCGCTTGGGCGCGGTCATTTCCGTTATGCATAGTTTTTGAATCCTCTTTTGCGCTTTCAGAAAATGTGCTATAAGACAGGGTGTTATCAGATCCCTGCATATGCCACAGTGGTAAACTATTCGATATATGAAGAAATAAGGTGACCACTTGACATCACATTACGTCCCTATCGCTCCCTTCGTAACAAATGACTCGTTCAACGGGGCATGTCTGAGTGACCTCAGTAATGCCTTGGAGTTCTAAATGCTGCTTAACAACTCACATAGTAAATATGAAACAGCAAATACAGGACATTACCTTCAACATTTCTTAGAAAAAAATGAGAAAATGGTGGTAATAGTTCTCTGCATGATTGCCCTGGCAAGAATATTTTTTTTCAGTGCAGCCTTTCCGTTTTTCAATAATGTTGATGAACAATATCATTTTGATGCAGTAGTTAAGCATGCACACGGATACCTGCCGCACAAGGAAAATGACTTTTTCGATCTGGAAACCACTGATTTTCTTGTCCACAATAGCTCTCCTGAATACTTTGGCGGATTCTCCTTAGCATCCCGGTTGCCGGACGATCCGGCTGATAAGGGAGCGTGGCTGATCATAAAAAATCGGGAGGCATTTTCACCACCGGTATACTATATGATGGCCGGTGGCTGGTATAAGTTGGGAGAGCTTATCGGGTTTCAAGGCGGGTATCTTCTTTATTGGATAAGATTTATGAATATTCCTGTTATGTTTTTACTGCTATGTCTTGCATATTATTATTGCCGTTATATAGAACCACCTAATTTTAATCTTAGAATTGGTGTGGTGGTTTTACTCTCTTTTTTCCCCCAGGATGTTTTCTATTCCATCAACAGCGACGTGTTGTCTCCCCTTAGTTTTATTGGTGGATTATTTGTAATTACAATTTTATTCAAGGAAAATGAGCACTTCTGGCTGTATCCTCTCGCTGGTTTAGCTATTGCGAGTACTTTTTTAATCAAACTATCGAACATTCCGGCATTGTTTGTATTAAGCTTTATGCTGTTATTGCTTGGCAAAAAGTATTTTTCGGCTCATCAGGTTGCCAAGTACGCACCGCGTTTCTTGGTAATGCTTGCGGCGGCGGCTATCCCGATTATTGTTTGGGGCAGTTTGAATTACCATAATTTAGGAGATTTAACCGGTTCTTCTGAAAAAATAAAAAACCTTGGATGGACTGCAAAATCTTTCGGTGAAATGTGGGATCACCCTATTTTCACTCCTCACGGAATAATTGAATTCTCCAGCAGACTGACTGAAAGCTTCTGGAGGGGGGAATTTATCTGGCATGGGAAAAAACTTGCAACAGAAACTGCGGATGCCATGTATGTAGTGACTACACTTATTTTTATTATCGCAGGACTCATAAGCATATTCTCAAAAAACGGTAGTCTGTCATTCAATAATAAGATCTTTAACTATTTCCATGTATTAATTCTACTGGCATATATCTCGTTTCTTGCGTTATTGTCGATGCATTATGATTTTGGCAAGTGTTTTTATCCATCAAATGAATATCCTTATTTTACCTCTGGCCGGTTAATGCTAGCTTCTCTCGTCTCTTTTCTCATTATATACGTCAAAGGAATTGAATATCTTTCAGCAAAAGTAAGCAAACACATAGACCCTATGGTTATAATAATATTAGTTGTTTTTTATAGCACTTATTCTGAGATTATGAGTGTTCTGGCTAATGGTGTCTTTTCAAGTCCATACAATTTTTTCCATTTATGAAGTTTCATGCACTTAAGTCTCTTCCTGTAAGATCCTTACAATTGCCTGGGCTTGTGCTATTGACTGATGCTAAACTCATCCTGCATAACGCATAGAGAATCGCCATGATCATGTACCCATTGGGAGCAAACAATAAAGAAAAGCTTTATTTAGGTTTAATTTGTATTTGTCTCGTCATAGTAACCTTAGTTGTCTATTTGAAGGTTGGGAATCACCAGTTCTTGACTCTCGACGATAATGACTACGTTACGAATAACCCCCATGTAACGAACGGCATAACTGCTGAAAATATTGTTTGGGCTTTTACTTCCGTTGATGCGGCGAACTGGCACCCGATCACCTGGCTATCACACATGGCGGATGTTCAGTTCTATGGCATGAATCCTCGCGGCCATCACTTCACTAACGTTGTAATTCATGCTGTATCTTCCTTGCTCCTTTTACTCTTCTTCCTCAGAGTTACCGGTTCACTTTGGCGAAGTTCATTTGTTGCCGCGTTATTCGCGCTTCATCCCTTGCATGTGGAGTCGGTTGCATGGGTGGCGGAACGGAAGGATGTTCTCTGCGCGTTTTTCGGCTTCCTTACCCTCATTTTGTATTCCGAATATGTGGCGAATCGAAAACCAGCGCTGTATATTCTTGCCCTTTTATCTTTCATGTTTGGCCTTATGTCCAAGCCGATGCTTGTCACTCTTCCCCTAGTTTTGCTTCTGATTGATTTCTGGCCCCTCGAACGTTATCAGGATGGGGGCGAGGAACATGGACATCTTCGGCTATTGGCTCGGTTAACAGGGCTTCTAACGGAAAAAATACCTTTTTTTGCTTTTTCGCTTTTATCCGCACTCATGACCCTCTATGCTCAGAGCAAGGGAGGGGCGATAAGCAGTTTTGCCGTAATCCCGATTAATTTCCGTATTCAGAACGCTTTAGTCGCCTATGTTAAATACATCATCAAGACGCTCTACCCGCACGACCTGGCAGTTTTGTACCCCATTCCTTTGTCTTACCCACTCTCGCAGATCTACGGCTCACTTATTATTTTGCTCATTATTTCAAGTGCGACTATATGGGTCAGTCGCCAGCGCCCTTATCTTGCAGTCGGATGGTTCTGGTTCCTGGTCACGCTTGTTCCCGTCCTGGGCTTGATCCAGGTTGGTGGCCAGTCTATGGCCGACCGATATTCCTATATACCCGGGATTGGCCTATTCATCATTGCCGCTTGGGGCGTTACGGATCTTACCGGAAGCTTGCGGCATCGAAAGATTATCCTTGCCATGCTTGCCGGTTTGGTCTTAATCGCATCAACAATAGTAACGTGGTATCAACTGGACTACTGGCAGGATACTATTTCTCTTTACCGTCACACTCTTCAAGTCACTACCGATAACGGGTATATTAACTTCAACCTGGGAACTGCCCTTGCAGAAAAAGGCGACCTGGATGAAGCAATTCAGGAATTTCGAAAGGCTCTTCAGATCTATCCCGATTTGAAGGATGCCCATATCAATCTCGGAGTCGTTCTTGCCAGGAAAGGATATCTGGATGACGCCATCAAAGAATACCGGCTGGCTCTTTGTATTAGTCCGAATGACAGGGAGGCGCTGAGCAACCTGAGAGAAGCGCTTGCCGAAAAAGGCGGCACGGATGCAGCGATGCAAAAATACAATGAGGCAATTCGTAAAAACCCCAATGACAAAGATGCTCATTACAACCTGGGAATTACTCTTGCCGGCAATGGGCACCCGGATGCCGCAATCAAGGAGTTCCAAAAGACACTGCAGATAGACCCCACTGACATTAAGGCTCATGTCAACCTGGGGATTGCCTTGGCCAATAATGGCGACGTCGCCGGTGCAATCAAGGAATTCCAAAATGCACTGCGCATAGACCCAAATGATACGAAAGCGCAAGCAAATTTGGAAATAGCCCTTTCCCAACAGGGAGCTGGAAAAAGGCTTGGGAAATAGGTTCTAGAGTTTTAGCGAATAAAGACTGCAAATATATGTGGGGAGAATAAACAGGCTCATTATATGAAAAACAGTTCGTTATATTTTAATAAAGACAGTTCAGTCAGATACTTGTCGTTATTTTTATTGATTTTGGTTCTGGCAACTGTTGCCTATGTCCGAATCCGTCTTCTGACCGTTCCATTCGAGCGCGATGAAGGCGAGTACGCATATATGGGGCAACTTCTCCTCAAAGGGATTTCTCCCTTCCAAGATGCCTATACCATGAAACTTCCGGGCGTAAGCATTGCGTATGCCATCTTCATGCTACTATTCGGCCAAACCGCTGCGGGTATTCATCTTGGACTGCTGGTCGTCAATGCAACATGTATCTTATTGGTCTTTATTCTGGCGCGCCGGCTTCTCGATGGCGAGGCTGCCATTATCTCATGTTCCAGTTATGCGGTCTTATCCCTCAGCCAGACAGTCTTCGGTGTTTTTGCCCATGCGACTCATTTTGTCGTTTTGTTTGCACTTGGCGGCTTTATTACGCTTTTGTATTATCTAGACCGGCAAAAGGGAGCATTCTGTATCTTCTTAAGCGGCCTCTGTTTTGGTTTGGCATTCACCATGAAACAGCATGCTGCGTTGCTGATCGTTTTTGCGTTTCTTTATCTGGTGTGGCGTTGCAAAGCACACATACGTTCCGAGAGAACTTTTTTCATAATCAGTTGCTCCCTTTTCATACTGGGAATCGTCATTCCTTATTGCCTTATCATTATTTGGCTGTCAAGGGCCGGCACTTTTTACAGGTTTTGGTTCTGGACCGTTCAGTATGCAAAAGAATATGCTTCAGGTGTGTCGATTTCAGATGGGATCGCAAACCTGCATAATTATCTGATTGAGCTGAAGTGTGAATTGCCGCTCTGGCTTCTTGCCTTAGCCGGTTTATTACTACTCTGCACATCGAATAAAACGCGAACCGACCGGTTTTTTATCTTTGGATTTTTTATATTTTCTTTTTTGTCCATTTGTCCGCGTTTACAGTTCACGGAACATTATTTTGTCATCCTGCTACCGTCAATTTCACTACTGATTGGCTTTACGTTTTGCTCCGTAAGCAAACGCATAGCGTCATGTCGTTCAAGGCTATTTTTGCACTATGCGCCATTAATTATTATGACGGCGGCAATCGGTTATGGTTTTTACCATGAAAAGGAGTATTTTTTCACCTCAACTCCTCTGGAAGTCAGTTATATGACCTATTTCGGAAGCCCCTTTCCCGAGGCGGTACAAGTTGCCCGCTACCTGAAGGACCATACCTTGCCCACGGACCGGATTGCTGTTTTAGGCTCCGAGCCGGAGATTTACTTTTATGCCGACAGGCTCTCGGCGACTGGGTATATATACATGTACGGTTTGATGGAAAATCAGCCCTACGCGGAACGGATGCAGTTGGATATGATCCGTGAAATTGAGACAACACGGCCGAAATACATTGTAAATGTCAATTTCCAAACATCATGGTTGGTTCAACAAACGTCACTACCGATCCTGTTTGACTGGGAAAAGCACTATGTTAAAACGCAGTATGACCTGGTGGGTGTCGTCGATTTTTTTACTCCCAACTTTATTCGCTATCTTTGGGACGATACAATAAGAGGTTACTCACCCGTTTCTGATGAATATATCACCGTCTATAAACGCAAGGGAGCACGGTAGGTCCGCTTTCTTTATTTGTCCGGGGTGATCAGATCAGATAGGTTTTTCGATTTCATGAAGCTCATTCTCCGGATTCCATGCCACGACGAGCCGAAAGCGCCGGGAGCTACATTGAATGCTGAGTGTGATTGACATGACACCGCGACATACAATCCATTTTATTTTGATTCAGGCTGGAGGAATGTTCCGTTTCTTCATACGCATCGCGGGTAATATCCCGAATAACATCTTCAAGATCGGGCAGGTCTTTCCCCTCGGTCATAATACCGAGGAGGAATGGATGGTCACCGTCGAGAATAATGCCTACCTCATGTAATTGCGCGCTCAAAGGCTTGCCGTTTTCATCGCGAAGCACCTTTTCGCCAAACTTGCTTTCAACCACAACGTTGGATGGCACCGCTGAACGCATCCCTTGCGGAAATTCTTCTGCCGCCAGATATGAAAAAGCCTTTTTGGACATGGCTTCGTTCAGAAGCGACCTGTCGTAGAGCCCTCCAAAGAATCTGGAATATGTGTCAAGCGACATTTTGATGCCGTCCGGCTCTTTCTCAAAGTCAATTTGATGGTCGGAAAGGAATTGAAACAGGTTGTCGGAGGGAAATTTTTCAAGCAGCAATTCCATCGCATTATTGTCCGAATAGGCGACCATTCTGAACATTGTTTCATCTAATGAATACGACTTGCCGCGTTCAAGCGTTTTTACCGGTTTTATGTTCTGTTGTGCCGTCCAATCCGTATCGCTTTTGAAACTCAGGCGTTCCTTGAGGAGAGCGGGGTTTGATTCCGCATTTTCCAAGCATTCTATCATCAGCGGAACTTTCATCAGGCTCGCAATATTGAAGTTTTCATCCTTGTTTATTGCGATCCAACCCCCACCGTTCAGATCCCGATAATACAAGGCAATGTCATTTACCTCGCCCTTGGTAATATCCAGTTGCGCGTCTTTTCTCAGCCTATCCAGGATCGGCGCCAGATATTTACTCTCGCTGCTGTTCATGGTGCTGTCAAAATCCAAGCGGAGCTTTCTTCCGAACTGCTTCTGAGGTATTCCCGCCAGTAACAGGCCCAAGGTCGCGAGCCCTGCTGCCGGAATTAAAATTTTGATCATTGTCCTTATCATAGCAACCTAAATCCTGACGTGAGTTCTGATTTTGAATTCTCGGGCAGAATTATTGCCTGCAGATTTTCAAGTCATCGTAAAGACGTTCTGAACTCAAAAAAAGTTACAAGCACCCCTCCTCTGTACGTAAATCAATAGGCTTCCATTGAATAAAGCGGAACAATTTTCACCTTTTGTGCTATTATGCACGGGATAAAATATATTGTGTATACTTAATGATACTAAATAGTTAGCATCCTCGTCAATTTATATTTTATTCCCGGTTCACCTGCTTTCAGCAGGTTATATTGAAGTTACTCTGAAGAGGAAATAGCTCGATAATCAGGAGCACTGATTTATGGGGAATTTTATTTACATGAAATGCTTCGGAGGCTTGAACCGCATAACGACGGATCGCCTTCTTTCCGGTCTCCGCCTGATTTTTCTCGCTCTGGTGTTGGCCATTGTGGCCTATGTCCGCATCCGGCTTCTTGACGTTCCTCTGGAGAGGGACGAGGGAGAGTACGCTTACCTGGGGCAGCTCATCCTTAAGGGGTTCCCGCCCTATGAGCATATGTACACCATGAAACTTCCCGGTACCGGGATTGCCTATGCTCTCATCATGTCCCTTTTCGGAGAAACGGTGCACGGCATTCATCTGGGTCTCCTGATCGTCAATGCCGTCAATGCGTTTCTGATATATCGTCTTGCGCGGCGTCTGCTCAGCAAGGATGCCGCACCCATCTCGTGTGCCGCCTACGCGGTCCTCTCCCTCAGCCAATCGGTGTTAGGTGCTTTTGCCCATGCGACACATTTTGTTGTCTTGTTTTCCTTGTCGTCATTCATTGCGCTTCTCCGCTGGCGGGAGAACCAGAGGGCGATATTTCTGTTCGTAAGCGGGATACTGTTGGGGTTGGCGGTACTCATGAAACAGCACGCCGTCTTGTTGGTCGTTTTTGCCGGTCTCTACCTGGCCCGGGATGCCTGGAAACCGGGAATAGCGCCGAAACGTTCCAGACTCGCAGCGTATGCGTTGTTTTTGCTCGGCGCCTGTGCTCCCTATATCATGGTCGCGTCGTGGATGGCAGCTCTCGGTATATTCAACACCTTCTGGTTCTGGACCGTTACCTATGCCGGAAAGTATGCATCTGCGCTGACGCTTTTCGACGGATGGCAAGAGTTCGCACAAAATATCCACTTTGTCGTGCTGGGCTCGCAATTGCCACTCTGGCTCCTGGCCGGCATTGGAGGCGTTACCCTCTGTACATCGTACGGCCGAGGCACGCACCGGGCATTCCTGTTCGGGCTGGCTCTCTTTTCATTCCTCGCGGTTTGTCCCGGGTTTTACTTCCGGCAGCATTACTTTATCATGCTCCTTCCTGTTGTTGCCCTTCTGGCAGGCTTTGCGATTGCCTCTTGGGAACGAACAATCTCAATGGCGAGGCCGATGGGCGCACTGCGCTTCATTCCTCTTTTTCTCTTCATGGCAGCGGTCGGATGTGGTTTCTACAATGAAAGGGATTATCTCTTTATTGACTCTCCCCTGGAAGCGTGCCGATCAATCCATGGTATGAATCCGTTTCCAGAGTCACGTGAGATTGCCCGTTATTTACAGGAACACACCTCGGCGACAGACACTATTGCAGTAATCGGCTCCGAACCTGAGATATATTTCTATGCCGGGAGGGCTGCAGCCACCTCATATATCTACATGTACGGCCTGATGGAGAAGCAGCCGTTCGCCGAATCGATGCAGGCGGATATGACCCGGCAAATAGAGAAAGCGCGGCCCAAATATATCGTCATGGTCAATACGACATTTTCGTGGCTGGAAACTCAAGATTCACCCGACCTGATTTTTCGTTGGGCGGCCAGGTATCTGCCCGCAAACTACGAACCAACAGGCATTGTCGATATCCTTTCCCGTACGAAAACTGTGTTCCTGTGGGACAATCAGGTCACGGGATATAGCCCAAAATCTGATTCCTCCGTGATCGTGTACAAGCGAAAGAGTTGAAAAAAGATGTGGGAATAGTGCCCAGCCTTCGTAATAAGCAACAATCAGCTAAAGAAGAATCTTTTACCGCTCATGGTGCACCTGGAGAACTGCCTTGATTCGTAATTCATTGCGAAACGACAACACACTGCGCAATCTCTGTTTAATTTGCATAGTGTTGGCCGGTATCGTTTTAGCCGTATATTGGCACGTGATAAATCACCAGTTCCTTAGTTACGACGATAACGTTTACGTTGTGAACAACCCCCATGTTTCAAGCGGCATAACTTGCAAAAATATAGTCTGGGCATTTACTTCTTATTACGCAGCCAACTGGCACCCGATCACCTGGCTATCGCACATGGCCGATGTGCAGTTATACGGCATGGACCCACGCGGCCACCACGTCACCAACGTTGTTATTCACGCTCTTTCCTCGGTGATCCTTTTGCTTTTCCTGTTCCGCAGTACCGGCTCATTATGGAGAAGTTCATTTGTCGCCGCGTTGTTTGCCCTTCATCCTTTGCATGTGGAGTCGGTGGCTTGGGTGGCGGAAAGAAAAGATGTCCTCTGCGCATTTTTTGGTTTTTTTTCACTTCTCCTTTATTCTGAGTATGTTACAAGACGCAAGCCGGCGCTGTATTTTCTCTCGCTCTTGAGTTTTATTTTCGGGCTTCTGTCGAAACCGATGCTGGTAACGCTTCCCGTTATTATGCTCCTCATGGATTATTGGCCCCTTGACCGTTATTCGCATGAGGTGCAAGGACAGGGGATGAAACACTTTTCAGCCAAGGCACTACTACTGATAAAAGACAAATTAATTTTCATATTCTGCTCAATAATGTCGGCAGCAATAACTATCTATGTGCAAGGGACCAGCGGGGCAATAAGAAGTTTCGACGTTATACCATTCGGAAACAGGGTTGAAAATGCCTTGATTGCGTATGTGAAGTACATTGGTAAAACACTCTGGCCGCTCGATCTTGCCGTTTTGTATCCAATGCCTTTGAATCTCCCGCTCTGGGAGGTCCTTACTTCACTGGCCATTCTACTCATAGTGTCATCGGCAATCATACTGTCAGGACGTCGCCATCACTATCTTGTCGTTGGCTGGCTTTGGTTTCTCGTGACCCTTCTCCCCGTAATTGGCTTCATTCAGGTAGGTACCCAGTCAATGGCGGACCGCTATTCTTATATCCCCATAATAGGGTTTTTTATCATGGTTACCTGGGGCATTTCAGACCTGCTGGGGGATTTTAAGTACGGCAAGGGTTTTCTTGCACTGCTCGCCGGTGTGATTCTAATCTCGTTAACGGCACTGACGCGGCGCCAGCTCAGCTACTGGCAAGACAACATTTCTCTTTATAGCCACACTCTTCAAGTGACTACCGACAACGATAAAATTACTACAAACCTGGGTGTTGCCTTCGCCGAAAAAGGGGAATTACGTGCCGCGATCCGTGAATTTCAGGAGGCATTGAGGATAAACCCCAATAATAAACAGGCGCGTAACAATCTGGGCATTGCCCTTCAGAATATAAGGGCACAAGACGAGGCTTTTAAATAGTTACATCAGGTCAGCGGCCAAGACTCCGGTTTGTCTTGTGCCCTTTCTGATAGCTAGCATGGCAACTTCGAATTATTCTTTTCTCATAAATAATTATATGTTATATCAAACGAATATATTTTCAAACTAAAGTTCAGTGAGTATACGTATGACAAATTCCCAATTATTTATACAAAAGAACGAGAAATACATCCTTATATTTTTGTATATTTTCACTGTAATCAGATTGTTTGTGTTTAGTGCTGCTTTTCCATTTTTTAATAATGTAGATGAACAAATGCATTTTGATCTCGTAGTTAAATATGCTCGTGGATATTTGCCTGAAAAAAACTTTCCCTATTATTTCGACCGTGAATCAATAAAATATATTGCTCGCTATGGGACGCCTGAATATCTAGCACCATTTAAAATGCCGGAAGATTACAAAATTACACCTGAAATTGAGGCAAAGAATACTGATATACTTCTCGATGCTGCAAATCATGAATTATATTCTCCTCCATTATATTATATTATTGCAGGGGCATGGTATAATTTAGGCAAATATATTGGCATTCAAGGTGGTCATTTATTATATTGGATTAGATTTTTAAACATACCCATATATAGTCTGCTCATGATTTTTTCATATTTCTTATGCCGCTTAACATTTCCAAATGATGTTAAAATGAAGTATGGAGTGATGCTATTACTGGCATTTATTCCACAAGATGTATTTTATTCAATAAATAATGATGTATTGTCAGCTTTATTTTCGACAATATCACTGTATTTATTGTTTCGATTGCTTAAAGACAATAATAAAATATGGCTGTATCTATTAGCTGGGTTAATTACGGCTGCAACAATACTTGTTAAACTATCTAATATACCAATGATAATAATATTTAGCATTATTTACTTATGTATTATAATAAAGTTTGTTACTACTAATATTATTAAAGACAAAATAATACATTTAGTTGTATTGGCTCTATCACTACTCACTCCAATAACGATTTGGTGTGTATTCAATTACTTAACTTTAGGAGATATTGCAGGTACAAGTGCTCACATAAGCTACTGTGGATGGACAATAAAGCCATTCAATCAGCTGCTTAACCACCCCATCTTCACATTTAAAGGATTTTATTATTTTATATCTAACTTGACGACATCATTTTGGCGAGGTGAATTCGTCTGGCATTTAGAAAGAATCAAATCTGTAGCTGCTGATAACCTCTATTTAATAACATCAGTTATTTTTAGTGTGCTAGGCATGTGGTGTATGCTTTTCCCCAAGGATAGTAACTTTTCAAAACAACGTTTATATGATTATATACTTATTAGCACACCACTATGTTTTATTGCTTTTTTAGCATATCTATCAATCAGATATGATTTTAATAATGATTATTACCCTTCAAGGGAGTTTCCTTACTTTGTTTCAGGTAGATTAATGCTGGCGGCATTTATCCCCTATTTGATTATTTATGTTAAAGGTATTGAATATTTTATTGAAAAAACAAAGCTTAAAGTAGATCCATTATTAATACTATTAGTGATAGTATTGATCAGTTTTTATTCTGAAGTTACATTAACATACCAGCTTGGTATATTTGCTAATAAGTTAAATTTTTTTAATATGTAGTAAACCAGATCTGCGAAAAGTAAATTTCAGTTTCCCTTCCCCTGACCATCCGTCTTGCCGCCTTCGACTTTCAACTTTATTTTGCCCAACAATCCGATGCCGAGCTTCCTGATGACAAAAGGGCTGCTCATGAACAGCTTCGTTGCCCGCAGCAGGTAGCCCCGCTTGAAGTCATCCTTCATGGTCATGACATCAAGTATCTTGCCCATGTAAAATTTACGAAAACAATCCGCCAGGGCCACATCGACCTGGAGCATGCTCATGCTTTTCGGCTCCAGCACCGGGTCCACCAGGTTGTATTTCGAGTAGTCCCATTGCCGGATATACTGTTTCACATCTTGATACATATCGCTGTAAGGCCAGGGGGTAAGCGCCATGAAGTTTGCATTGTCCGGGTTGTAGTGCCGGACCAGCTTCATGGTATCAAGTATATGCTCAGGCGTCTCGTCGGGAAAACCGATGATGAAGGAGGTTTCCGATACGATCCCTTGTTCATGGATCAACTCCAGGGCTTGCTTGGCCACATCGGTCTGCACGTTTTTCTTGATGGCGTCGAGAATGTCCTGGTCGGTCGCCTCGACGCCGATTGAAATGTGAATGATCCCCGCTTTCCGGTATTTCCAGATGATATCCTTGTCACGAACGATATCCTCCGGCCTGGTCTCCATCAGAAAATAAATCGGGAGGTTCTTTGCGATGAGCAGATCAAGGAAATATTCCCAGCGTTCCCGGCTCCTTGTAGGATATTCGTCGGTTATCAGGACGACATTGACCTTGCAGGTTCCATGGAGTTGTTCCAACTCCTCCACCACATTAACGGGATTACGCGCCCGCCATGTCTTTTCCCAGAACTTCTGCTGTGAACAGAAAATGCAGTCATGGTCGCATCCCCGCGACGTGCTTATCGCTGCCAGCCTCGAATCAGGGATAACAAAATACGTGTAATCTTCCCACTCCAAAAGGTCCCATGCCATCGGCAGATCGTCGAGATCCTCCACGAGGGGGCGCCTTGCGGTCTTAATGACAGCACCCTCCCGCCGAAAAGCGACTCCAGGGACCGTTGCCGGATCTTCACCCCTCTCCAGCGCCGCAAGCAGATGGCGCAGCGTGGCCTCGCCTTCGCCGATAACGATATAATCCACGGCATCCGGGGCAGCGGCAAGCACCTCTTCGTACATGAACGTGGGATGGACCCCGCCGAGAATGGTCACGGTGTCGGAATTGATGCGTTTGGCCAGTTCGAGGGTCTTGACGGCATCGTTGATGGTCGCGGTCATGGCGGTGGCCGCAACATAATCGGCCGTCATTTCACGCAGGTGCATTTCAATCTCGGGATAGCCGTGATTTTTCGCGGCAGCGTCGTAAATCCCGGCCACCAAGCCTGCCTGACGGGCAGCACCCGCCAGGTAGACGAGATTGAGCGGCATCCAGCGGCCGATGACCTCCGCCACACCGCAATGATACGGGGGGGTGATGAATATGATTTTCTTGGTCTGCGTCACGTCGCTCTAGCGCCACCTTGGAGATTTAGTGCTGGTTCTTACGCTCATTTTGCATCTTCTTTTGGCTCAGGGCAAGTCCAAGAGCGTTCTGTATTATAGTCTCATTGGGACTTATGCGAAGCGCCTCCCGGAGTTCCCTGATCGCTGCGTCCAGATTCCCTTTCCTGGCGAAAGCAATACCCAGATTGGTATGCGCCTCCGTAAAATCGGGGCTTATCCGGACTGCCTCCAGATATTCCCGGATCGCTGCATCCAAGTCTCCTTTTTCGGCCAGGGCAACACCCAGATTGTAATTAATATAACTGTTGCCGGTAGTGACGTGAAGGGTATGCCGGAAGAGAGAAATGTCGTCCCGCCAGTAGCCCAGCTGTCGCCACGTCAATACGGTTGCTGCGATAATGGCCACCCCGGCGAGCAAAGCCAGAACTACCTTTTGTTGTTGCAGGTTCCTTGTAAGATCTGCTGCGCCCCATGCAACCATGATGAAAAGTCCAATCACAGGGATGTAGGTGTAGCGGTCCGCCATCGACTGGCCTCCCACCTGGATTAAACCGATCACGGGTACCAGGGTAACAAGAAACCAAAACCAACCTGCCGCAAGATAGGGGTATGGACGCACCCACCACATAGTTGCACCGGAAATGAGGAGCAGAATAAACAGCGAGCCCATAACCTGCCAGAGCGGAAAAGTTGGGGGAATGGGATAAAAAATTCCAAGGTCGTGCGGCCAGAGTGTTGTGCCGATGTACTTGACATACGCCACCAGGGCATTCTCCACGCGGGACCCAAGGGATATTTGTTCAAAACTTTTTACGGCCCCGCTCTCGTTCTGGGCATAGATGGTTATGACGGCCGATAGGAATGAGAACATGAAAAAAGGGATTTTTTCTTTTATACAAGCCGTTATCCTGCCTGAGACGTGACATTGCCCCAGTTCCTCTCCCCCATGCCGATAGCGCTGGAGAGGCCAGAAGTCCATCAAGAGCATGACCATCGGCAAAGTGACAAGCATCGGTTTGGCCATGAGCCCAAGCACGAAGGAGAAAAGAGACAGAATGTACAGGGCGGGTTTCCTCTTCGCCACGTACTCGGCATAAAAGAGGAGGGTTAGCAGCCAGAAAAATGCGCTGAGCACATCCTTCCGTTCCGCAACCCAGGCTACCGACTCGACGTGCAGGGGGTGGAGCGCGAATAAAGCGGCGACAAATGAGCTTTGCCAAAGTGAACCGGTACAACGGAAAAATAACAGCAACAGGAGCAACGAGGAGATTGCATGAATCACGACGTTGGTGAGGTGGTGCCCGCGAGGGTTCATGCCGTAAAATTGGACGTCGGCCATGTGCGACAACCAGGTGATGGGGTGCCAGTTGCTTGCGTCAAAAGAGGTAAAGGCCCAAACAATATTTTCGCCGGTTATGCCGCTTGCGACATGAAGGTTGTTCGTCACGTATTCATCATCGTCGAAACCCAGGAACGGGTAATTTCCCGTACGCGAGTATACGGCTAACGTAATGGCAATGAGCGCCACGGCAACCAGGATTATCTTAAACTTCTTATGCATACGGATGGCTACCACCCCCGGCCCTTTAGGCCCCAGAGGGTCCTCCTAAACCAGGAGGGGAGAAAAACCAGCATTTACCCCCTCCTTGATAAGGAGGGGGGCAGGGGGTGGTCGATCCCCCTATGGATTTCTGTTGTTGAGGATACTCGATAGTGCGTAATGCCGGAGATTCATTTTATCCCTTTCAGGCGGATGAAATTGTAGAGTTCATCGAACCGCCTGTTGGTGCAATCGAGAATAATCCCGGTGATGAAGAAGATCATTGAAAGAATCATCAGGCCTGATGCGAGGATCGCCAACGGGACATGGGTAATGTAGCGGGTCGCGATGAATTCCGAGATGACCACCGCTCCTGATGCGAGAGAGAGTAGAAGAAGGCACGACGCTACCCCTGAAAAAAACAGGAATGGCTTGTAATCCTTGCAGATCATGAAGATTGTCCGGATCACCAGCAAGCCGTCCCGGTAGGTATTCAGCTTGGAGAAGCTCCCCTGCGGACGTGCCCGGTAGTGAATCGGCATTTCGGCAATTACCGCGTGAAGCTTCAAGGCCTTGACGGTCAGTTCGGTTTCAACCTCAAAGCCGGTTGCGGTGATGGAGATGTTTTTTACAAACTCCCTGCTCATGACGCGAAATCCGGACATGATGTCGGTCAGGCCGCCTCCGAAGAAAACGTTGATCAGCCTTGCCACCAGATGGTTGCCGAGGCTGTGAAGGGGGCGGAATGAGTGCTCCGCGCAATTGACCAGCCTGCTGCCGACAACCATGTCCGCCTGATCATGCTCGATTGCCGCAATCATCTCCGGCAGAAGCTGGAGATCATAGGTATCGTCGCCGTCCACCATGACATAGATGTCCGCTTCGATCCTGGAAAACATCGTCTGAACGACAAACCCCTTACCCTGCCGTTTCTCCCTGACCACCACGGCGCCCGCATTAGCGGCATATTGCGCGGTACGGTCCGTGGAATTGTTGTCAAACACGTAGATTCCGGCCTCCGGAAGACACATCCTGACATCATGAATGACCTTTTCGATTGTCACTTCTTCGTTATGGCACGGCACCATCACGGCATATCTGGCACTCATGGGAATCCCCCGATGGGAAAAATGCTATTTTCAAACGGCAGGATCTGCATTTGATCATGGAAAAAGCATGTGAACCGCAAAGACGCAAAGAACTCGAAAGAAAATAAATCCGTCATTTTACTAAACCCCTTCACCTGATAGGTTCGAGTCTTTATCTTCATAAGTATTTTAATTTCTTTGAGCCTTTGCGTCTTTGCGGTAGGTAACTGCCGTTTTAGGTTTATCTCTCGTGGAGTGGCCGGTACATTTCCAGAATCGGCTGCATGAGCGTTCCATATCCTTTTCCTATGGCCAATAGATACAGCGGCAACGAAATCAGGATGACAACGCCGACATATATGGCGACATACCGGCAACGCTGCGGCTTGTCCCTGAGCAGCATCAACAATACGGAAGCCACGGCCATGAAGGCAAATGGCGTCACCGTCAGGGAGGTATTGGCCCCGGTCAGCCTCCGCGACAGCACGAACGGCAGATATGAACACCAGAAAAGCGCCAACAGAAACACGCCTTGCCAATTCAGAGTTCTTATGCGGAACGCAAGATAGCCGACAGCCGGCAGCGTAAGCAGCCACACGAGCGGATTCGAAACCCCCAGCACAACAACCGGCTCATCGCCATTCATCAGGAAGTCCGCAAATCCCACAGGACGGAGAAACCAAAGCAGCGGGGTATGGTCCTGGATCAGGAGCATCTCCGGATTCGCCCCCTTGTGCACCAGGTTTTCGTTGAACATGATCTTCTGTGAGGAAAGCCACTCGCCGAGATCGTAACCGCGATGGAGCAGCCAGGGGTAATAGGTCAGAATGTAGACAGTCAGCGGCAGTACCGCAAATACCGCAAAATAGAGGAGCAGTTCGGCAGATTTTTCGAACAGCGACAGCTCGGCCCGTTTCAGGCACAGGTACACAAGAAGCATCAGAGTCAGGGCAAGCGGTACGGCGACATTCCATTTGCTTGCCAGCCCCAGGCCGAAGATCACCCCGGACAGAACGAGCAGCACCATATTCTTTTTTTCCTGGTGGCGCAACGCGAGATAGATGCCGAGAAGGAGGAAAAACGGCATGTACACTTCCTGGATCGCCTGGCGGGAGAGTTCGATGTGTATGGCATCGAATGTCATGAACAATGCGGCGAGCAATGCCGCGGCGTCGGAACGGGTCAGACGTCTGGCGACAAGACCGGTCAAGGGGATGGTCAGGATGCCGAATGCGAGACTTGCGGCCCGGAATCCTTCCGTGTTCGTGCCGAAACATTTAATCGCCCAAAATACCAGGATATTGCGCAGCTTGGGATGATGCCACATCTCAAGGCCGTAATGCCCCCGCGTCATGTAATCGAAAGCCTCGGCGATAGTATAATATTCATCGCCCGTGGGCTGGGTCTCCGAGAGCCAGTACAATCTGAGAGCAGCCCCGACAATGGTCAGGAGCGCCAATAGCGCGAAAAATCGTCGTGGAGCCATCTCTTCGCCGCTCATCGGGAACCCTTTGAAAACCGTGAAGGTAGTACGTTGAGGAGCCGAAGACGAGCCAACGAAGATAGCGCCTTGATTTGGCATCGGTATTCGCCGTTCATCGGGGATCCTTTGAAAACCGCGAAGATGACTGATATTCGGAAATAGTGGCGTGCCGCGACAGAAGGGCGATGAAATCGCGGGCCTTCCGGCGATCCAGGTCGGTGACGTCGGGGTTGTCTTCCGCCAGGCAGATGGTGACGATATCGGCCTTCAGACCTGACTTCATGAGATCGTTCACCAGTTGGGCGGCATCCGTGGACGCAAAGAACGAAGCGTCGATATTGAGCAGAACCGGCTCGGCAACAGACGGCAGGCTCACGGTAAAGATACGCGGGGAGCAGAACTCGTAGATAACATACTCATTCTGCTGCGGTGTGGCGCCAATTCTCTCCTTGAAGTCGGCCGGAGGAAGAACGGTATGGATTTCCCTGACGATATCGGTCTGAAACGCGGCCCAGAGGAAATCCTTGTAGGAGATCTGCCTGACGAGGAAATGCGCATGATCTGCCGCTATCGTTGCAATCCGCGGCGGACCTTCGGAAGAGGGGGGGGCCTCCATGAAATGGAGAAATCTTCCGAGATGCACCACAATCCGTCCGCGCGCCTGGTGCTCCTGCCAGAGGGAATACACGTCTGCGGTATTTTTTACCGTATAAGCGGGAAAGCGCTCCCGTGCCAGGGCAAATGCCTTCCCCTGCGTTCTGGCGGAGATTGCCCCGTGATTCAGCATTAGCAAAGACGCAAAACATCCGATGATGATGACTATGGCAAGTACGATATTTTTCAAGTCATCTTTCCGCAGGTGCTTGCTGTTTTCGTGCTGCCTGTGCTTCGGTTTCCTTGAATTTTATCATTTCCTTTTCAGCATCAGCCTTGTTCCCCATCATCTGATAGACGATCGACAGGTTGTAGTGTACCGGAGGATAGAGGGGGTTCAGCGACAATGCCTTGGTAAGATACCTCAGGGATTTCGGCAAATCTCCCTTTTCCGCGGCCAGAGTGCCTGAATCGACAAGCACCGGCACGGAATTGGGATCGATCTTCTGGGCTTCTCTCAAGAGCCGTTCCGCCCCCGTCAGATCATGTTTTTCGAGCAGTTCATCCGTTTCCTCGCACAAGGTGTCGATCCGCTGGCGTATCATCTCGTCCACTTGAGGAGAAATCTGCAGCGCCTTGTCGTGGAATTGCTTTTCCTTTGCCGTGTCCCCCATCTCTCCATAGATTTTGCTCATCATGAGGTAGGTGAGGGGGTCTCCGGGTTCAAAATGCATTTTAATGTCAAGCGCAAAAATAGCCTTATCATACTTTTTCGCTTCCCAGAAAATCGAAGCTGATCCAATCATCATCTTGGAATTAATGGACTTTTTAGTATAGGCAATGGACAGATTTTTCACGGCGTTGTCCAAATCCCCCTTGTCATAATACAAATAACCGAGATTCTGATAGCCTACCCCCATCTGCGGCACGTCTTTCACCATCTGGGTAAACAGCGATATCTGATCCTTCCAGTAAAAATTCCGCTGAATATCGATGCCTGCATAGCAAATACAGAGCGGCACCATGATAACGGCAGCCGCTTTTCCCGGCGCCAGGCTGATGAGATAGGCAAGCGCAAGCGCAAACCCCATGGATGAAAAATAGACATACCTGTCCGCCATGGCGGTGAGCCCGGTGGGAAGGATCCCCGATACCGGCAGCAGAAAGAGAAAAAACCATCCTGCAGCGAGGAGAAGTTCCCTTTTTTTTCTAAAAAAGAAGGTAGCGGCGATGATACCAACAATGCCGAGAATATACGGCATTGTCTGCCGGACACGTTCCGCGGGCGCCACATCGTACATGGTCTGGAGATGCAGCGGGTAGACCAAGTGAGACAAATAATCGATGACAAGCTTCGGCGACAAGAGCAAAAGGTTTGCGAAGTCGAACTGCGCCAGGAAATTGGGGTGCGCGACAGCATAGGACCTGAGCGTCAGATAACCGGCGAGGACAACGCCATACAGGGCATAACTCTTTAACGGCGGCTTCGTGTCGGAGATACACAGGTCATAAAAAATGAACACCGCCGGAATCAGCAGGGCAAATTCCTTGGAAAAAAGTGCCAGGGCAAAACATGCCACAGCCGCAAAAAACTTTCTTCTGGCATGAAAAAGCATGGAAAGGAGGGCAAAAAACGCGCAGAGCAGGGTGTTTCTGCCGCCGGCATGGAAATTGACCGTTTCATTGGCTATCGGATGCAAAGCGAAGAGAAGACTCGCAAAAAAGGCGAAATCCTCCTTTTTGAAAAGCTCCGCCACGAGCAGATAAAAGACCAGTGCCGTCCCGATGTGGAGCACGAGATTGGTAATGTTGAATCCCAGGGGATTCAGGCCCCATATCGAGCGGTCGATCAGGAACGACACATAGGTCAGTGGTCGATAATAGCCTGTCGGGCCATCAACCTGATCTTCCATGACAAAGAATGAGGGGAGGTTCCTGAGGTGCTCAAACAGGGGGTTGTCCACGATGATATCGACATCGTCCCACACAAAGCCGTGATTGAAAATGCTGCAATACACCGCCAGTATAAGAACACCGATAAAGGTGAGCCGGTACACACGGTAATTTTGTGATTCCGTCATGAACGTGTCCTCAGAAAGCGAAGCCGTTTGAAATCAAGCGCATCCATCAGGGAGGCGCCCCCTTCATCATTTGTTGTCTTCCTGTTTCGGCTCATCTTTCTCCGGCTGACCTGTGTCCTCACAGCTATGTTGGCAAGCAGCATGATCATCATCACATTTGTCAAGCAGTTGTTGTTCTTCAGGGGTTCGTGGCTCCGGCAGATTGATGACAGGTTCAGCGCACTTTTTATTGTTACTATCACATATATCGTAACATTCTGAGTGCGTCATCGCATAAGAATGTTGACGGCCTGAGATGAGCAAAAACAACGCCATCATGATTATGAACACTTTTTTCATCTTCTTGAGCCCCCTTTGATTTGGTTTATGCTTAAAGTTGCCGCGCCGGTTCAAGAGCGTCCAGAGCCTCATGAAACACCCCCGCATGCATTCTCCTTCCCCCCTCGGCGCGGGACCATGCCTGGCAACCCTCCGGCCCTTTCAGGAAAAGCATTTCCCGACGGGGGAAGAAAATTTTCACCGGCCCCCAGATGCAACCTGCGACAATGAAAAGCATCATCGCGGTCCAAATCAGGTAGACGCCTGAATCGTGAATGAAATCGGTGATAATCAGGCGCCTTGCATCGGGAAACGAGAGGCTGTAACCCCCTTGGCTGAATTCCCCCCCGGCAGGCGCCTTTCCTGTCAAGACAACCTCTTTTCCCTTCAACAGTTTGAACAGGAAGCTCATCCGGCCGGTCATATAGGGATCGCTGCCGTCATCCGACGGGGCAAGGCTGAAAATTATCCTGTACGGAGAACCGGGGAGTTCCTCACTCGCCTCTTTCCCCGGAGGATAGATGCTGAGGATTGAATGGGTTTGATATCCGCCTGGCATATCGGGAGCGGAAAACCGGAAAAAGAGACCGACACCCAGATAACGGGGATAAACAAACGCGCCATTATCGAGAGCGGGTGGGTAGAGCCCGAAGATCCGTTTCGATCCTCCACGTTCCGATGGAGCGACCTCAATGGTCAGCGATTTGGCCAAAAATCGTCCCATTGACTTCGCCAGAACGATCCGTTCGACAACTCCCCCCTCCCCGCCGGAGGCGGGAAGCCTTTCTCCCTCGATCACGGTTCCGCGGTACGTGACCCTCCCACTGAGGCTGATCAATATTCCGCTGAACAGAAACGCACTTGCCGCCAGGAAGAGCGCCCGGGCGGGAAATGTATTCATGCCGCGCCAGGCGACAAGCGAATCTTCTCCGGCAACGGTATGGTATCCGGAGTTCGAGAGACGCCGCTCGACTGCTGAAAATCCGGATCCGGCGCCTTTTATTTTCACCGTCTCATCGAAAAGCGATTCCTGAACCGCCCCTTTTTTCCCTCTCAGCAGTTGTCTTCTGGCGAGAAGACGCCTGAACTCCTCCACGAGGCACGCCACCCTGTTTATCGGTATAAGGGCGAACAACGAAATCAGCATCACGTTCGAGCCGGCAATGCCGATGAGCGACATGAGCGCGTCATCGTCGTTGAAGGCGATGCCGAGGTACAGCAGAAGAAACACGCCGATTACCACCGGCGGCAGGGCGTGGGAGGCGAGATTTTTCCAGACGGGCCTGAACAGAGACCTATTCATCGCGCCCCCTTCTCCTTGACCCGGGTGGTGGATTGTACCGTATCATTCCACAGATTGACAAGGGTAATGGAGTCAATATGTACTCCGTCGTTTTTTACCGAAAAGGGCAAGGGCACCGGGTTGCATCCTCCCGGTTTCCCTACGGTTTCGAGTGGAATAAGGGTTTTGCAGTAATAGCAGATTACCATCCCTTCGGTCTGGCCGTAACCGTCAGGTTTGCAGATGCTGCACGCGTCCAGCACCGCGGTCAGTTTCCCATCAGGCGTCATGACGATAAAAAACCGGACCTCATTGCCCCCCTGTTTAAAGACGTATTTGTGCAGTTTGCCGTCGTTGAGTTCAATATCGCCTTTGCCGGGGATAATAATCTCCCCGGATGGGGTTGCTGTCACCGCCAATGGTTTCGGATCCCAATACTCGACTTTGGGGAAACGGCTTTCGTACACTGCGCAGCTGCTGATGATCAATGCAATTATGGGCGCTGCCAGCCTGAGACGGCGCATCCTGAGGGCGGCGGCCACACGCGTGCGCCGCAGGGCCCCCTGACGGAGAGAGCCCACCAAGGGGAGCGGTTCCAAAGTTATAGCAACAATAATGAGAATTACCGGCGTGAACCAGATGAACAACGCTCCCCAGAAACCGACGCCGTTGCCGAAAAGCAGGCCGACAAAATCCCAGGTGGCGCTGGTGAAAAACATATGGTCCGGGATGAGCATCGACTCGAAAAACTGATGGACGAAATCATGGGCAAATTTCATCATCTTCATGGTCAACGGCGCAAAGAGATCGAGGCGCGGGGAGGAGGAAGCAGCGAAGAACAAAAATGCGGATACCGCCGTCGCTATTCCGGCAGGGGAGACAACCATCATGCCCGGCAGGCGTCTTTCAAGGGCCGGGACCGCTCCGGCAATCACGGCGCCGCCCACGGCGAGGCCGGGAAACATGAACCAGGGATTCTGGCTCCCCGCAAGACAGCAGGCGCACACCACTCCTGCCGTCACACCGGCAAGTGATGCGAAGACCGCGGCGTACAATCCGTTGGTTGACCATCGCTCGCGCAGCGCCTCGGAAGAGTCATGACCGGGACGACGATACACCGCAGTGACGGAAACCATCCAGAGCAGGAGAAGTATCACCCCCAAAAGCAGCTTGGCATAGGCGAAGGGCGTATCCCCCGTGAAAAAATGCAACAGGGCAAAGGCACCCGCTACGCCACAGGCAAAACCCGCGCTTCCGGAAGTGGCCGCAACGAAACGCCGGCCGGAAAAGCCCCTCGCCAGAACGAGCATGATCCCAACCCAAGCCACCAGAAGGGGTATCAGTTTATATGCCAAAGCCATACGTTATTGTCCTGTACAGGTGAAAGGCTTAAAGGCGTGAATAGTGAAACGTGAATGGTGAATGGTGAATGGTTAAAAAACTCCTCACTCCTCACTCCTCACTCCTCACTCCTCACTCCTCACTCCTCACTCCTCACGCCGTTCATTGCTTTCTTCTCGAACAAGCACGCCGTCGTCAAGATAGATGGTCCGGTCTCCCCAGGCTGCCACTTCCTGGTTGTGGGTGACCATGACAATGGTAAAGCGCTCCTCGGCCCGCAGTTCCCTGAGCAGTTCCATTACCATGATGGTACTTTTATTATCCAGATTACCGGTCGGTTCATCCCCCAAAAGCAGTTTGGGGCTGTTGATAATCGCCCTGGCAATGCAAACCCGTTGCTGCTCACCGCCGGACAACTCCCCGGGGCGATTTTTCAGACGATGCCCGAGCCCGACCCGTTCGAGCGCGGATATGGCCTCTTCCTCGTCGGGAATACTGTGAAAATACTGGGCCATCATGACATTTTCCACCGCAGACAGATAAGGAACCAAGTGATGTTGCTGGAAGATGATGCCGACATATTCACGCCGAAAGCGTGCCAGACCATCTTCGGACAGCGCCAGAAGATCTTCCGTTCCCACCCGCAGTGAGCCGCCGCTGGGGCGGTCGAGCCCCCCAACGATGTTCAGGAGTGTGCTCTTGCCGGAACCGGAATGCCCCATGACCGACAACCAAGCCCCCTCCGCCACTTGAAGATCGAGCGGCTTCAGGGCGCAGATATCGCCGTAACTGCGGGTCAGACCATGTGTTTCAATTATGTTAGCAGTTCCTTTCACCTTTCACCTTTCACCTTTCACTCATCAGAGCAATCAGTGACGAGTAAAAACTTTAACAGCACCGCTCACTGTTCACTGTTCACTGTTCACTGTTCACTGCTCACTGTTCACTGTTCACCGCTCACTGTTCACTGCTCACTGTTCACCGTTCACTCGCCTCTTAGACTCCTCACCGGATCGAGCTTGAACACGGAAATCATCGGCCCCAGGCTCCCCAGCAGGGCCAGAAAGAGACTCACCCCCACGGAGACGCCGATAAACCAGGGGATAACCTCCGACGAGGCCGAAAAGACCTCTATTGTGATGAACTGGGCGATGGCACTGCCCAAGAGGTAGCCTGCCACGCCGCCGAGAAACCCGAGGGACGCGGCTTCAGCGGAAAAGATCATCAGCACCTCCCAGCGTGTGCCTCCCATGGCCTTCATCAACCCGATCTCCTTGCTTCTTTCCAACACGGTAGTGCTCATGGTGCCGGTAACACTGCTGCCTGCGGAAATCAGGACCACCGCGGTCACCAGTATCATCAGGAGCTTGACCTTGGCCAGCAATCCTTCGCTCGTGCGGGCAATCTGGCGGACCTCCGAAACCTTTGCGCCCGGAAACAGCGCCTGAAGCGCGGTTGCTTTCTGCCTGAGGCTCTCTCCATCAGCGGTGACCAGCAGGCGCACCATGGTCAATCGCCCGTCAAGCCCCAGCAACTGCTGGAGTTCGGGCAGCGCCAGAAAAAGCAGTCCGTCCTCTTCGCCCCCCGTGGAGATGATGCCGGAAACCCGGAGTTTAACCGTGCGGTTAAGCCCGGCAAGTTCCATTGACTCTCCTGCCTTGAGGCCGTAGCGTCCCGCAATGTCACTGCCCAACACCACTTCACCGGCAGCCGGCCAGCCACCCTTGATCTGCCACCAGGGAAAAAGGCGACGAATCTCGGCAAAGTCCACGCCTTCCACCATGATGTCCGCCTTCCTGAAATGCAGGGCGCCACGCAGGTGAAACGACTTATCGGCTTTAAGGCCGCTGCGGGCCAGAACATCCTCGACCCTGCGCTGTTCCAGGTAGGCTGGTTCGCTGATTTCGCCGAAGTTCAGCCCTCCGCTCCCCACGTTCATCCGGGCTGTTTCCGGAATAATGACCAGATTGGCGCCGTACTTGCGCACCTCCTCCGCGACGCGTTTCTCCATGGAAAACGAGACGACCCCCAGGGCCGTGGCCAGACTGGAAGCCATGGCCAGGACCGCCAGAAGCAGCGCCGTGCGCCCCCTGCGGTAGGCAAGCGCCCGTACGACCACATGGAATAACCAGCGACGCCTGTTCATAAGAAAAATCCGATGAGGAGAGGCGGACGAGAGATGAGCGTTGAAGAATGAGAGATGAGAGATGAGAGATGAGGGATGAGAATATCTCTTAGCATGTTTATGCTCTCAACCCTCATCATGTTTATTCTCTCATCTCTCATCTCTCAACCCTCATCATGTTTATTCTCTCATCTCTCATCATGGTTTTCATCCTTTCAAGACCCGCACCGGTTCGATCAATAGCGCCCGCCGCAGGGGCGCCACGCTCCCCGCGAGCGCCACGGCAAGCGCCGATATGATGGCGGTGGGGAAAAGCCAGAGCGGCGAAATGATCGTGGAATTGAACACCGTATGGCTGATCAGCACCCCGAGCCGGTCACCGACAAAATAGCCGACAATACCGCCGGCTACGGAGATGATCAGGGTTTCCCCCAAGAAAATGCTGCTGATCTGGAAACGGTCGGCTCCAATTGCTTTCATAAGCGCGATTTCGGGGCTGCGCTCGGCCATGGAGGCCATCAGGCTGGTGGAGACCGCCGTCGCTGCGGCTCCAAGCGCCAGGACCGTCAAAAAGATCATCACGCTGTTCAGTTTGGTGAGGAGCGCCCCTTCGGCGCTGGCAATCTGCCAGATCGGCTTGGCGCGGCTGCCGGCCATGACCTCCTCCACGTTCTTGGCCACTGAAGTCACGTATGCGGTACAATACCACTTTTCAAATTCATCCTTGGTCATGGCGGCCGGGTCCTTGCGGCCAAAACTGTCCATCGGCACCGTCAGAGCGCTTACCAGAACCCGCGAAACCTTCCCCTGTTTCTCCAGCAACTCCTGAACCGTTACCAGTGGGGCAAAAAGTTGCTCTTCTTCGAAACCGCCCGTGGTCACGACACCGGAAATGCGGAACAATTGGGAGCGGTCATGCACGGTGGCCTTGATTTCGCTGCCGACGCCGGCGCCTATCCGCTTTGCCAGGGATGCGCCGACTATCGCCTCGTTGGCTGCCTGGGGCCACTCCCCTTTTACCTCCCACCAAGGGGCGATCACCTTGATACCCTGTATGGAGGCATCTTCCCCTTCCACCTCAAGCTGCTTATTGAACCAGGTGCCGGTGACAACCCCCCGCACCCGCTTTCCCTCCAAGGAAAGCTCGGCTACACCGAACAGATAGGGAGTGAACCCGGTGATATTGTATTTCCAGAATACGGTTTTGATTTTTGGCAAGTCTTCTTCACGAAGAGACCCGCCGCCGTCCTGCGCAGCTGGTTCCAGAAGGATATTGGCGCCATAGCTGCGCAACTCCAGAGCCATCTTGTGGGAGACCTCGCCGGCGATTCCAAGGAATGCCGTGGCCACGGCAGCGCCCATGGTTATGGAAAGAAAAACCAGAAAGACCGCCTTGGGACGTTTGAGGAAGGAGTTTTTGAGAATGCGGAAAAGCACATTTTACCTGCCGTGAATGGTGAATAGTGAATGGTGAATGGTGAAAGGCAAACCCTCCAGCCATTCACGTCCAGCTTTTAGCTGTTTAAACCATTCACTATTCACCATTCACCATTCACGCTTATTTTTTCACCATTCACCATTCACCATTCACCATTCACCATTCACCATTCACTGTTCACCATTCACTGTTCACCATTCACTGTTCACTGTTCACTGTTCACTGTTCACCATTCACCATTCACCATTCACCATTCACTGTTCACCATTCACTGTTCACTGTTCACTGTTCACTGTTCACCATTCACCATTCACCATTCACCATTCACTGTTCACTGTTCACTGTTCACCATTCACTGTTCACTGTTCACTGTTCACTGTTCACCATTCACCATTCACTGTTCACTGTTCACTGTTCCGCCCGCATCTCCACGGGCAACGACTCCTGCAAAACGGCAACCTTTACATTCAGGCGGCGCCATGCGCGAATACCGTAGACGACAGCCGCTGCCATAAGGACATGCTTGACCATCAGGGCAGGCACCTGCTGCTTGTCCGCGAAGTGGTTCCACTCAAAACTGACATAGAAAATGGTTCGCGGCACCCCTCCGATAATAATCCACCAGAGGGAGAAGCGGAAAAATTTCACCATAATCTTGTGCGTCTTGAGAAAGAAAACCGTCGCCTCAGGCGTGTTCATGCTTGCCTGAACACGGACAATGGCATGCAGCGCAAAGGCGCAGGCAGCCATAAGGGCCGTGGCCACGTCATGGAAATAATTGTTCATCATCACGGCCACACCCAGGGCGGGTGATTGCTGCAGCAGATGTGTCAGGTACAGATTGAAAGCGTTCATTTATTTAAAACCTTTATTCCTGGGTGTTTGTCGAAGGAAAACCTTTAAAATAGTAACTTGTAACACTTGAAGTTACCTATCTAGTCCCCTCCCCCAGCGGGGGAGGGTTAGGGAGGGGGAAACTGGCTTCAAATTCAACTGCCCCCCTCCCAGCCTCCCCCCGCTGGGGGGAGGAGCCTATGGGGCCTAAAGGGTCTTTTCCAAAATTGTTAGTGTTATAAGCCTTTCGGCTTTACAGTCTTCAATCTTATTTAAACGTTGTGTAATAGGACACAAACATGTCAATGGATCGTTGATCCCATTCAAAGTCCGGGTCGATGATCATCTTCCCCTGCTTGTTGATAAAGCCGCACTTATCGCCTTTTCTGACCGGAGCAATGCCATCGACGAAGATAGAGCCTGAATTATATTTTGGTGCGATGACCATATTCCCCTTCATGTCCATGTAACCGACCTTCTTGTCAACCACGACAGGCGCCAGCCCCTCGGAAAAGACGGTGGGGACATCGAATTCCCTGTTGATGATCGGTCTGCCGGTGCGGTCTATGAGTTGCCAGGTTTTCTTCAAACACACCGCTGCAACCCCTTCGTGAAAATTGGTCACCTCTGAGTACTGCGCCGGTATGACCATTTTGCCGGTTTTGTCGATGAAACCGCGCAGGCCGTATTTGCCGTTGATTTCCACCTGGGCGAGTCCGTCACGGAACGGTCTTGCCTCGTCATACACGGCAGGAATGACCAGCGTGCCGCTATGATCGATGTATCCCTTCTTTTTCCCGATCTTCACGGCGGCGAGCCCTTCGGAAAAAATTGAGGCATCATCAAAATTGGTGGCAATGGCAAAATTGCCTTTGCCGTCTATGAAGCCCGCTTTCGGATCTCCCTTGGCCTGGGGCACAACCACCGAGGCGAGCCCCTCGCAAAATGCGAAGGTGGCAATGAAGCGTATTTCGGTCAGGAGTTTGCCGGTGCGGTCGATGTAGCCCCAGCGGTTACCGAACATGACGGCGGCCTTCCCCTCCCTGAAGGGGGCGACTGCATCAAAACGGGGTTGGATGACGATCTTCCCGCTGGGATCGATGAACCCGTCCTTGTTGTTGACGCGGACCGCGGCAAGCCCTTCCGAAAAGATCGAGGCATGTTCGTACTGGATCGGAATGACAATATCACCGTTACGTGCGCAGTAGCCGTATTTGCCGTTCTTTTTGACCAGCAGGCGGAATGTGTCGTTTTTGTCCAGCGGGGCGTTATGTTTGTGGCAGCCCCCGATACACATCAGCAGCGCCATAATAACCCAGAAAATCCGTTTCATATGCCTTTGCTCCCCCTTTGGGCAATAAGTTTCGTAAAGAGTTTCGTAAATTCGTCTTCCGCAAGCGTTTTATAAAATTCCGACCTCGCCGCGACCACGAGGGTGCGCTCTCCCCCCTCATCGCACACTTTGCCGACGATCTCCCTGCGATACCAGATGAAACGCCAGACCACCGCCAGCGATGCGATGAAAAACCCGGTATAAAGGATTGGTATGCCGTGTTCCTTCATGACGACGAACCGGACCCAGAACGGCATCTGGCGCATCGCCAGCCGCTTGCCGTCGAAATCGATCGCGCCGCCCTTCGGCAGGAGCATCTCGCCGATCAGCTTCTTGTCCTTTTCAATCTGGATCAGAAACGTCGGGTTATTGAATTCCAGGGTACGGGTGGCCGGTTTTCCATCGACCCGGGTGAAATCCGGATAAAATTTCACCAGGAATCGATAGCCGCCCATATCGAAGTGATCGACGCGCCCCTTGAGGCAATCCAGACGGACATAGGCCCCGTCGATCTCCTTCCCCGAAGCCGCATCCGAAAGCACGAGCAGAGGGGCCATGCCGAGGTTCTTCAGCACGAACGTCGCACTGTCGGCAATATAGGGTTTATTGATGTCGAGTACATGTTCTTTTCCCCGGCTGTCTGCCAGGGTTACCTTCAAGCCGGTCTCGGTGAAACCGGAAACCAGTGGAACGATCTTTTTGACCGTAAATGACACCTGCGGGGGGGAACCGAACTTCGGCAGGGAGGGGGGGTCGGGAACAACGTTATAGCGGTCGAGTTCCCCTTGAAAGGTATCTCCTTCCATCAGTTCGAGGTAGCCGTAGAACTCCGTATAAACACTGACGATGCCGCCAATCAGTATCAGATAGAAACTGAGGTGGAACAGCCCGAAGGCGACCGGCGAGAAGCGGTTTTTTATGCCGTAAAAAAGACCGTCCCGCTCGAATATGGTGAAACCGCGCTTTCTCAGCAGCGCAAGGATCATTGCGGATGACATCTCTTGGGGAAGCCTGTAGCGGGCCCGGAAGCTGTAGCCCGGTACGGTCTCCGGGTCGGCGATCTTTGCCTCGGAGAACTGAATCCGTTTCTTGATCAGCGGGATGCGCTGCCACATCACGAGCGTTAGGTTGACGAAAAACAGCAGCCAGACGGTCAGGGTGATCGGGGAGGTATAGATGTCGGTCAGTTGGAGTGCGTCAAGGAACGACACCAATGCGGGCGAATGGGCCTTCCATTGAAAATACAATTCCCTGAGGAGCCTCTTCTGCGGTATCCAGAGCCCGAATGCGAAGATCAGGCTGAGCAAACCGATGAGCCAGATGGTCATTCGGAGAGAACTGAGCAGTTTAATCAGTTTTTTGAACATATTTTCCCAGGCTGAAAAGGATGCGGCAACCTTTTCAGGGACTCGGAATTAACCGATATACCAAGTTTTACGCTCAGATTTAGGTCGGATTTGTCGTTCCTGATTGAACAAAACCGCAGGCGTAGCAGGGTTACGCCGAGGATTTTGTGATTGAAGGGGCGGCAAATATGGCCTGAAGATGAGATGTAAAACGGTATATTGGTTAGTTCCGAGTCCCTCATCTCACGTTGAACGTATGCAGACTGCTGCTGACCACGAAAGTAACGCCGAAAAACGAGATTATGACCGTACTCAGGGCGGCGATCACCACCCAGGCCATCCGCTGGTCGCGCCAGCCGAAGGTAATCCGGAGGTGGATGGCTATCCCGTAGATCAGCCATGAGATCAGGGACCAGGTTTCCACCGGGTCCCAGCTCCAGTAGCTGCCCCACAGGTCCTTGGCCCAGATGGCGCCGGCCACGATCATGATCGTATCAGTAATGAACCCGAAAACCACGTAACGGAAGATCAGCTCATCAAGTCTTTCCAGGGAGGGAAACCGCTCGTAGGTCGGGTTGCGGACCGGTCGCGAGGCATCCCTGTTCTTGAGCACATAAAGCACGCCGGCAGCCATGCCCAGGGCGTAGGCCCCAAAGGCCAGCCAGGCGAAGTAGACGTGAATATAGAGCCAGAAAGTCTTCAGGCTGGCGGCCATGGGTGTCAGCATGGGATTGCGCATATAACCGAAACCCATCATGAGCATTACCAGCGGTACGGTGGCCATGGCCAGGCCTTGGAGCGACTTGTTGCTCCAGCCCACGTACAGCGTGGCGCCGATGATGAACCAGCCGCCCATGAGCGCGCTTTCGTAATCGCCCGACCAGGGGAGATGCCCCGTGGCGGAGTACCTGACTCCGATGGCAACGGTGTGCGTTATGAGGCCGAGGCCGATAAAGGTCGTAAGCTTGGACAGTACCCGGGGATTTTTAAAAACGATGGAGTAGATGTAACCACCGGCCGACAGGGCGTAAATCACCATGGTTATCCAGAAAAAAATCAGTTCCCAGTGAGCCATTTTAGAGTCCTTATTGAGAGTTGAGGGTTAAGGGTTGAAAACTGCCCATTTTAGTACGTTGTAACTCTAACATTTCGGATAAGACCCCTCCCCCCAGCGGGGGGAGGCTGGGAGGGGGGCTCAGTCCTATGCCCCCTCCCTAACCCTCCCCCGCTGGGGGAGGGGACTATATGCGCGTAACTTCAAGTGTTATATGGCATTAGATTCCTTGTTGAAGGTTGATGGTTGAGAGTTGAATCATTTTTTCATCCCTCAACCGCCTTTCTCGCCTCTCCCCCTGCTGCCCAGACGCGGCATCCTTCGGGAGTTTCTTCGAGCCACACGCGCTGCGGACGGAAGATAATCCGCATCAGAATGCCGATTACCGTGATACCGGCTCCGATAAAGACGATCAGCATATGCCTGGGGTGAACCACATGTATTTCAGCCCAGTTGGACAGCCCCGGGACGCTGACGGAGAACCGCCCCATGTGCACCAAGGTATCCCTGCCGAATCGATATTCACCATTGACGACGTTCTTGCCATCCTTTCCGCCCAATAGTTTGATGGTCCTTGTCGTAGGGTCGAACAGCACATCCCATAACAGGCTATTCCCTTCAAAGTTTGCATAATGGGTAAAATTCCCCTCAGGGGTGTCCAGCGGCTTTACTTTAACATGATTCTGGAATTCCTCTTGCTGATCATCGGAGACAATCAGCAGGGGGATATCGGTCAGAAACCGTCCGAAATGGTATTCTATCCCGTTATAGACCAGCGGTTTTCCTTCCTTCCCAACCGTCCCTTTGACAATTACCTTGTTGTCCTTGTCGAGCAGGGCCAGCTCGACTGCGCCATTCGGCCACTGAGGGTCTTTATAGATATTCGTTCGTACCTGCAATTTAGGCAGGGTCTTCAGGGTGGCCAACGGCCCCTTGACGATATTCAAATAAAGCGATTCATCGCTGAGCAGCGCCGGGGCGCCCTCTCCCTGGAACAGCACGCCGGAGATATGCCAGTAGTTGTCGTAGCTCCCCACCACCAGGGCGAGCAGTATGCCGCCGTAGACCAGGGTCATCGCCATCCGGGCGGGTGTCTGCTTTTCGCCGTAACCGTCCGAATCGAAACAAAACCCCGCTTTGACCAACTCTCCCCGCACCGTGTCGATCGGTACGGGACTGACGAATTCATTCCCCCGCGTCCGGCCGTCGGCAGCATAATAAAAGGTCTTTCCGGCACGCACTATTTGGTCCACGAAGCGCAGGGCAATAACCAGCAAAAGACAAAGGTTATTGAAAAGGATGAATCGTATCGGAGTGGGGAAGAAACGGGGCAAGGGAATGCCGGCGAATTCGGCATAAAGTGCGCCTGCAAACAGGGCTATGAAAATCAGCGGGAGCCAGGGGGAAGTGAAGATGAATTTGTGTACCGCGGATGTGTTCTGTGATTTTTCAGCCATGGAAGAGACCTGCTCCTATGAATGTGGTTTGGACTGAAGGCTTGCTTTCAGCCTTTAACCTGCATGCACGTATCTTTCACTTATAGCAGATTCAGGTGTGATAATAAATATAAAACATGCCCTGATATCCCCCCTCCTGGTTTAGGAGGGGAGAAAAATGGCCGGCCGGCCGAACGAAAAAAAGGCCGGCGCGAGATGCGCCGGCCCAATTGGTGCCATGACAGGTGGGAGAGGGCAGAACCGCCCCTCTCCCGTACGGAATTCGGTTAGTACACCAGCGGCCTCTGGATGGCCCTGGTCGGTGATGTCGGGCCGGAAGTGGTCGAGCCCTGGTGATGGTTGCAGGAGCCCCAGCCGGATGTGGTGTTGTTCTGACCATACCTGCCGGTGAGGGTGGAGGTGTAGTCGGTAACGCCCCATGCGGAGTCGCCATTGCCGTTGTTCTGGATGGCGTTGGTGCCGCCGGCAGCCGTGGTTGCCGGGTTAGTGGTGTTCCACAGATGCGTGGCATCGGTGGTCTGGCTC
>Ga0326727_10000579_pt1 | contig 149404 bp, 123 predicted proteins | sample MB2enrmetagenome_FD_207643 | JGI IMG/M metagenome (GOLD analysis project Ga0326727, IMG submission 207643) | Lab enriched peat soil microbial communities from McLean, Ithaca, NY, United States - MB29MY | ecosystem: Environmental > Terrestrial > Soil > Wetlands > Peat | place: USA: New York... | reverse complement strand
GTTCGCCTGGCTGAAGAACTTCCGCCGCATCAACACCCGATGGGAGCGCAATGCCCTCAATTTCCTGGGCATGGTTCAGCTCGGCTGCACGTTAATCTTGTTGAGGCATCTGTGAGACTGGTTCTAGGGACGTAGGGACTGAAGGGACGCTGGGAGGTTTGCAATGGCAGCGCAATGCACGCATTTGGCAACGATCAATAAAGGTGTGAAGCCGCGCACAAAAGGTTGCGAAGAGTGCCTGAAGATGGGCGATACCTGGGTGCACCTGAGGATGTGCCTCGAGTGCGGGCACGTGGGCTGCTGCGACTCGTCAAAGAACCGGCACGCACGGGCGCACTTCCATGAAGCGCAGCATCCGCTGATTCAGTCGGCCGAGCGCGGCGAAGACTGGCGCTGGTGCTACGTGGATGAGGTGTATCTGTAGCAGCAGGTCAGCGCGTAGCGACCTGACGGAGTTTGCGATCTACGCCACTTCCACTTCAATCTTCTTCGTGTCGGCGTCGAGCTTTGTGATTTTGAACGTCCGAATCTGGCCTTCGGCGAGCGGCTCCGGCGCGGCCGAGGGCGCAGGCGCGTTCCCTTTCCAGCGGGCCTTCAATATGGAAGAGAGCTGCGAGAGATCGGGCGCGACGGAGGGCGCGGAGCCGGATTGCGGCGGAGCGCCCGCTGCGGACGCGGCACTGGCGGTTGACGCCGCAGGCGCACCCGTCGCACCAGCCTTCTTTGCGTGCAACGCCGCGCGGATGCCTTCGCCCAATTCGACCACTGCTCCGGAGGCCGTCAGTTCGACCACGCGGCCGGAGACACGGTCGCCCACCTTGTGCTCGGCGATGTATTCGTCGATGCTGGTAGGGATCAACTGCTTCATGGAGAGCTTGATCTGGCGCTTTTCGGAATCGATGGCGAGAACTAGAGCTTTGACGCGCTGGCCTTCGCGCAGCACGTCGCGCGGATGGTTGATGCGGCGGTCGGCGACGATCTCGCTGACGTGCACGAGGCCGTCGGCGCCCGGAGCGATCTCGACGAAGGCGCCGAAGTTCATGAGCTTGGTGACGGGGCCCTCGATTTGCGAGCCCACAGGAAATTTGCGCTTGACCTCGAGCCAGGGATCGGCGAGGGTTTGCTTGAGGCCGAGAGAGATGCGGCTGGCGTCACTCGCGGTGGGCGGCTTGACGGAGAGCACGACGGCGTCGACGCGGTCGCCCTGGCGCAGCAGGTCGCCGGGATGGCGGACTTTCCTGTCCCACGACATTTCGGAGATGTGAATGAGGCCTTCGAGGCCGGGTTCGAGCTCGACGAATGCGCCGAAGTCAGTGAGGCGCGTGACGGCGCCGGCGATGCGCTGACCGGGCAGGTAGCGCTCGGCCGCAGTCTCCCACGGTTCGGGCTGCAGTTGCTTGAGGCCGAGAGATATTTTATTGGTTTCGGAGTCGATCTTCAGCACGCGAAGTGTCAGTTGCTCGCCAACGGAGAGCACGTCTTCGGGCTTGGCGACGCGGGCGCGCGAGATGTCGGAAATATGGAGCAGGCCGTCGAGGCCCGGCTCGATCTCGACAAACGCGCCGTAAGGCATGAGCGTGCGCACGGTGCCGGTAACAGTGTCGCCTTCTTTGAGCGCGGCGCGGCGTTCGGCGAGCACGCCGCGAGCCTGCTCTTCGAGAACCACGCGGCGATCGACCACAACGTTTTCATCGGCGACGTCGAGCTTGATAATGCGGCAAGTGATGGGCTGGCCCACGAGGGCTTCGAGCTCCGCGGCGTCGCGCGTGCCGCTGCGGCTGGCGGGCATGAAGGCGCGGACGCCGATGTCGACGCTGAGGCCGCCTTTCACCAATTCGGTCACGGTGCCGGAGACTGCGATTTTCTCCGCGAAGGCGCGCTCCAGGGCGGACCAGTCGCGGGGTTGCGCCACACGGAAGCGCGAAAGCTCGTAGTAGCCCTCTTCGTTGCGGCCGGTGATCGAGACGGGGAACGCGTCGCCGGGCTTTACGGACTCTGCGTTGTTTTCGAAGGCCGAGCGGGGCAGAACGCCCTCCATCTTGTAGCCGATGTCGAAGAAAACCTGATCGGCGGAGAGCGAGACGACTGTGCCTTCGAGTTGTTTGGTCTCCGCGCGATGCGTGTGCTCGCGGTCGAAGGCTGAGAGCGCGTCCGCGAAGGACTGACCGTCCAGGCCATCGTCTTCGGCCGGCGTGCTGGAAGGAGATTCGATCGGCACTGGAATCTCGGCGCTGATGGCACTGGGCTGACCGTCCGTACCTTGGCCAGGATCGGACGCGGTGGAGGGTTCGATGGAAGTAGGTTCGGCGGATGGAAGGATTTCGTCGCTCATGATGGGTACATCACGATTCTTTCACGGACCGCGGAGGCGCGTATAGCACTGCGATGGCGCGCGCGTCTCAGCCGCATCCGCGCTGTCCGTTATACCCTGAGAGCAAACGATGGAAAGACCTTCCCCTCAGCCGCGGTGCGGACTTGAAGCTTTTGCCTCCCGTGATTTCAGGCAATATCAACTGGCGCGCGCACGTGCCGGCGGCGCCGGAGGTTTTGCCTGGACTGTGAGCACGCGCGGATGAAGTTGTGTGCACCCACGTCGGGCGCGCGAACCGTCCTTCAGCGCGAGCGGTCGCGGGGACGGGCGGAGCGGTTGCGCTCGAAGAGAATGCGCAGGCCGTCGAGGGTCAGCAGGTCGTCGATCTTCTCAATGTAGCGCGAATCCGGAGCGATGAGGCGCGCCAGGCCGCCGCTGGCGACGATACGCGGCGGCCGGGACCTCGCGGTTCCCAACTCCGCGAGAATGCGTTCAATGATGCCGTCCACGAGCCCGATGTAGCCGAAGTAAATTCCGCTCTGCAAGTGCCCCACGGTGTTGGTACCGATGACCTTGGCGGGGCGTTTGATGTCGACGCGGTAGAGGCGCGCGGCGTGCGCGAAGAGCGCATCGGCGCTCAGGCCGAGGCCGGGCGCAATGGCACCGCCCAGGTACTCGCCCTGTGCGGAGATGACTTCAAACTTGGTAGCGGTGCCGAAGTCCACCACGATGCACGGGCCGCCGTAGCGCTCGTAGGCGGCGATGCAGTCGCACAGGCGGTCGGCGCCAAGCTCGGTGGGATTGTCGATGAGCATCTTCATGCCGGTCTTGATGCCGGGCTCCACGAACATGGGCTCGACGTGGAAGTAGGTTTGGCACACCTGGCGCAACGTGGAGTCGACGGGCGGCACCACCGACGCAATGATGATGTCCGTCACCTGGTTGGGCGACATGCCGTGCATTTCAAACAGATTGACGAAGAAGACGCCGTATTCGTCGACGGTCTGGGTGCGGTGCGAGGTGACGCGCCAGTGCGCGGCCAGCTCCGGCTTCTCCCCGTCAAGGCGGTAGAGGCCGAGAGTCGTATTGGTGTTGCCGACGTCGAGAGCAAGCAGCATTGTGAAAGACAGCTCCTGGCTTCTAGCTCCTAGCCTGTAGCTATTCGCGCGGGAACCTAAGTCACAGCTCGTCCCCGGCAAAGGCTAGAAGCTAGAGGCTAGGAGCTAGCAGCTAGTCTTTTTCCTCGCGGAGGCCGCCGGTTTGCACGGTGACGAGCCCTTCCGCGGTTGCTACGCGCAGGAATCCGTTCTCATCGAGGCCGGCCGTCACGCCGCTGCAGGCTTGCGGGCCGTGCACTTCCACTCTGCGGCCGCGTATCCACGTTGAAGCCTTTTCGACGCGCGCGGCGACTTCTTTTGCCGCGTTCGGATTCGCCAACGCGAGAGCTTCCTGCTGCAGCGATTTTAGCAGCGCGAGCAGCAGGGCCTGGCGCGGGATGTGCCGGTTTGTTTCGAGATCGAGCGACGTGGCGGGCGTGGCCAGGCCCGGCGGAAACGCGCGTTGGTGCACATTGATGCCGATGCCCACCACTGCGTGGGGCAGCCTTCTGGATTCGGTATTTGCTTCGACGAGAATGCCACCGGTTTTGCGCGGGCCAATCAAGAGATCGTTAGGCCAGCGCAGATCGACGTCGAGGCCGGAGACGTTGCGAATCGCATCGGCGGCAGCCAGACCCGCGGCGAGCGGCAGAAACGGCAGGCGCGCGGCGGAAAACTGCGGCCGAAGAAGGACACTTACGTAGAGGCCTTCGCCGGCGGCGGAGATCCAGCCGTGATCGCCACGGCCACGGCCGCCTCGTTGCTCGTCACTGAAATACACCGAGCCGTGCGGCGCGGCACTGCGTGCGGCAGCCAGCGCATCGGAATTGGTAGACGCAGTGGAGGGTGCGTAGTGCAACTTGCCGGCGAAGAGTGTGCCTGCGAGTGCGGTTTCGAGGGCTGCGAGATCAAACATGAAATCCTTGGTCGTGGGTGGTCGAAGCGGATGAGATTGCCTCCCCTGGGTTCTGTGAGCTGACCCTAAAGCCCCTCGCCCTGAAAACCACGGCTGACTTTGACGCTTTCCTGCCCCGGCTCCGCACTAATCGACATGGAGATATCGGCAGCGCGGGCGGAATGGGTGAGCGCGCCCACGCTGATGAAGTCGACGCCGGTCTCGGCGTAGGCGCGGACATTGTCGAGCACAATGCCGCCTGAGGCTTCGGTCGGGATCCAGCGGCTGGGCTGACTTGATTTGATGCGCTCGATGGATCTCTTCACTTCTTTGGGGGTCATGTTGTCGAGGAGGATGGCTTCAGCGCCGTGGGCAAGAGCTTCGTCGAGCTCCTGCGGCGTGCGCACTTCAACCTGCACGCGCTGGCCGGGCTGACGCTGCTCGAGGGCGCGCCTGAGCACTGTGGCGATGCCGCCGCCAAGCGCAATGTGATTGTTCTTGATCAAAATGCCGGAGGCGAGATCGATGCGGTGATTGGTGCCGCCGCCGCAAAGGACCGCGTATTTTTCAAGGGCCCTCATGCCGGGCACGGTTTTGCGCGTGTCGAGCACGCGAGCGTGGGTGCCCTGAATCGCGTCGGCGTATTTGCGGGTGAGCGTGGCAATGCCGCTCAGGTGCTGCAGCAGATTGAGGATCACGCGCTCGCAACTGAGCAGCACACGCGCGTTGTGGCGGATGACGGCCAGCACCTGGCCGGGATGCGCGCGCACGCCGTCGAACATCTCCGGATGGCTGACGACCTCGAAGCGCGTCTGCGCCTCGGGACGGGCATCGAGGCGGGCGTAAATCTCAAAAAAGCGCGGGATGGCGCCGAGCCCGGCGACGACCAGCTCTTCGCGGGCACTCACGGAGCCCGCGGCGCGCAGACCGGCATCGATAGTCAGATGCGTGGTCGCGTCAAGCGGGGCCTGGTCCTCCTGCAGGGCCTGCTCCAGCAATGCGTCGATGCGGTGGCTCTTCCAATCCATTGGTTTTCCTGCGGAAAACAGCTCTTAGCTATTGGCCTTTAGCTCTTAGCTGCTCTCCGGTAATGCTCGCAGCGCCGCGCGCGCTTTTTCCAGCAACAACCGCGTCTCCGCCTCCTGCTTTTTGAGGCCCTCCACCACGTGCGCGGGGGCCTTGGCGAGAAAGGCCTTATTGCCCAGTTGGCGCTCGCCTGCTGCCAAGCCTTTTTCGTACTTGGCGATGTCCTTTGTCAAGCGTTCGCGCTCGGTGGCAACGTCGATGGTGCGCTCGTAGAGTACACCCACGTCGAAGGCTGCGGTGTGGTGCTTCGAAAGCCCCGCGGCGATCTGGTCAACGAAGCGCACTTCGCTCACGCGCGCCAGGCGCTCGATGATGTCACGGTTCTCCTCGGCAATTTTCCTGGAAGCGTCGTCCGTGCGAACCTCGATGGGCACGATGTCCTTCTCTTCGACGCCGATTTCCTTGCGGAGGGCGCGGACTTCGACGATCAGCTCTTGAAGCGATTGCATCTCGACTTGAGAATATGTATTCCAAGCTTCGAGCGTGTATTCGGGCTGCGGGTAATGCGTCAGCGCAATGGATTTCGCCGGCGGCTTTCCGTCGTAGACCGCGTGCCACAGTTCTTCGGTCAAGAACGGCATGAAGGGTGAGAGCAGGCGCAACGCGGCTTCAAAAACCTGCACCAGCGTGGTGAGCGCCCCCCTGGTCGCTGCCTTATCTGCATTCTCTGAGAAGTCGAGGCGCAGCTTGACGATCTCGAGATACCAGTCGCAGAAACTGCCCCAGAAAAACTGGTAAATCGTGCTGGCCGCTTCATCGTAACGATAGTTTTCAAGCGACTCATTCACCTTCGCGGCCGTCGCGTGCAGCTCGGCGACGATCCAGCGAGCTTCGAGCGGGGCGTCAGCGGCAACCGTGGGCATGGAACCGAGCGCGGAGGGATCGACGGTGATCCCAACCTCCGCGGCCTTGTCCACATTCATGAAAATGAACCGCGCGGCGTTCCAGATCTTGTTCGCAAAGGCGCGATAGCCCTCGGTGCGGGCCACGTTGAAGGCGATGTCGGTGCCGGGCGAGGCCATGGACGCGAGTGTAAAGCGCACCGCATCGGTCCCGTACTGCTTCACGATCTCGATGGGATCGATGACGTTGCCCTTGGTCTTCGACATCTTCTCGCGGTTGGCGTCGCGCACCAGGGCGTGAATGTAGACCTCTTTGAACGGCACGGATTCGGCGAGCGGGCGCGGGCCGCCATCGGCCATCGGCACATCGCCGGCGAACCAGCAGCCCAGCATAATCATGCGCGCCACCCAGAAAAAGAGGATGTCGAAGCCGGTGACTAGAAGGCTCGTTGGGTAGAACGCGTCAAAATCTGCTCGTGTTTCCGGCGTGATGTTGGGCCAGCCGAAGACGGAGACGGGCAGAAGACCCGAGGAGAACCACGTATCGAGCACGTCGGTCTCCTGCGTGATCTTGTCCGATCCACAGTGGGCGCACGCGGCCGGGTCGCCGGTCGAGCCGGGCTGGGGCACCGTGATCTTGTGGCAGACGGCGCAGTGCCACGCGGGAATGCGATGGCCCCACCAGAGCTGGCGCGAGATGCACCAGTCGTGGATGTTCGTCATCCACTCGAGGTAGATCTTCTCGTAGTTCTCGGGCGTGAAGCGAATGGCCTTGTTGCCGTCGGCATCGGGCTTGACGGCGGCGATGGCCTTCTCGGCCAGGGGCGCTATCTTGATGAACCATTGCGTGGAGAGGCGCGGCTCGACCACGGTTTTGCAGCGGTCGCAGTGGCCTACGTTGTTGGTGTAGTCCTTGATGGCTCCGAGGAGCCCCTGCGCCTCAAGGTCGGCGACGATTTTCTTGCGCGCCACGTAGCGGTCGAGGCAATTGTACGGCCCGCCATTCTCGTTGATGTGGGCGCGGTCGTCCATCACGTTGATGGAGGGCAGGTGATGCCGCTCGCCGATGGCGAAGTCGTTGGGATCGTGGGCGGGCGTTACCTTCACCGCGCCGGTGCCGAACTCGCGGCTCACCCAGGGATCGACCACGATGGGAATCTCGCGATCCATGAGCGGCAGGCGCAGCTTTTTGCCGTGGAGGTGCAGGTAGCGCTTGTCTTCGGGATGAACTGCCACCGCCGTGTCGCCGAGCATGGTTTCGGGGCGCGTAGTAGCCACGGTGATGAACTCGCCCGTTTCTTTGCCGCCGTCGCCGAGGACGGGATAGCGAATCTCCCAGAGATGGCCCTTCTGCTCCTGGTGCACGACTTCAAGATCGCTGATGGCGGTCTGGCAGCGCGGGCACCAGTTGACGATGTAGGCGCCGCGATAGATGAGGCCCTGTGCGTAGAGGCGGACGAAGGCTTCGCGCACGGCCAGCGAAAGGCGCTCGTCCATGGTGAAGTACTCGCGGCTCCAGTCGACGGAGACGCCGAGGCGCTTCATCTGCTCCAGGATGGCGCCGCCGTAATGGCGCTTCCACGCCCACACGCGTTCCACGAAGGCTTCGCGGCCCAGCTTCTGGCGCGAAGTGCCTTCTTCGGTAAGCTGGCGCTCCACCATCATCTGCGTGGCGATACCGGCGTGGTCGGTTCCGGGCACCCACAGGGCGAGACGGCCGCTCATGCGCCGCCAGCGGGTGAGAATGTCCATCTCCGTCTGGTTGAGCATGTGGCCCATGTGCAGACGACCCGTAACATTGGGCGGAGGCAGCAGGATGACAAAGGGGGACTTGCCGTCGGACCAGCCGTCCAGGCCGTGGTTTTGGACGGAGGTCGTAGCCGGATCGGGTGTCGGCACGGCGAAAAGCTTCTCGCGGACCCAGTAACCGGCCCAGTGATCTTCAATGGCGGTTGGGTCGTAGGCTTTGGGCAGATCGTGAGGCATTTTGTCTTCGGTGAGCCCCGGAAGATTTCGGGAAAACGCCCATGAATACAGGAGTTTTCAGAGCAGGGGGACCACGTTTCAGGTTAGCAGATGCAGGGCGCGGCGGGTCGTTGCCAAGACGCCGGCCGAGTGGACGACGGGAGACGAAAAAGGCCGCAGCTTGCGGCTGCGGCCCTCTCGTCGTAGATCGGATCTGCGCTTAGAACGGGTTCAGCTTGCCAAGGCCCTTCTTCTTTTTCTTCTTGCTGGAAGAATCTTCGCTCTGATCGACCTTGGGCTTCTTCTGCTTGCCGTTGGTGACAGCAGCGGGCGGCGTGGGATTCTCGCCGGGCTTGATGTCGTTCACCTGGACGGGAGCCTCGGCGGGCTTGTCCGCGGAGGGCAGAGCATTGTTGCTCGGCACGACGGGCTTGACCAGCGCGTTGGGATCAGTTTGTGCGGGGTTGGCCGGCGCCTGGGCAGGGCTGTTGGGCGCACTGAGGATTTGCACGCCTACGCCGGTGGCTTCACCCGGAGTCTGCATCTGCAGCGGAGCGGTGGAAGGCTGGTCGCTGCGCGGCGGCTCATTGGGACCGGTGGGCGTAACGGCTGCGGCGGGCGCGGGCGGCCTGCCCTGGTTGATGGCCTCGGCAAACAGGGTCCGGTTCTGATTGGTGATGTCGGGCGCCAGAACGCGCTTGGGATCGTCGAGCGTGGGCTCGCCCACGTGCACAGCCTCAACCACGGTGGGGCCATGCTTGATGATGTCGAGGGTCTTGTCAGTGAAGTGCAGCGGCTGGCGGCTGCGCTCTTCGGCGTCGCTCTCGGCAATGGCCGCTTCGGTGGGCTCGGGAACGGGGCGGTTCATGGCCACCAGGCGATCGCGGGCGTCTTCAACGTGCGGCGCCATGGGATAGCGCGTGATCACCTTCTGGTAGGCCTGGGCGGCCTTGTCTTCATACATGGTGTGCAGGCGCTCGCGGATGGCGCCGGGCAGGCCGGGAGCGATCTGCACGTTGTGGGCTTCGCCGGCGTAGGCGTCGCCGATGCCGAGCAGCACCTGGTCGCTCTTGGAGTAAAGCGGATAGGTATCGGCCACGGTCTGAAGGCGGGCAATGGAGGCCACGAAATCTTCGCGGCTCCCATAGTAGCTGCCGATCAGGAATTCGCGCTCGGCCAGGACCTCCTGCACGTCGCGCAGCTTCTGCTTGGCGCGGGGGATGAGGGCGGAATCCGGGAACATGTTGATCATCTCCCGGTACTCCTTGGCGGCCTGCTGCGCGTTGGTATAGTCGCGGTCGGGCTTCTCCATCTGCTGGTAGTAGATGTCGGCCACCTTCATCTTGGCTTCGGCAGCCTCAGGAGCATTGGGGAAGAAGGTGATGAAGTCCTCGTATTCGGCTTCGGCCTGGGTAAGAGCCGCGGAGCCGCCTTCCTTGAACCAGGTGTCGCCCACCGAAAGCTTGGCGCGCATGCGGTATTCCGACTCGGGGTAGGTGTTCAGCAGGGTCTGCAGGTCGAGGCGGGCGACGTCGTAGCGGCCCTTCTTCATGGCCACCATGGCTTTGTCGTAGAGTTCCTTGTCGGGCTGCTTGGACTGCACGCCGGCTAACGGGTTGGCGTTCAGATCGTAGGCCTTCTTTTGCTTCTTCTTGGTGCGGGCGTCGGCCGTAGCCCCGCCCAGAAACAACACCAACAGTGCAACCGCGACGATTTTCAGAGACAACCGGTTCATACCACCTCGTTGGAGGACAGCTCCCGGGGGGCCGTCCGCTCAATACATGCGCTTTTCAGTGAATTTTACTCTTTCCGTCCGCTACCGTGCTCGCGGATTGAAGGATTTCAGCTTGGCGGGCCGCATCCAGCAGGGCGCGCGCATCGCGCTCCGGCTGACCGGCGCCAAAAACGGCGTTGCCCGCAACCAGCAGCTCCGCGCCGGCTTGGACGATGGCCGCGACCGTGTCGTGAGCCACGCCGCCGTCCACTTCGATTTTAAATTGCAGGCCCAGGTTCTGGCGCATGGCGGCCAGGTGGCGGATCTTGTCCAGCGAAAAGGGGATAAACTCCTGGCCGCCGAAGCCGGGATTGACGCTCATGATCAGGACGTGGTGCACCATGGGCAGGATTTCGACGATCAGGTCGACCCGCGTGGCCGGATTCACCACCACACCCGGCCTCATGCCGTGGTGCAAAATCAATTCGAGGGTGCGGTGCAGGTGGGGGCAGGTTTCGTAGTGGACGCTGACCCAGTCGGCCCCGGCATCGGCAAATGCGGCGATGAAATCATTGGGGTTATCGATCATCAGGTGGCAGTCGAGCGGCAGCTTGGTGACCTTGCGAAGGCTCTTCACCACTGGCGGCCCGATGGTCAGGTTGGGCACAAAATGGCCATCCATCACGTCCACGTGGATGGCCGTGCCGCCGCCGCGCTCGGCCGCGGCAACCTCGTCGGCCAGGCGGGCAAAATCCGCGGAAAGGATGGAGGGCAGCAGCTCAACCATGGAATTCGTCGAGAACCCCTTGCGGGGACAGTGTATCAGGCGGTGAGGAGCGGGCTCACTTTGGGGGCAACTCGAAAGAATGAGCAAACAGGTGAGCAAACGGAAGCTTGCTCGTCGTCAGGTAGAGCGTAGGCTTCAGCGCCTCAGAGATGTCGCTTGCACCCCGGGGCTTGGAAATCGACCTTTCGTTTTCGGTGCTAAAGAATTCGGAGGAGTTCGCGCGCAAGGCGCCTTTGACGACTGATCCCTCCAGCCGGTAGTCCCAGCCCCAAGCCGTGCGAACCTCAAGGCTCACGCGCTCGAGCTGGCCCCCTCTGTCGAAACAGTAACGGGTGTGGGTCCAGAAGTCCTCGCCCGGCTCAACCATATACACAGACGAACCCCCTGTTTCGTCCCGCCAGAGTTGAGCTGATACCCCACCGTCTGTGGCGAGCGCCGGGACGTCTTGGAGGCTTCGAAACTCGCGCCACGCTTCCTGATCTCCCGTTTTCGCATACGTGCGGGCACTCTGTGGCACCGCGGCCTTCACGTCACAGACCGGTGAAGCAAACGTAACGGGTACGGCAAAGAACGTAAGTCCGCAGTAGAAGAAGGCGAGTCGGTTTGACTTCATGACCAGCATTATGCTCCTGCTCTAGTCTGGATCGCCCGCTGTCACGGATTTTGCGGCCACGCGGCCGATGCCGCGCAGGATGGCTTTCGTGGGCCAGCGGTCTTCTGCGTCGGGGAAGAAGATTTCCCCCGTGCGGCGGGCCTCGGGGCGGTAGTACCAGCGCTTGAGGAGCGCCAGATGGCCCTGGCGGATGGTGGCTGAGGGCGAAGCGGCAGGCGCGGAGAGCTCGGCCAGTGCGGTTTCGAGGCGAGATTCGAGAAGGCCGCGAGGAAGCTTCGCGGGGGCGGTCGGCGTTCCAGGGACTAAAGCCCCCTCGGTATTTGGGCCAGTTACGGCACGACTGAAGTTGTGCCCTGGCATTTCTTGCTCGTCCGAGCTTTGTTCGATCTCTGATCTCTGATCTCTGATCTCTTGTGCTTCCGGCACGGGTTCGATCGCCACGGGCTGCGCGAAGAGCGACGTCGAGCCGGATTGCTCGTTCTGGATTCTCATTCCGTGCGTGGAGAACGCGGCGGGCCCGCGCATGCGGCCGTTCTCGAAGAGAAAAACCGCGACCTCGTCAGGATTTGCTGAGGCCTGCAGGATGACCGCGCGCAGATGGCTGAGCGGGCGGACGAGTTCGGCGGCCAGGGCGCGCACGGCCTCGACACGTTGCACCTGTGCGTGCAGCGCGGCGGCCGATTCGAAGGCCAACTCCGCCGAGGCCTGATCGCGCTGGACACGGAGGGTGACGACACGGCTCTCGCCGCGCGTCGCGAGAAAGCCTTCGACGGCCGCGGCCTCTTCGGCGTAGCGGTCGTCACTGCAGCCCTTGAAGCAAGGCGCGAGGCACATCTTCATCTCGGAGTAGACGCAGCCGGGAAAGCTGGGGTCCGGATTCAAGTCGAAGGTGCAGCGGCGCAAGAGAAACAGCTTGAGCGCCTCGTCGGAAAATCTTTCGGCGGCGGCGCGCGAAGGGAACGGCCCGTAGGCCCAATCGGCCTCGCGCAGGCTGGGCCGGTGCGTGATCGTGATGCGCGGGTAGGGATTGCTGCCGAGAAAACGCACAAAGGCGGGCTGGCGCAGGTGCATCCTTTCCAGCGCTTTTGCGCCGTAGATCTCTTCAAGGAGCGAAAACTGCGCAAGCAGCGATTCAAATTCCGAGCCGGTGAGCTGCCACTCGATGCGGCGCACCAGGCCCGCGAGATGCAGGCGGCGCGGATGTTTTGCCGACGGCTCCAGCAGCCGCTCCAGCCGCGCGCGCAAGTTGGGCGTGCGGCCGATGTAGGGTTCGGCGCGCGCCTCGGCGCCATACAGCGCAAACACCGCCTGGGCCTGCGGCAGTTGGGCCAGCGCGGCCCTGGGATCGGCCGGGTCAAATTTGAGAGCAAGCGGCACAGATTTAGTGTCACCTCGTGTTGCATGTCACAGGTACACGTGTTCAGAGTGATTGTACGGCGCAGCGCAAGCAGCCATGGACAACCATTCTCACGCGCCCGCATCTGAGCCAAGTGATACCGCAGTACGGCGGAGGTGGTATCGTGAGACGGTTCGACTCCATTCTCTTTTCTGCTCTTCTCTTCATCTTTCCAGTATCCAGTTTGGCAGGACCCCCGCAGGCAGCGGCGGCGCAGCCCTCCGCCGCGGGCGCTTCCACCTCGATCACTCTTTCTGCGGGAACCAAAGTGGAATTACTCGCCTCACGGCCCATCTGGGCGGCGACGGCAAAAATAGGCGACGTGTTCTACGCGCAGACTTCGTTTCCTGTGGTTGCGGGAAGGGGAATCGCGATTCCAGCGGGAACCTATGTGGAAGGAACGATCGAGAGGGTGACGCGGCCCACGCGGCGTACGAGTCGCGCCGAAATTGAGGTCCTGTTCACGAAAATCATCTTTGCCAACGGGTATGTTGTGCTGCTGCCGGGCGACCCCAGTGCGCCGGCCGATCCGTCGAGAGCCGGTGCGACGGGCGCCGATTCGCAGAGCGCTGTTGCAGAGACGCTGATTGCGATCACGATTCAGGCGACCATGGCGAACGATCTGCTGCTCGACAACGGCGCCGACGTGGAGATGACGCTGGCGGCGTCTCTCGCACTGGACACGGAGCAGATTGCGGAAGCCATCCCGATCTCGCACGCGCCCGATCCGCGCCAGATGAAGTCGGCATCGCAGTGCACGCCCACGCCCGGCACCATGGGCACGCCGGGAACTCCCGACACGGTGATTCCCGGATCGCCCGGCACGCCTTCCACAACCATTCCCGGAGGGCCCGGAATGCCGGACATCACAATTCCGGGAACTCCAGCCACTCCGGACACCGTCATTCCCGGCTCCCCTGGCACGCCGGGGTCTCCGGAAATACCGTGCCCGCCCAAACCGCTCGTGATTTCGTGCGCGCCCGTGGTGAACAAGGATCAGACGCCACCGGCCCAACCCGCCCCGCCTCGCTGACGCGGCGCATTGATCCCACAAGAAGGCCCGGAAAGGAAGATCCTGCAATGTTTGCTTCCATCACTTCTGCCTTGATGATTGCTTCTCTCGTGATTGCGCAGAATCCGGTTCAAAATCCTCCCGCGGCGTCATCTGCGCAGCAAAACCCGGCGCCGCCCGCCGCGTCAACCATCGCCGTACCGGCGGGAACGGCGATCCCGCTTACGCTGATGAACCCCGTCAAGAGCAAATCGACGAAACCGGGAGACCAGGTGCGCGCGGTGGTGGCGTTTCCGGTCACGGTGGGATCGCGGCTCGCCATTCCCACGGGAACCTTCGTGGAGGGGACCGTAACCCAGGTGAGCGCGCGGCCGCTTGCCAATCGAGCGCCAACGCTCCGCATTCATTTCACGCGGCTGCTGTTTCCGAATGGATATTCGGTGGCGCTGAATGGCGAGAATACGCAGGCGTTTTTGCTGCCCGACGAGGACCGGTTGTCGACCGTGGAAGTGGCGGAGCTGGCGCCGATGCCCTTGCCGGGCGTACATTCTGCCATGGGCGAGGGACAGTCAAGCTTGCCGCCGCTGCCCCAGGTCGGCCCGTCGAAGGCTGTGGTTATCGGAGCTACGACAGGGGGCTTTGCGGCCTTCACAATCGGGATGCTGCTCTGGGCGCACCACCGCGCGAACAGCTACGACTTCATCGTTTTCGATGTGGGATGGCAGTTCCAGATGGTGCTCGATAGCCCCGTGGTGCTGGATGCAGCACAGGTTGCTGCGGCTGCGTCAGCTCCGAGTGTGAATTGACGATAAACCTCTTCATCGAGTCCCAATTCCTGCTCTGGAGCGATCCCAGCCCACTTCATCCCCTCGGCTTTTCCAAGGCGCGTCCAAGCTGCTATGCTGCGGGCGCCAGAGAAAAGCGATTTATCGGTCGCAGCGGATTTGAGCGAATTGGTTTCCCGGGTCTCAAAATCGAGACCCGGGGCGCCCGCTCATTCTGCAGAAGCGATCGGCAAAGGGGGATTGTGCATATGTGGTTTCTGGGCATGGATGTGGGCACGGGCGGGACGCGAGCGGTGGTGGTGAACAGCGCGGGTAAGTTGATGGGCGCGGCGTCGAGCGAACACGCGCCGTTTCGCGCGGAACACCCCGGATGGGCGGAACAGGATCCCGAGGATTGGTGGCGCGCCGCACAGGAGGCGATTCGCGGAGCCCTGGTGGCGACGCCGGAGCCGCGCGAGCCTATCGTGGCTATTGCGCTCACCGGGCAGATGCATGGGGCGGTGATGCTGGATGAAAAAGGCGCGGTGCTGCGCCCGGCGCTCATCTGGTGCGACACGCGCACCCAGCCGGAGTGCGACTGGCTCACCGCGAAGATCGGCTACGAGCGACTGATTGAGCTCACCTGCAATCCCGCGCTGCCCAATTTCACGTTGACCAAGTTGCTATGGGTGAAGACGCACCAGCCGGAGATCTTTGCAAAAATCCGCCACGTAATGTGCCCCAAGGATTATGTGCGCTACCGGCTCACAGGCGAGTTCGCGATCGACGTGCAGGAGGCGAGCGGAACCCTGCTGCTGGACGTAACGCACCGGCGGTGGTCGCGCGAAGTGGCCGAAGCGGCGGGGATCGACATGAGCTGGCTGCCCGAGGTCTACGAGTCGCCGGAGATTTGCGCACGCATCAGCGAGATGGCGGCGGGGTTGACGGGACTGAAGGCGGGGACACCGGTTGCGGCAGGCGCGGGCGACCAGGGCGCGGGCGCCGTGGGCATCGGAATTCTGCAGCCGGGGAGCGTGTCGGCGACCATCGGCACCTCGGGCGTGGTGTTTGCGGCCACCGCCGAGCCGACGAAAGACCCGAAGGGCCGCCTGCACACGTTTTGCCATGCGGTGCCCGGCCTGTGGCACGTGATGGGCGTAACCCAGAGCGCGGGACTGAGCCTGCACTGGCTGCGCGGCACGTTTTTCGCCGGGCAAAGTTACGACGCGCTTAGCGAGGGCGCGGCAAAAATCCCCGCGGGGAGCCAGGGACTGGAGTGGGCACCGTATCTGCTGGGCGAGCGCACACCGCATCTCGATCCCGAGGTGCGCGCGGCGTTTGCGGGCATCGGCGTGCAGCATACGGGGGCGCATTTTGTGCGCGCCGTGCTTGAGGGCGTGGCCTATTCGCTGCAGGACACGTTTACTCTCTTCCACGAACTGGGCATTCCTGTCACTGCGATCCGCCTGGGAGGCGGCGGAGCGCGAGGCGCTTTGTGGCGCAGGATTCAGGCCGGCATCTACGGCAAAGCCGTGGAAGTGCTGGTGGCCGAGGAAGGCGGCGCGTTCGGTTGCGCGTTGATGGCCGGCGTGGGTGCGGGCCACTGGAAGAATCTCGACGAGGCCTGCGGCCAGGCCATTGAAGTGGCAGAGCGCATCGAGCCCGATGCGGCCGACGTGGCGGCGTACAAGAGCGGCTACGCGAACTGGAGAAAATTGTATCCGGTGCTGCGGGGGCTAAGGAACTAGGTTTCAGGTGTCAGGGGTCAGAAAACGTCGCCTACGTGCCGGCAATAACAGAATCCGCGAAAACGAAGCGGCCGCGCGTGACGATCTCTCCGGTCTCAAGTGGGAGCGGGGCTGCGAACATGGGGCCGGCGTAGACGCAGGTGTGGAAGCCGCCGCGCCGCGCTCGCATTGCAACGTGCATCGATTTCCCACTAGACTTGTGAGAGTAATCGCGCCACGTCCGTGCGGAAGTGGTGAAATGGCAAACACACCAGCCTTAGGAGCTGGCGCCCAAAAGGCTTGCGGGTTCAAGTCCCGCCTTCCGCACCAACTCCTGCTGCACATCGCTTCCGATTTTGCCAGCCGCACAACTCCCAGCCAGGCACCCCGCCGACTCGCCCAGGCCGACCTACTCGCGGTTCGCTCGCCCGTGATCCTTGAAATTGATGGCGAAATACGGACTGGAATACGTGTGGCCCGCGGTGAGTTGCGAGAGGAACGGCCCGGCATTGAACCGGCCATAGCCGGCGCCGATGTTCAGGTGGCGATTGAGTTCGTACCAGGTGTACACGTCGCCTTCCACTCCCAGGTGAGTGCCGGAGTATGCCGGCGATGCGTTGAAAACAATCGAGCTGCCGGAAGTGTTATAAACGGCATCCTTCGCCGATGCCACACGAAAGTCCAGATATTGCGCCGTTACGGTCCAACGGCGATGCGGGACGAAGGTCGCGCCGACTCGCCACGACCGGATATTTTGCCACCCAAACTGGTCGAGGATTCCGAAACGGTCGTGAGCTGTCGGGTAGATGGTATCGAAGGTGCGGTGAACGCCATCGCCCGGATTACCGTTTCCGGATGCAAAATCGTATTGCGCAAACGCGCGCGGCCGCGCCGGCACGGAGCGAAACTCATAGGCCGCGCCGCCCGTCATGGCCCATGCACGAATCGGTTGGGGACCGACGGTTCCCGTTTCCAGCACAGCCTCCGCGGAATAATCGAGAGAAGTTTGAACCGCGCCCTTCAGCCGCAGCCCGTAGGCCTTCATGTCCTGCTTGCCGGTCTTGCTTGAAAGCGTCACTTCAATCGGTACTTTCGGCTGGACCCTCCACAGGACAAATGGCTCCAGCGTGGATTTCGGAATCAGGTTATCGATCCTGCCGTAGAGTCCGTAGATATTGTTTCCTTCCTGATGGTGACTGATGCCCGAGGCCAGCGGCACGACGACCGAGGCCGCGAAGATTCCCAGATGATACGAACCGTGCTGCAAGTTCGCGACGGCAGCGTCAAACGATCGCGCCTGATTGCGCCACTCCGAGTTGGCGATCAGGGTGTTGTTGTAGTTAATGATTTGGCGTCCAACACGCAGGCTGATCCACTGTTTGTCGGGGCTGCCGAACTCGGCATAGGCGAGCTTCAGATCCCAGCGGTTCTCGTTGGGCGGCCCGATCGGCGGGTTCTCAAGGAACGGCCGCGCGTCCTGCACCTGCGTGATCACTTTGAACCACGCGGTCAACTGAAGGTCTGCCTGGAAGCGGAACCGGTTGAGGAGGTAGGAATCGTCGTTGTTCTGTTTGAAGCTTCCGTCTTCGTAGCCCTCAAAGCGGAATCGCTCCTCCGCCTCGAAGTTCAGCCAATTCGGCAGGTGAGAGTCCAAATCTCCCGCGGGACGAAAGTCGGGAAAATCGTAGGGCAGGTTCGATCCGTACGTGCGATTAGCAGGACCGTTCAGGAAACTCAGTGGATTCGATGCGGGCCCTGTAATCCACCCGCCGTCGAGCGCGCTCGATCCATTTTGCGTTGTGACGTCGTCCTGCGCCTCAAGCGGCGCTGCACGCAGAGAAAGGAAGACCAGAATAGCTGCTGCTGCGAGCCACACTCTTGCAAGTACCTGCCGAACACTCACGCTAACCATCATCGCAATCTCGCCCCGGCTCTCTAGTGTGCGGCGGCCCACACCTGGTAGCTGTTGAAAAGAAATTGTCCGCCCAGAATCAGCAGCCAGACCCAGAGAGCGAAGCGCAGCGGCCGGCGCGGAATGTGCGTGCTCAGCAACGTTCCGCCAATCGCTCCGGCCACGCCGCCCAGGATGAGCTGCAGCAGCAGCTCGGGGTTGCTGGCGTGCGTGAACCAGCGCGCGCCGCTGCCGATGAGCGAAACCAGAAAGCCGAAGACGATATCGGTGCCGACCACTTGCGCCGGCTCCAGCGGCGTCAGGCTCAGCAGTGCGGCGCTGCCCAGCGCACCCGCTCCCGCCGATGAAAAACCCACCTCCGCGCCCACGGGGAACATGAGCCACGCGAGCCAGGGGCTGCGGTCCTCCACCCCACGGACGAAGACCTGTCCGTGGGGGCCCCGGTCGCGCGCGGCGGAATTCTGCCGCATGGGATGGAAGGAATAAAAGATCTGCCAGCTTGCCGTGGTCACAAGAATCGCGCCCAGAATTGCATTCAGCAGGTTGGCCGATCCCGTGCTGACCAGGTGCTTGAGCAAGAGCGATCCCACGAGAACGCCCGGCGCTCCGCCCAGCAGCATATAGCCGAGCGTGCGCCAGGCCACATTGCGGCGCGCAATCTGCGCCGGCGCCAGAATCAGCTTCACGGCGGCCGAAAACGTGAGCCCGATGCCCACGGCCACCGGCGCCGGCACACCCAGAAACAGGACCAGTACCGGCACGGTGATGGTTCCCGCGCCTACCCCGGTGAGCGCGATGAACAGCGCAATGAAAAATCCAATGATGTACGGCATCCCTGGTCCCCAGTTCCGTTGCCGGGTAAAGTGCTGACTCCGCCAATCCCGCTAGCTCCGCTAACTTGCTGACTCGCTGACTCGCTAACTCGCCGCCTGTATGTGAATTCCGCACTCCACCTTGCGGCCGGCCCAGCGGCCCGAGCGCGGATCGTTGGGATCGAGCGGCAAGGTGGTGCACGGCTCGCACCCGATGGACGCGTAGCCGCGCGCATAGAGCGGCAGCAGCGGAATGCCAAGCTGCTCGCATGCGTACCACACGTCGCGCGTGGTCCACTCCGCGAGCGGCGCCAGCTTCAGCACCTGTTTGCCGCCGGGCAGCGTGAACAGCGCCGACTCCTCGAGCGCCGCGCGGCTCCGGGCCTGCTCGCGGCGCAGCCCCGTGAGCCACACGCGGTACCCGGCCACCGCCTTGAACAGCGGCTCGACCTTGCGCAGCCTGCAACAGCGGTCGGGCGCGGACTGATACAGCAAACCGTACTCCGCTTCCTGCTCGGCCACCGTCTTTTCCGGCAGCAGATTGATCAGGTTCAGATCCCAGTCGCGCGTAATGCGATCGCGATACGCGTAGGTTTCGGCAAAGTGATAGCCGGTATCGAGAAACAAAATCGGAATCCGCGAATCGCGCAAAATGGCGAGCTTGGTCAGCAGCACATCTTCAGCCTGAAAGCTGCACGTCAGGCACACGTCTTTTTCGCCCGTTAATTCACGCGCGAGCGTGGCCCGCACCGCGTCCAGCTTCGCGTTCACTTCGGCGGAAATCTCCGCAATACTCATCACAAATCCGCCCCCTCTGAAGAAATGAAGATGCCCGCGCGCCGCAGCAGTTGGTGCACTTCTGTTACGGCGTGCATTCGGTTGTCCGCGTCGAGCGTGATCTCGAATCCACCCACGCTCGCCGTCAGCGCGGCTTCTTGTCTTGCGCGCACCACCAGCGCGATGAATCCCGACTGCGTTTGCACGTCCGTTACAGCATCGAGCAGCTGCGGATGCTCACGAAACGCCAGCTCCTCGGCATCGATACGGCACGCGACAGCGCGCACCGCAAACAACGAGCGCTCCACGGCGTCGATCAGCTCCGCAGGTCCCGTCAGTTCCAGCACGCCGCCGCGGTGCCCCCACCGCGCCTCACGTTCGCCCGCGGTTACGCGGCCCCACGCGGCGGTTTCGTCTTCCTCGCCGGCAACCGCCTGGCCTTGCGCGGCCGTCACCATGCCCGCCGCTACCGTTGCGTTGGTTTCGGGATCGATGAGAATCAGCGCCCCGGTAGAGCGATTGTCGCGATAAAGATCGACCGCGATGGGCCGCAGCAGATGCAGCGAGACGGCGCCGATGTCGTTCATGCGCAGCGTGGGCGCCGGCTCATGGTTAAACGCGCCCAGGTCCACGCGATGATCGACCGAGGAAACCACTGCAGGCACTGTGTGGCTGGTGTGCTTCAGCAGATAGCGGCGATTGGCGTCGAGCGGCCGCAGATCCATCCACACCAGCGACGCCGTTACACTGCGCGCCACCACGGGAGCCGCTCCCACGCCGGCAATCAGGTCGCCGCGGCTGATGTCGACCTCGCGATCGAGCACCAGCGTGACCGAAAGCGGCGCGACGGCCTCGTCGAGATCGCCATCGAAGGTCACAATACGCTCGATCTTTGCTTCGCGCCCCGAAGGGAAGACCGCGATCCTGTCGCCCACGCGAATCGTTCCCGATGCAATTTGCCCCGCGAAGCCGCGAAAAGTGTGATCGGGCCGCAACACGCGTTGTACGGGAAATCGAAAGGCAGCGCTGTGCGTAGTGTTTGCCGCGGGCAACGCCTCCAGCAGCTCCAGCAGCGACGGCCCCTCGTACCACGGCATCGCACTCGATGCATCTCGGGTCCGGTGCACTACGTTGTCGCCCCTGAGCGCGCTCACCGGCACAAAGTGCGCTTCCACCGGCGTGCCCGTATCCTCCGCAATCTGATCGAGAACTGCGCGAAACTCCGACTCGATCGCGCAAAAGACCGCTGCGTCGTAGCCGATCAGGTCCATCTTGTTCACGGCCACGAGCACGTGGCGCACGCGCAGCAGCGACGCGATGTAGGCGTGACGCCGCGACTGAATCTGCACGCCCTTGCTGGCGTCGATGAGCACAATGGCCGCATTGGCCGTCGATGCGCCCGTGGCCATGTTGCGCGTGTACTGCTCGTGGCCCGGCGTATCCGCAATGATGAACTTGCGTTTCGCCGTCGAAAAGTAGCGGTAGGCCACGTCGATGGTGATGCCCTGCTCGCGTTCGGCACGCAACCCGTCGGTGAGCAGCGCGAAATCGATCTGTCCCGGCGCCGTGGTGTCCTTGCCTTCAATCGACCGCACCTGGTCTTCGTAGACCGATTGCGTGTCGTAGAGCAGCCGCCCGATGAGCGTCGACTTGCCGTCGTCGACGCTGCCCGCGGTCGAAAAGCGCAGCAAATCCTTCTCGCGCTCAGCGAGTAAAAATTCGTCAATGGAAAATGCGGAGGTTGCGAGAGTGGCCATCTAGAAATATCCCTCCCGCTTTTTGATCTCCATCGAGCCTTCCTGATCGTGATCGATCACCCGATTCGCCCGCTCCGATGAGCGGAACGAGATCAGCTCCGCGATAATCGCCGGAATCGTATCCGCGTCAGACCGGATGGCGCCCGTGCACGGGCTGCAACCTAGCGAACGCAGCCGACTCTTTACCATCTGCGGCTTCTCGCCCGGCCGCGCGACGAATTCCTGCTCGATGGGCAGAAGCGCTTCCTGACCCGCACCCATTGGGCGCACGTACATGGGCCGCTCTTTGGCGAAGTACAGATCGACCACGGGAATGTTTTCCTCGTGGATGTACTGCCACACATCCATCTCCGTCCAATTCGAAAGCGGAAACACGCGAATGCTCTCGCCAGGATGGATGCGCGCGTTGTACAGGCTCCACAGCTCCGGCCGCTGATTCTTCGGGTCCCACTGCCCCGCCGTGTCGCGGAAGGAATAAATGCGCTCCTTGGCGCGCGACTTCTCCTCATCGCGCCGCGCGCCGCCAAACGCCGCGTCGAAGTTGTAGTGGCGCAGCCCATCGAGCAGCGCCTGCGTCTTCAGCAGCCCGCAGCAGCGCTTGGTGTCAAGCGCAATGAGATTGGTTCCCGCAGCGATCGCCGGCTCGTTGCGCCACACCAGCAACTCCGCGCCCACCTGGCGCGCCATCGCGTCGCGAAACGCGATCATCTCGCGGAACTTGAAGCCGGTATCGATATGCAGCAGCGGGAAGGGAATCGGCCCCGGATAAAACGCCTTCTGCGCCAGCCGCAACATGACCGACGAGTCCTTGCCGATGGAGTAAAGCATCACCGGCCGCTCAAACTCTGAGGCGACCTCGCGCAGGATGTGAATGCTCTCAGCCTCAAGCAGGCGCAGATGGTTCAGGTGCAGGTGATTCAACCGCTGCGGCGAGAGCGCGTTCGCGGGCGGATGGGCGTTGGTGATTTCGCGTTCGGCGACAGGCATCGTGACCTCGGGGATTCAGTGTTTGTGCTGAAGGCCCGAGCCGCACAGAGACAGACCCGGCGTTCAGCTACGGGTGCGTCTTCTTTGTCGATTGTGCTGAGGAGAAGAGACTAGCGCGTACACCCGTCGGCAATGTGCGACAGGCGACAACAACCAGCGATTTGCAGGGTGCAAACCATGAGTAACGCTATGGTAACAAAAGCCGCGCGGCGACGCAATGGAGCGCTTCGGTCCAAAAAGGAGCTTGGTCTCTATTTGAGCCGCGCGCCCAGCGGGACCTCTTCCAGAAAACTCGCCAGCACCGGCGCGCCGTCTTCGAGCGAGGCCGCCAGCAGCATACCGTTCGATTCAAGGCCACGCATCTTGCGCGGCGCCAGATTGGCCACAATCACGATCTTGCGGCCGATGAGTTTTTCCGGCTCGTAGTACTGCGCAATGCCGGCCAGGATCTGCCGCTTTTCGTAGCCGAGATCGACTTCGAGACGCAGAAGCTTGTCGGCCTTGGGCACGCGCTCGGCCACCAGAATCTGCGCCACACGCAAATCCACTTTGGCAAAATCGTCGATGCTGATGTGCTGCGGCTCCTGCGCCACCTGCGGTGCGGCAGAGTCCTGGACCGGCTGCGATGAACTTCCGGTGGATGCAGGCGCAACTTCCGGCACGCTTGCCGGTGCAGTCGGAGCCGGAGGATCAGTCTCAGTCTTCGCGGCAACCGGAGCGGCGGGTTTCGCAGCGGCTGCGGGCGGTTGCGGCGCGGCAGCCTTTGCTTGCGAGGCAGAGGGAGCCGGTGCGGGCGGCGCACTCTTCGCCGCGTTCACGCCGCTGTTGCTGGCAGCTTCCACGACCGTGCGGTTGTTCTCGTCCTCAAGGTTTTGCATACGTTCGATTGCGTCCTTTTCCGCGCGGGGAAACAGCGGCGCGGGCTCGCCAAACTTCGTGCCCGCCTTCAAACCGCCCCACGCGAGATGTTTCAAAAATCCCTTCTTCGCCGCATCGGCCAACTCACCCTGCCCCAGCTGGCGCCAAACCTTGGCCGCGGCATCGGGCACAATGGGATACGCGAGCGCCGTGATCACGCGGATGGCTTCGGCTGCGACGGCGAGCACGCGCGCTTGCAGCGCCGCATGATCGGCGTCCGAGCGCTCCGCGGGCTTCTTCCACGGCGCGTTCGCTGTCAGGTAGCCGTCGGTCTCTGCAACGAGCGCCCACAACGCTTTCAGAGCCTCTGAGAAGTTCAGCTCATCGAAGGCCGGCCCGAATGCGGCAATCGCATTCTCAGCGTGTTCGCGCAACGCGGCTTCGGCTTGGGTTTCCGCGCCCGCCTCCGGCGTCACGCCGTCAAAATACTTGTGCACCATGTTCACCACGCGGCTCACCAGGTTGCCGTAGCCGTTGGCGAGATCTCCGTTGTACCGCTGAACGAGAGCGTCAAACGAAAAATTCCCATCCTGCCCGAAGGGAATTTCGCGAAGTAAGAAGTACCTCAATGCGTCAGAACCCAAAACGGTGTGAACCGTTTCGGCGCGCACAATGTTGCCGCGCGACTTCGACATCTTGCCCTGGTCGAAGAGCAGCCAGCCGTTGGCGCGCACCGAGCGCGGCACGGGAATGCCCGCCGCCATCAGAAACGCCGGCCAATACACGCAATGGAAGCGGCTGATTTCTTTGCCGATCAGGTGAATGTCCGCCGGCCAAAACTTTTTCAACTTTTCGTCGTCGTCCGAGCCGTAGCCGAGCGCAGTAATGTAATTCGCCAGCGCGTCCAGCCACACGTACACCACGTGCTTTTCGTCGCCGGGCACAGGAATGCCCCAGGAAAAACTGGTGCGGCTTACAGAAAGATCTTTCAGGCCGCTGCGCACAAAGCTGATCACCTCGCGCCGCGTCGACTCCGGGCCCATGAACCCCGGATTCGCCTCGTAAAACTCAAGCAGCTTGCGCTCGAAGGCCGAGAGCTTGAAAAAATAATTCTCCTCGCTCACGGTTTCAGTTGGCCGGCCGCAATCGGGACACAACGTGCCCGGCGGCCCATCCACATACGCCTCGTCGGAGACGCAATATTGCCCCGTGTACGAGCCCTTGTAGATGTAGCCGCGGTCGCGAAGAGTCGCAAACAACTTCTGCACGCCGCGCTTGTGCCGCTCTTCCGTGGTGCGGATGAAATCGTCGTAGGTGAGCCCCAGCAGGTCCCACAAGCCGCGAAACTCGCCGGCAACCTTCGCTGCAAACTCCTGCGGCGAGCAACCGGCCAGCTTGGCCGAGCGCTCGATCTTCTGCCCGTGCTCGTCCGTCCCCGTCAAAAACCACGTCTCAATGCCCAGCGCCCGCTTGCGCCGCGCAATGGCGTCGCACACGATGGTCGAGTAGGCGTGGCCCAGGTGCGGCCGCGCGTTCACGTAATAAATCGGCGTGGTCAGGTAAAAACGGTCTGAATTCGATCCTGAATCGGTCATGGAAAGCGCATTCCGTTCGCGCAAGCTTGAGCGGCGGTCTATTTCCATCTTACGGTATGGCGCGGCGCTGCTTCAGCCCGCAGATTTGCCTGCCGCGGCGCACCGCCGGCTGAGAGGTTGCCGCGCCGTAGATGATAGAATCACCTTGAAAATCAGGGATTTTTGAGGCTCTCACGTGGTTTTGGAACTCGAAAAACGGCTCGCCGATCGCGTGCGCGCCGTCCTGAAAGAAAAATACGATCTCGTCGTCGCAAACATCCCCCTGGAGACGCCGCCCGACCTGCATCTCGGCGAAATCGCCACGCCCATCGCCTTTGAACTGGCCCGCAAGCTGCGCAAGGCGCCCAAAATCATTGCACAGGAAATCGTAGCCGCGCTCGGTTCGGTCGAGGGCTTCGCCCGCTTCGAGGTGGCCGGCGCTGGATATATTAATGCGTTCCTCGATCGCGGCGCAGCCGCGCAAATGGTGGCGGGTGCCGAGGGTTCTGCTCCATTAACAAAGGGCCACGTGCTCGTGGAGCACACCTCCATCAATCCCAACAAGGCCGCGCATATCGGCCATCTGCGCAATGCGATTCTCGGCGACACGTTTGTTCGCCTGTTGCGCGCCGCCGGATCCAAAGTCGACGTGCAGAACTACATCGACAACACCGGCGTGCAGGTGGCCGATGTCGTGGTCGGTTTTCTACATCTGGAGAAGAAATCTGCCGCGGAAGTCCGCCAGCTCGTCGCCGCCTGCGAGCAGCGCGCCGCCGGTCCCGAAGGTCACGCCGCGGCAATCGACTACTATTGCTGGGACCTCTACACGCGCACCTCGCAGTGGTACGGCGAAGGAACCAACGCCGAGCAAGCTGCGCGCAAGCAAATTCGCTCGGATACGTTGCACCTGATCGAACACGGCGGCAACGAAACCGCCGCAATTGCCGACCTCATCTCCACGGCCGTCCTGCGCCGACATCTCGAAACCATGCTGCGCCTCGGCATCGAGTACGATTTTCTGCCGCGCGAAAGGGAGATTCTGCACCTCAAGTTCTGGGAAGCCGCGTTCGAGAAGCTCAAGCAGTCCGGCGTGCTCTATTTTGAAAACGAAGGCAAGAACAAGGGCTGTTGGGTGATGACGCGGCCTGGCTCTTCCACGGACCCAGTCCAAAACGAGGACGGTACGAAGTACACGGACGAAGATGCGAAGGTCATTGTGCGTTCGAACGGCACCGTTACTTACGTGGGCAAGGACATCGCCTATCACCTCTGGAAGTTCGGTCTGCTGGGCCGCGACTTCGGCTACAAGCCGTTCTTCACTTATCCGGATCACGAGTGCTGGATTTCCGCCGAACAAGGCGAATCAAATCGCCCGCAATTCGGCAACGCCACCGCCATCTACAACGTCATCGACTCGCGCCAGTCCGATCCGCAGTCGAATGTGATCCAGGCGCTGCGCGGCATGGGATATACCGCGCAGGCTGACCACTACACGCACTTCAGCTACGAGATGGTCGCGCTCACGCCGCGTTGCGCGGAGGAGCTCGGCTACAGCGTCTCCGATGAGGACAAGAAAAAAGCTTATATCGAGGTGAGCGGCCGCAAGGGCTTCGGCGTCAAGGCCGACGACCTCATCGACAAGCTCATCGCCGCCACGCGCGCCGAGGTGGACGCGCGCCAGACGGGCCGCGACGACGAGGAGCGACAGAAGATCGCCCGTCAGATCGCCATCGGCGCTTTGCGCTACTTCATGCTCAAGGTCACGCGCAATTCCGTCATCGCCTTTGACTTCAAAGACGCGCTCAGCTTCGAAGGCGAGACGGGCCCCTACATCCAGTACGCCGTGGTGCGCATCCGCAACATCTTCCGCAAGGGTGGAACGACGCCAGAAGCGGCGTTAGCGGAGTTTGAAAGGCAAGCGAGTCAGCAAGTCAGCGAGTCAGCGAGTCAGCGGGGCTGTGCGTGCAGCCTTTCGGACTACCTCAGTGGCGAGGAGAACGAAGACATCTGGTCGCTGTGGCTGCGCGCCGGACGTTTTTCTCAGATTCTGGAGCAATGCATCGCAACATCGGAACCCGCCCATCTCGCCAAGCACGCCTTCCAGCTTGCGCAGGAATTCGCCAACTTCTACCATCGCCACCACATCCTCACCGAAGAAGATCCCGCGCGCAAGACGTTCCTTCTCGCCACTGCTGCAGTCACACTCCGCGAACTTGTCGCGTCGCTCGCCTTGCTCGGCATCGAGAGCCCCGAAGCGATGTAAGAGCAGCTTTTAGCTATTAGCTGTTAGCCTTCAGCTCCTGCGTCATGAGCGGTATTGAATCAATGCTTGGACGTATCTAGTCCAGATTCTGCAACGCGGAATCCACCGCGCCGTCCTTCGCACGAACAAGCTAAAAGCTAACAGCTAATAGCTAAAGGCCGCCTTCCCAGTTGCCAACTCCGCGCCTCTGCATGGACAATGCCGTGGGGGTGGTCTGACCAGTGTGCGCCGTCACGAATGCGCTTGAGGTCCATCATCCGGTGGGAGGGCTTGCCATGCGCCGTTCGCGTCCTGTTTCGCTGCTTTGCGTCTTCGCCTCAATCCTCTTCGCGGCCGCTGTTCAGTCTCAGGTCGCCATCGAGTACGCGCCGCCCGTCACCACCTCGCTTCTCCCACCCAACCCGCATGCCTCCGAGCCCGGCCTGCTGTTCTATCTCTCCGGCGACCACGGCCTCAACGCCGACTACGCGGCCGGCGGCAATCCCGTCCCCAACTACGTGAGAGACGTGAAGACTCTTCCCGGCGGCGTCAGCGGCGCCTACATTCAGTGCGGTAACACGCAACTGCTCTCCTACTGGGCGCCGGGCAACATCTATTCGCAGCGTGGCACGCTCTCGTTTTTCTGGCGCTCGCGCGATCCGCTTGACGAAACCGAGTTTCCCGTTTTCCGCGTGGGCTTTGCCGACCACTCCAGCTGGGACATGGTGTGGCTGCGCATCGATTGGAACGGCCACGGCTTTGATGCGTTCGTGACCGACGTCAACCTCGGCCGCACGCGCGTCAGCGTCAAGCTGCCGGAGATCCCCCGGCCCGACCAGTGGCTGCATCTCGCGCTTGCGTGGGATGAAACCAGCGGCATCCGCTTTTATATCGACGGCAAGCTGATGGCGACCAAGGATGCGACGGGACTCTTCGATACCGGACTCGACCAGTTCGGCCCGCACTCGCGCGTCATCGGGCCCACCGGAGTCGAAAGCTCCTACAGCTACGACCGCGGCGGCGATCTCGACGAGCTACGCGTCTACGACCGCATGTTGAGCGACGACAACATTGCCGGCCTCGCGAAAAATCAGATCCCGCAGACCATTCCGCCGATCCAGCGCACCATCGCCACCGGCCCGTCGCCCAATGAGCCTGCGGCGCCCATTGTGCCGAGCGTGGGCCGGTTTGACTCGGGCTCAGGCCACGCGACCGACTGGCAGCAGGAGTGGAATCTCAAGTACGGCTGGAACCGCCCCGGCGACAATCCCGTCGTGCTCGGCGAGGAGTACACCACCGTCCGCAAGGTAGAGATTCACGACGTCTACGATCTCGATCGCTGGTGGTGGCGCGCCACGGACGGCATTCGCGAAACCACCTGGCCCGGCGTCTACAACCGCTCGCGCCTCATCGGCCGCGACGACTACTTCGAGCTGCCCGACTGGGACTGCTACTCGCTCTCCGGCAAAACCATCACCTTCAACATGCCCGACGAGCCGTGGAACCACCTCGAGATCGAAGGCGGCGCGTGGGGCAAGTGGACGCTACTCGCGCACGACAAGGAAGAGGCTACCGACTTTGAGCAGCCGCTCTTCGACCGGCCCATCGGCCAGGAGGTCACGTACCACCAGTTCGACTCGGCCGTAACCGGCCAGAAAATCCGCTTCGTCAATATGGAGCAGGAGCAACCGCTGGGCGAGTTCTCCGCCTACTACGTGCATCCCCGCGTCGAACCGACTGGAGTCGCGACGTTGCGCTACCGCCTCACCAGCGCCGTGCGCGGCGAGGACAATCCCTCCACCAAGCCGCTGGTCGACTACATTGTCGGCCGCTTTGCGCCCGATGAGCGCATGACGATGATGGCCATGCCTGCCGGTGCGGCCGCTGGAACTGGGCAGCGCGCCGCACGCCGCCCCGGTGCGCAGGACGAAAACGCGCCCAGCCCCCTGCCCATCGTCCACATCCTCATTCCCGCCGACTTCCGCGCGCAGCCCACTTCGGAAACGCACGTTTTCTCCTACGGCTGGGAGAACATCGATGGCGGCCTCGACGGCATCGCCATCGATTTGCCGCCGCTCAAGATCCAGCCCAATGCCGACGGCGTGATTCCGCTAAACATCCAGATCAAAGATCCCCTGTGGCCCATGCGCAACATGCTGTACTTCACATTTGCCGTCAAGCCCAACACGCCGCACACCCTCTGGCTCGACATGCGCGACCGCATCCTGCCCAACGGCAAGAGCCTCTACCTCACCATCGCCGCGCAAAGCGCCGACTTCTCGGCCGCTGCGCTCGAAGGCGCCGAAATCCGCCTCATCTTCAAGCCTTACAAGGACGCATTGCCCGAGCACATCGCCGACCGGCTCACGCAAGTGCGCGACGAGTACGCCAACCTTGTTGAAGAGGGCGTCAGCTCACGCCGCCTCAACCTCTTCAACCGCTTCGACGGCGACATCTCCGACCTGCTCCGCGTCGACCCTGAAAACACGCTGGCCCGCGACTACTGGCACGAGATGAATCGCGAGCAGCCGCGTCCGCCCTTCATCCTGCCGCAGGCGCCCGCAGGCGTGCCGCAGTGGGCCTTCCTGCAGGTGGAAGATCTCGGCTACCTCAAACGACTTATCAACTGGTACATCGACAATCGCCAGATCTCGAACGGCGAATTCGGCGGCGGCCTCTCCGACGATAGCGACTTCACCGAGTGGTGGCCGGGCCTGGCCATGATGGGCTCCACGCCCGACAAGATCAAGGCCTCGCTATGGCGCGAGATGGACGCCATGTATGCGCAGCACATGTTCACCAACGGCCTCGCCACCATCCAGACCGACGAGCTGCACAGCTACGAAGACGGCCTTAACGTGCTGGGTGAATCCATGCTCCTCGACTTCGGCAGCCCCAAACAGATTGAGCGCGCCATGGTCACGGCCAAGCGCCTGGAGTGGCTCACCGGCATCAACGCGGCCGGCCATCGCCATGTGCGGTCGAATTACTTTAACGGCGCCAAGATGGCCGAGGGCGGCGTGTGGGGCTGGTCCAAAGAAGCCTCGTACATGGACTTCCATCCCGCGCTCTCGCTGGTGCTCTTCAACGGCATGCCGGAGACGCGCAAGATGATGCTCGAGCTGGCCGACGGCATCATCGCCCACTACAAGCCCGGCCCCGACGGCAAGCCCGTACTGCATCTCGAGGTGAACTTCAAGACCGATGAAGACAAACCCACGGGCATGAGGGCGTGGTTCATCCTGTGGGCCGCGTACCGCTGGACCGGCGACACGAAATACGTGCAGCCGTTCATTGATTCGCCCCTGGATTCTCTGCAAAACGTCAACGCCGATATGCTCAACATGCTCGATCTGCGCAAATCGCAAACCGATTCGCTGGTCGTTGCCGCAAATAGGTCCACCCAAACCGGCGAAACGCTGTGGCAGCTCGCGTGGCAGGCCACCGGCGACACCTCGTATCTCGAGAAGGTCTACGCTTCGCAGATTCAAACCGCGCACGAGCGCGAATTCATCAACACGCAGGGCAGTTTGTGGATCGACCGCATCTACTTCAACAACGGCGAACTGCAGCGCTCGCGCCTGGGCGGTGTGGCGCTCATGCGCAACTATTGCTATCCCGGCAATGCGGTCAGCTGGCGCTTTGACGCGCCGGCGAACGACCAAAGCGTTGCCATCCTGGTCCCCGAAGGCACGCCCGATCACGTTAAAATCATCGCCTATAACCTCGAGCGCGTTCCCGTCACCGCGCACATGACCGGCTGGGAGGTCAATCCCGGCAAGTGGACCATGACGCAAGGCACACAATCGGGGATCGGCAACGCGCAACCCGCTGCCGATGCTCTGGCTCAGAACGTGGAAACGCGGAGCGTTGACTTCGAACGCAGCAAAGACCTCACGATCGTCTTCCCGCCGCGCACCCAGGTCGCGATTGAACTCAAGCTTACGGAAAAAGGTGTGCCCTACTGGTCGCGTCCCGATCTCGGCATCGATCCCGAAGACGTGAAAGTGGAGGGCGCGAAGATGACCGTCACCGTGCACAGCCTCGGTTCCGTCGACGCGCCTGCATCGAAGGTGGTCGTGCGCGACAAGGCGGGAAAGACGCTGGCCACAGCCGCCGTGCCCGTGCTGCGGGCGCCACTCGATCTCACGCCGAAGACCGCTCAGATCACGCTTGCCGTGCCTGCGGGAGCGGACCTCAAAGGCGCCACCGTCACCGTCGAATGCGGCGGCGACTTACCGGAGATTACGCTGATGAACAACAGCGTGACGCTGTGAAGAAGCTATTAGCTTTTGGCTCTTAGCTTTCAGCTCTTTTGTAGCGGCGCTGGCAGAAAAGCAACCGCAGATCCTTCGACTCGCGCGGCCGCTCAGGATGACAAATAAGGGTTGTGCCCTTATGAGAGGCTGAAGGCTGAAGGCTGAAAGTTGACGGCTGAGAGCTACTCCCGCTTCCGCCTCTGATGCGTGGACGGAATGTTCATGTCTTCGCGGTATTTCGCCACTGTCCGCCGCGTCAGTTGAATCCCCTGCGACTGCAGGAGCGCGGCGAGCTGATCGTCGGTGAGCGGCTTCTTCGGGTCTTCGTCCTCAATGAGCTTTTTCACCTTGCGCTTGAGGACGAGCAGCGGGGTGTCGGCGCCCTCAGGGCCGTTCGCGCCTTCCGAGAAGAAGAACCGCAATTCCAGCACACCCTGCGGCGTGTGCGCGTATTTGTTGGCCACGGCGCGACTCACCGTCGAAGGGTGCACGCCGATCTCCTCGGCCACTTCCTTGATCATCATGGGCCGCAGCCCTTCTACGCCCTTGTCGAGGAACTCCTGCTGCCGCCGCACAATCACTTCGCAGGTGCGGAGGATGGTGCTTTTGCGCTGCGCGATGTTGCGCATCAGCTGCAGCGCCGAGCGGAAGCGCTCCTTCACGTACTCCTTCACTTCCTTGTCGGTGTCCTGCGAGACGAGCATGTTCCGGTAGCGCCGGCTCAACCGCAGGCTGGGCAGGTCCTCCTCGTTCATCGAGACCACCCACTCGCCGCCGCGCTTCACAAAGAACACATCGGGCTCGATAAGCCGCGTCTGCTCGCGGTTGTACATGCGCCCCGGGCGCGGATCGAGCGTGCGGATGAATTCCACCGCCGCTTGCGCCTCCTCGGGCTTCACCTGCGCCGCGCGTGCCAGGTCCTTCAGGTCGCGCTTCTGCAACAGAGGCAAGTGATGGTCCACAATCAGCGCCGCAACCTCCATGGCGCGCCGCCGCTCCTCGATGCGGGCTTCGGCCTCGTCGCGAAAGCTGCCGTGTGCGTCCGTGTCCGTCGCTTCCAGCGGTCCGCCGTACAAATGGTCAAACTCTTGCTGCTGGGCCGCGATCTGAAGGGCCAGGCATTGCCGCAAATCGCGCGCGCCTACGCCCGCCGGGTCAAGATGCTGCACCAGGTCGACGGCGCGATGGATCAAATCGACCAGATCGAGCGTTGCGCCCGTGTCCGGCACTTGGCCGTTCGCCGCCGGCGCGCCCTCGGGGGCCCCGCGGAAGGCCGCGGCCAGCTCCTCTTCGCTCGCCGTCAGGTACCCGTCTTCATCCAGATTGCCGACCACAAAGTCGGCGGCCTCTTCCAGTTGCGGGTCCAGGCTCAGAGCTCCCAACTGCCACGCCAGGTGATCGGACAGAGTTGTAGGCTGGGAGAGAAAGTTTTCAAACGAGGGCTTTTCGCTGTCTTCATACTCCGGCTGCGTGCGATAGCCGGGATCAAGATAATCCTGGAAGTAGGAACCAAAATCAATCTCGTTGAAGATGTCCTTAGGCGGCGCGGCTGTTTCCTCCACACCGCGTTCCAGCCGCTCCTCGCGGCCTGCCACCTGGTCCAGCATGGGAACCGTTTCGTCAATCTCCTCCAGGACGGGGTTCTCCACCATCTCCGCATCGATCATCTCCTTCAGCTCGACCTTGTTCAGGGCGAGAACGCTCACCATCTGCATCAGACCCGGTGTAAGGATCTGGCGTTGCGCGACTTTTAGATTCAGCCTTGGCTCAAGTAGCGCCATCGATACAGCCCATTCCTCGTTCGGCTCAATGCGAGTGTACCCACGAGTCGAACCGTGAGAGAGAAAGCTTAAAGGAGAAGCGGCTCATTTTTTGAGCCACCCGTCCCGGATCGGGCCATGGCCCATCTCCGGAATCTCTGTATGAAATTTTATAGCCCCGTTCCGCTCTCGTGCGCTAGTGCACAGCGCAAAGCGGTGGTTACTTTTCGATTCCCGCGGTCTTCAACCCAGCGAGAATCCCTCGCCCAGGTAGATTCGCCGCACCTCCACGTCGTTGCCCAGCTCGCGCGGCGTCCCGGAGCGGAAGATCTTTCCTTCGGCAATAATGTATGCCCGGTCGGTTACGCTCAACGTCTCGCGCACATTATGGTCGGTGATGAGCACACCGATGCCGCTGGCCTTCAGGTCGAAGATGATTCTCTGCAGCTCCAGCACCGCGATCGGGTCGATGCCGCTGAACGGCTCGTCGAGCAGGATGAAGTTGGGCTGGATGCAAAGCGCCCGTGCGATCTCCACGCGCCGCCGCTCGCCGCCCGAGAGCGCGTAGCCGCGCGTGGTGCGGATGTGGCCCAGATTGAGCTGGTTGATCAGCTTCTCTGTGCGCGCCCGCCGCTCCTGGTTGCCCAGTGGCTGCGCCTCCAGCACCGCCAGGATGTTCTCTTCCACGGTGAGCTTGCGGAAAACCGACGGCTCCTGAGGAAGGTAGCTGATGCCATAGTTGCGCGCGCGCAGATACATGGGCAGGCGCGTGATGTCGTTCTCATCTACGAGCACGCGCCCGGTTTCAGGTGCAACCAGGCCAACAATCATGTAGAAGATGGTCGTCTTGCCGGCGCCATTCGGCCCCAGCAATCCCACCACCTCGCCGCGCGAGATGGCCAGATTGACGCCCCGGACAACCTGCCTCCCCTTGTAGCTCTTGCCGATTCCCTCGGCAATCAGTGTTTCCATTCAGTTACCTACGGCATTTTTCCTTCAATCGTAGCCCTTTCCGAGGGGTGTGCAAGGTTGCGATTTCTTGAGGAAATCGCAACTTAAGAGCCCAACCCTCGGTACTCATCTGAAGGAGAAATGCTTAAGCTCGCTTCCGCCGCTATCTTCCGTGCGCTTGCGGCGCGGTCGTCTCGGTTCGTGTCTCGTGTCCGCCGCCCTCGATACTGACGCTATCATCGCGGCTATGGAAAATCAAAGCCTCTCCGGTCACGTTGCCCTGCCCGGGATCGGTCATCCGGGGCGGCGCCGCCGCGCTGCCGGTCAGCACGTAGTCTCCTGTCACGCTTGAGTACACCAGCTGCTCTCCGGTTCCACGCCGTTCCTCGGACGTCAGCACTACGTGTCCCGTGGCCGTCATGCGATCCACCTGTGCCTGGCCGGCGCTGCTGTCGCGATTTGCCGCCGGAAGCAGGCGCAGCTCGACGCTATCGGAGGTCGACGTAGCGGTTGCAGTCTCCGCAACCACCGCGCCCGCCACGCCGCCGTGCAGCACGGCCCGGTGTTCGGCATCGGAGTACCACAGATCGCCTCCGCGCACGCGAATCACAGAGGGCGCTGCGGGTTTTGCAGCTGTGTTTCCTACCGCGCCTTGGCTGTGCGGACTTCCCGCGCCCATGCCCGTTCCCGGAGCGCCCGCACTCAACAGCACCGCCCGCACGGGATCGGTTGCATCGGCGGTGCGGGCGACCAGCGTTTGCCGATGCTGGTCGAGCACAATCTCCGGCGCGGCCACGGAATTCGCCTGCTGCCACAGCCGCGCGTGCCCGCGGAATGTGGCTTCGCCCGTCGACTCGTTCAGTTGCGCTTCGGCCGCAATCACATGCGCCGGTCCATTGCCGCCCAGAGCCACGCTTCCCTGGCCCGTGCCGCTCTGGTTTCCTCCGCCGGTCCAGGTCGCCTTTACGTTGCTGTGCGCAAAGGCGTCGCCCGATTGCCGCGATACATCCACCTTCTCCGCGGTCAGCTCCAGACCGCCATTCACGATCCGCGGATTAATGGTCAGGTGCAGCCACTCGCCGTCGCTCTCATACACCGCTTTGCCGGCCGTGGCGCGCAGTGGCGGTTGCGGTTGCGCGCCGGGCTTGGCCGCGGGCTGCTCAAAGAGCACCACATGCCCATCCAGCTCGGCCGTCTGCACATCGTCCGCTCCCACGGTCTGTGTTCCACCGCGACCCTTGCTCCCTTGCTCCCTTGCTCCCTTGTTCCCTTGCTCCCTTGTTCCCTTGCTCCCTTGCTGCGCATTCGTTTCACTCACAGCCGAGAACTGCGCTTCCAGCCTATCGCCGCTTGCCGTTTGATGCGCTCCCGTCGCCGTGGTCTGTTCCATCTCCGCGTGCCCCGTGCCCAGCAGCGTGCGCAGCGCCGATCCCGCGCCAAACGTGCCCGTCACCTCATTGGCACTCATCTTCGCGGGCACCGCCGCGGCATCGCCGCGCCGGCTCTCACTCGTAATCGCCACGCCGCCCGTGCCGTGAATCGTCTCCGGTTCCACCTGGGTCTTGCCCGCGCTCCCCATGGCGCGGAAATCCACATCCGCGACCGGCGAGCGCCAGGTGCGGCTCACGTGCAGCGTCTGCCCGGTAGCTTCCAGGCTGGTTGCCTCGCTCTGCATCGTCACGCCGCGCTCCAGGTGCGCGTGGCGCAGCTGCCCCTGGGCGGTGAAATCCAGCTCCGCGGTGGGCGAGGCGCCATGCACCGTGCGGCCTTCCTGCGCCGAGTCCATGGTCACGCCGCCTTCCAGATGCCCGTGGCGTGGCTGGTTGTGCTTGTCAAAGTCCATGGCCGCCGTTGGCGACGCCAGGCGCCCGCCGGTCGCCGTGGTCAGCGCAAAGCCGCCCGTCGCGTCCAGGCGCGCTGCCGATCCGTCGTCGCGGAATACGATTCTGGTCTGCGACGCATCTGCCTGGCCGCCCCGGTACTCCAACGTTGCCGCGCGCAGCAGGCACAGTTGCGCGCCGCGATCGAACTCCGCGTGCTGCGCATGGATCCGCACCTCATCTTCGCCGCGATACGTCGTCAGCTCCACCGCCTGCATCAGCGTCAGGTAGCCGCGTTGCGAGTCATACGAGGCGCCCACCGCGCTCCCGGATCCCTGCAGCGTCGAGAAATTCACGCGCTGGGCCGTCGTCACTACGCCGGTGTTGCGGTCGAAGGTCACCCCGCTGGTCTTCACCTGGACATGGCCGGCCTCGCCCGCCGCACTTGCTGCCGTATGCGAGCGATCGCTCTTCTTGCCCTTGCCCGCAGGCGCCGGCGGCCGCGTCAACATCATCTCAACCGGCCCCTGCGCGGATGCGATTCCGCTCTTCTGGTTGTATTCGAACTCGTCGCCCGCAATCTTGTCGGTCTGGGCGCCGTCCGCGCCGTAGATCTCGATCTCCACGTCGTGCAGCTCGACGTGATCGTTCTTCAGCTGCACGGCTTTCGAGGCATGAATCTTGAACTTGGAATGAGCGCCGAGATTATGCGAGTAGCTGTAGCCGTTCGACTCTTCGGTGATATTCACGCCCAGCCGCTGCGGCAGATCGCGCCGGCTCAGCAGGTTCTTCCACTTGGCGCGCACCAGGAACACTCCCAGCGCCGCCAGCAGCAACACCGCTGCCACCAGCACCAGCGTCCGGATTCGCTCGATTGTGAAGCGCACGGCTCAGTTCCTCATTCCCAGCCGCTCGGCCAGCCGCTGCGCAAGGCTCTCACCCAGCTCGCTCCACAACAGGCGCGCCGTGGCGCCCGAGGCCTTCTCCACACTGCCGGCGAGCTCCACCAGTTGCCGCACATTCTCCTCCACGTGCCGCGCGCCCACCTGATCCAGATCGGCGTCCTCTTCCAGGAACGGCGTGTCCGTGCCGAAATCGATGCGGATGTGCCCATCCTGCTCGTATGCGCCCTCATCGAAGAGCGGCCCATAGCCGGTGACACGCACCAGCCTTGGCCCCCGCGCCCAACGGCCTAAAACGCTCGCATCTTGGGCCGGGGCTGCTCCGGCAGCTGGAGCGGCGGAATCCGCGGTTTCCCATTCCCAGAGATTCCACCCCATCTGAAACTCGTAGGCATAGTCGTCGTGGAGCAGTTCGAGGGCTTCTTCAACGGCCAGCCGTGGCTCAACGCCCGGGATCGAGCCGGGAGCGGAGCCCATGCGGCCGTAGACGCGTTGGAACACCGGCCCCTCGCTCCAGTTCACCGGCCACACCGTGGCGGCGTACACCTTCTCCTCGCCGCCGTGCGCGGCAAAAGCGCCCAGCACCGCCGTCAGCTTGTCGGGGAGCGCCTCCAGGCGCAGATTCGGGTACCACAGACTCAAATAAAGCGTGTCGGACATCTCTATTCAGTTTAGACGGGCGGCGGGGAAAGCGGGTCAGCGAGTCGGCAAGTCAGCTGGGGCACTGAGGCCATAGAGACGTGTAAAATTCTTCATCCAAGGCGCGGAACGTGGCCTTCATCCTCGGGAATAATGCGCTTGAGCGACAAGCGGGCAAAATGGATCTCAAAGCTGCTGCGGGGACGTCCTTCAGAATAAAGATGTTGCACTCGCCTTCGCCTAGGTCGTGACCGTCCACGGCATCGCCGAGTGTTTCCCGGAGACGATCCTCCAATGCAATCAACTCGTCGAAGTCCGCAGATGAAGCGGGTTTGAACTGAATCACGAGTTGAAAGCGCGTTTCAGCCGTAGAACTACCCCGAGACAATCTCGCTGAAATCCGCAATCCCTGAGAAGCTGCGCTGCACCTCGTCGATCAGGCCCAGGTGCGCGCCGCGCAGCGTCGGGTCGGGATCGAGCACCATCACCTTGTCGAAGAACGCGTCCACTGCGGGCCGCAGGGTGGCGATCGCGGCCAGCGCCTCGCCGTACGCCCGCTGCTCGCGGAGCTTCGCAACTTGCTCCGCAAGCTCCTTCGTCCGCTGCCACAGGTCGATCGCCTCAAGCGCCGATTGACCAAGCGTCGGCTGCGCCGGTTGATAGCCCTTCTCCTCCGCCTGGCGCAGGATGTTCTTGATGCGCTTGAACGCCGCGGAAACCGCCAGGAAATCCTCGGAGCCGCGCGCCGCGGTGAGCGCCTCGGCCCGCGCAATGGCGTCGCGCACATCATCGAAACTCGCGGCCAGTACGGCGTTTACCACGTCGTAGGCGAATCCGCGCACGTCCTTGAGATAGAACTGAACCCGCTCGCGCAGGAACTCTTGCACCTGCGCCTTGTTCTCGCCCTCCACGCCGGATGCATTGAGCACATCGCCCAGCATCAGCGGTAATTTCGCTTCGGCCAGAATCTTCACAATCGCATTGGCCGCGCGGCGCAACGCAAACGGGTCCTTCGATCCCGTGGGCGCGTTGCCAATGCCGAACATCGCCACAATCGTCTGCATCCGGTCGGCAAGTCCCAGAAGCTGGCCTTCGACCGACACGGGAATCTTGTCTTCCGTCGAGGCCGGCTTGTATTGCTCATAAATCGCCAGCGCAACCCGCTCGCCCAGCCCCTGCGCCCGCGCATACAGCCCGCCAATCACGCCCTGCAGCTCGGTGAACTCTTTCACGAGTTCGGCCGTGAGGTCGGTCTTGGCCAGCTCCACGGCCTTGAACAATGCTGCTTCATCGAACGGGAAATCCACGCTCTTCAACGTGGTCGCCAGCGCATTCGCCACCGCCAGGTTCTGCTCGGTCTTCCAGTAGTAGCTGCCCAGCTCCTTCTGGAAGGTCACGCTTTTCAGGCTTCCCATGCGCTCGGCCAGCGGCGTCTTCTGGTCCACGTTCCAGAAGAACCGCGCGTCCTTGAACCGCGCCCGCAGCACGCGCGCATTGCCGTGCCGGATAATCGCCGCGCCCTCCGCGTCCGCCTGGGTGTTCAGCACCGCCAGAAAGTTCGGCGCAAGTTTTCCGTTCGCGTCTTCCACCGCAAAGTACTTCTGGTGGTCGCGCATCACCGTGACGAGAACTTCCTCCGGAAGCTCCAGATATTCGGCTTCAAAGTCGCCCAGGATCACGGTGGGCCACTCAGTGAGGTGCGTGACCGTCTCCACCAGCGCCTCATCCTCGCGCCAGCGCGCATCGGGAACTGTCCGCGTGGCCGCGTCCAGCGCCTTGCGAATGATCTGCCGCCGCTCAGCCACATCGCAAATGATGTACGCCGCACGCAGCGCCTCTTTGTATGCGTTGGCCGCGTCGATGACAACCGGCGCCTCTCCATGCAGCACGCGATGCCCCCGGCTCGCATTGCCCGCGGCAATTCCGGCAATTTCCAGTGGCACAACCGCCGTATCCATCAGCGCCACGACCCAGCGCAGCGGGCGCACAAACCGCTCCGGCTTGCCCGCGCGCCAGTACATGTTCTTGGCCCAGTAAATCGCCAGCACTTCCTTCGGCAATTCATCCGCAAGGATCTCATTCGCCGTGCGTCCTGCCCGCTTCACCGTCGCGCCTACGTACTCGCCCTTGGGCGAAATCACTTTTTTGAGCTCGGCCACGGCCACGTCGGCCTTTTTCGCAAAGGCCTGTGCCGCGGCCGTCGGTTCGCCGTCCTTGAAGGCCACCTTCCACGACGGGCCCGTCAATACCTCCTCGGTGTCGGCCTGCTTTGCTAGTACGCCCTCGGCCAGCACGGCCAGCCGCCTCGGCGTGGAGTAAGTCGTAACCTTCGCGCCAATATTCGCCTCGGGATTCGCCTCAGGCGCAATCAGCCGCTCGCGCTTGAGCAGATCGCTTACGCGGCGGCGCAGTTCGGCCTCGGCCCCGGCCATCATCCGCGCCGGTACTTCTTCGAGACCGATTTCCAGTAGAAAATCCGACATAAACTCGTGTTCTTTCTTCAAATCTGATCTTGCCTGAGCTATTAGCTTTTAGCCCTTAGCTATCAGCTGTTTCGTGCAGGAGCATGATGCATCAACTGCAGGGACCGAAAGCTAAAAGCTAATAGCTAAAGGCTAAGAGCTTGCTTCTTGCTGTATCGCCCACGCCTTCGCCACGCCCACAGCCAGGTTGCGAATTCTTCCAATCACGCCCACGCGCTCCGTCACGCTGATGGCGCCACGCGCATCGAGCAAATTAAACAGGTTGGAGCACTTGAGCGCCAGCTCGTACGTTGACAGCAACGGAAATCTTTTCTTTGCCTCCGGACTGGCATTTTCGTCACTCAAAAGCGCGTTTGCCTTCTCCAGCAGCGTCTGTGCCTCGGCTTCGTAGCTACTGAAGTGCTCCCACAGCCGCGGCACGTCGGCCATTTCGAAGTTATAAACGGAGAATTGCAGCTCCTCGGCCAGGCGCACGTCGCCGTAGGTCACCGCCGCGCCCGGCCCAGATCCGTCGTTTTGGGGATCGCGCGCCCACACAATGTCGTAAATCGAGTCGACATCCTGCAAGAACGCCGCAATGCGCTCCATGCCGTAGGTCAGTTCGGCGCAGATCGGGTCGAGGTCGAGGCCGCCGCACTGCTGGAAGTAGGTGAACTGCGTAATTTCCAGGCCGTCCAGCATCACCTGCCAGCCCACGCCCCACGCGCCCCCGGCGGGCCACTCCCAGTTGTCCTCTTCGAACTTCAGGTCGTGGTGTTTCAGGTCGATGCCCATGGCCTCGAGCGACTCGAGATACAGCTCCTGCACGTTCACCGGCGGCGGCTTCAGGATCAGTTGGAACTGGGTGTGCTTGAACAGCCGGTTGGGATTCTCGCCGTAGCGCCCGTCGGCCGGCCGCCGCGAGGGCTGCGCGTAGCCCACCCTGTAGGGCTTGGGCCCCAGCACGCGCAAAAAAGTCTCCGGACACATGGTGCCCGCGCCCACTTCCACGTCGTAGGGCTGCTGGATCACGCATCCGCGCTCCGCCCAGAACGCCTGCAGGCGAAACAGCAAATCCTGAAAGGTGAGCGAGGTGGGCATTACAAGCGGTGCGGTTTGGGCAGCGGACACAGGCGAATCTCTCTCATTCGGAACTAAGAATCGATTTTAGCAGCCGGGAGGAAGCAGGCAGGAACTTAGGTTCCAGCAACCTGTCGAAAGTAACTTGCTACCGTTCTTCGCCCCAAGGTTCGTATTCCTTGTAGTTCGCGATCGTGGTCATTTCGATCCGGGGATTCGATTTGATGCGAATGCCCACAACAATGCCTTTAGAGTTGACACGCAGAATGGCTGATGACCAACGCCAGAGTTCGAGGCTGACTTGCGCCAGCTAAATGACTGCGTTCGACTACCGCTCACCCGCCCAGCCTCGCCAGCGCCTCTGCGCTCTTGAGCTTCCGCTCCAGATGCCGCTCCAGCGTTTGCAGCGTGAAGCGCCGCAAATCCTGCCCGCGTTTGCGCGGCCATGGCTCGCCGGCAAAAGTATACGCCGGCGCCCGCAACATGCGCTGCGCCAGTTGCCAACTATCGGCCGAGAGCGCGCTCGCCGAACCGTTCGCGTGCAGGCCGCAGAAAAGCCCATCGGCAGAACTGCTGTACGAAACCTCCGCTCCATGCAATGGCTCGCCGCAGACCATGCAGCGGCCCGTGTCGGGCAGCAGGCCCATCAGCCGCGTCATCCACAGCGAGAAATAGGTGAGCGCCATCCACGGCTGGGTTGCGTGGGGCTGGGCGACTCCGGGCCGGGCGGTTCCGGACTCAACGGGCTCCGGCTGGACGGCCGAAGTCTGCTCCAGCACTGAGACCAGCAGCCGGAAGACCGCGTCCTGCGGGTCGCGTTCGGGAAGCGCCTCGTCCAGCATTTCGGCATAGAAGCTCAGCACCGCCATACGCGTGTGGTCCACCGGCGCAGAAAGTGGCGAGCGCAGAATCTCCAACTGGTCGAGCCGCACCAGCTCCTGCCGCGGCCGCTCGGCAAACCAGGCCCGCGCCAGCGTCATGGGCTCCAGCGCCCCGCCAAAACGCTTGCGGCTCTTGAGCGCCGCCTTGGCCACGCCGCGCATGCGGCCGTAGTCGCGCGTGAAGAAGCTGACGATCAGGTCCGCCTCATGCATCGGCCAGGTGCGCAGAACCACGGCTTCTGAGGTGAGTACGGGCATGGGGCTATTATCCTCGCTCCCGGTCAGATTCGTCGTTCCCGCTGAAACGGAACGGGTTAGATGGATGTAAGTAGCCATAGACAAAAGTAAGGCATTGTTCCATAAAGTAAGGTACAATTGAATTTGTAAGGAGGGCCGATGCCCACTGCGACTGTCACTTCGAAAGGGCAGATCACCATTCCGGCTGAAGTCCGCAAAGCACTCCGGATTGAACCGGGTACCAAGATTCAATTCTTTGCGGGCGAGAATGGCGAGTACATTTTCCGGCCTCGGACCGGCTCGATTTGGGACCTGCGTGGCTGCCTCGCTGGTTTCGACGTCCCCAAAACGGACGAGGAGATGAACGAGATCTACCACCAACGCGCCTTCGATTTGGATGAGGCAACCAAGAGCGGACGACGCGATGTTTCCGATGAAGAGGTCGCGTGATCGGTCTGGATACGAACGTTCTTCTGCGCTTCTTTGCTCAGGATGATAAGCAACAGAGTCCGCTCGCTGATGCGACGATGGCTTCTCTGACTACAAGAAATCCTGGTTGGATTGCGGTGGCCACGGTTCTTGAATTCGTTTGGGCCATGAGCAAATCCATGCGCTTTCCAAAGCCAGTGGTTTGCAATGCCATTGATCGCATGCTTACTCTGGACACGATCGTGATTGAGCAAGAAGAGATCGTGAGCTCAGCGGTCCAGCAGTATCGTTCGACTCGCGCCGATTTCGCCGATTGCCTGATCGCGGCTTCGGCGCGAGCAGCAGGATGCAGCAAAACTGTCACTTTCGATCGGATTGCGGCTAGAGACACCGGAATGGAACTGATCGTCTAGTCTGCGGCCGGAGTTTTCGTCTCGCCAACTCGCAACAATTTCACCAGAGCCTCGCCTTCAGACACAAACGCGCGTTCCGCTTGAGGCAGGACGCGCGTTGAGCTACGCTTCAGATGGAATGGGATCGGTCGCGAATGTTAGCGGCCGAAGTGCTTGGCGTTTTTCTCGGAAAAGTGGGCCCACTTCTCGGGCAGGTCGTCCTGCGCAAAGATTGCCGATACCGGGCAGACCGGAACGCATGCGCCGCAGTCGATGCACTCGACCGGGTCGATGAAGAGCTGATCGGCGTCACCGTAACCGGCTTCATCTTTCTTGGGGTGGATGCAATCGACGGGACAGGCGTCCACGCAGGCGGTGTCCTTGGTGCCGATACAGGGTTCTGCAATGACGTATGCCATTTCTACTCTCTCCGGGGAACTCAAACGGCCTCGCTTGTGCGTGCCGCAATGAACTTCTCGACGCTGATAGTAGCATACGGCCCGAAAGGCAGGGAACAAGGGAACGAGGGAACAAGAGAACAAGAGAACAAGAAAGCGAGTGAAGGAGTCGATAAGTGAGCGGAGAAAGGGGAGAAATGGCGATTGATAAGGACCAGGGGTCGTGCTCCCTACTCTCTATTGGCTACTCTCTACTTACTATTCCCTACTCCCTGTTCCCTGTTTTTCCGGGCCCGCGCGAACTCCTCGGCGGTGGGGATGGGCGAAAGATTCCGTCCCGCGAACATGTCGGCGAAAAAGCCGATCAGCTCCTCGTGGATCCGTCCGTTCGATGCCAGAATCTCATCGCTGGCCAGCCGGTAGTGCGCGCCGGCAAAGTCTGTCACGCGTCCGCCCGCCTCCTCCACCAGCAGAATTCCCGTCGCCGTGTCCCAGGGGTTCAGGTTGAACTCCCAAAAACCGTCCATGCGGCCGCAGGCTACGTAGGCCAGGTCGAGCGCGGCCGAACCGGCCCGCCGCACCCCGTGCGAGCGCAAAGTGAACTCGTGGTAGAAGTGGATGTTCGGGCTGGCGTGGCGCTTGCGGCTGGGAAACCCGGTAGCCAGCAGCGCTTCAGCCAGCTGCGGCACGCGCGAAACCCGCGCCGGCTTGCCATTTACCTGCATTCCGCGCCCGCGCTCGGCTGTGAAGAGTTCGTCGCGCATGGGATCGTAGATCACCCCGGCCACCAGCGTTCCATCGTCATCGGGCCTGGTGCCCCTGGGCCGGTGCTCCAGCCCCACAGAAACGCAGAACTGCGGGAATCCGTGAGCGAAGTTGGTAGTGCCATCGAGCGGGTCCACGTACCAGCGGTACTCGCTGTCCAGCCGCTCGCGCGTGCCTTCCTCGCCGTAGATGCCGTGTTCAGGAAAGACCTCGCCCAGCCGGCCGCGAATCAGCTTCTCCACGGCGCGATCCGCCACCGTCACCAGGTCCACGTCGCCCTTGTACTCGGTTTCCACGCCTTGGACGAAGTACTCGCGCAGCCGCGCACCCGCCTCGCGCGCGATTTCCGCCACCCTGGGAACAAAAACAAAATCTGATTGGATTGACGCCTCCGCCGTGCCGCTCACAGGCCCGCCTCGCCCGAGCCTGCATCACCCGGGCCCGGCCCGTCGGCGATCTCATAGCGCGGCGCGCGCCGCCGGCCCACTTCGCTGATGCTGCGGATCTGGTGCTTGTAGATGAAGAGATTGGGCTGGTTCTCGCGGGTCAGGCGCAGCATGGAGTCGTCGAAATACTCGATCCAGCCGCGCACCGTCTCGCCGTCGCGCAATTTGATGTTCACAATCACCTGGCGATCGCTCAACGAGCGCAGGTAGAGCCCTTCCTGGCCGGTTTCACCCGGCGGCGGCGTCTTGGAGCGGCGGCGCGACGAAAGTGGGGTCGTCATACTGCCATTTTAGATGCAGCGACGCCTGAGGCGGCTGCAATCGACGCTAGCGCACCCATTCAGTGCCGGCGGCGCGCGGACGCATGTCACGAACTTCATAACCCTCTGGCGCCGCGAACAGGCCCGGATCGGGATCGCCGGGAACGATGTCGGTCACGTCAGTTTCTGATCGGCCGGTGCGTGGATCGTCGTTGATGTGGCGCACGATCAAGGCGAGATCGGGCGAAAGCCAGACCTCGTTTGTGACGGTAACTACCAGGTCTTGCCCGTTTTCCGCAGTGCCGGCCTTGAACGTGCGCGTGGTGCGCGTGCCAAAGGCGCTGACGCCATTGATCGGCTGCAGCGCAAGCCTGTCTGTCTCCACAGTGCAACCGTTTCCGCAGGAACGCGCAGCGCCATTCGATGGCGTATATTGCGGAGCCGTCGCGTAGGCGTACTGATCCGCCGCCGGAGCCCTCGCCAGTTGGCGCTCGGCCAGCGGCCAAATCGTCATCACCTTCGGCATCGATTCGTCGCCGTAGGACCACTTCAGATACACGCCCGCGACCGGGTCCGTGATGATGACGGAACGAATGTCGACGCCGGCGGGGGATTTTTCAGGGCGCTCCTGCCGCGTGCGGCCTTCGGCATCGCGCCACAGATACGTCACATAGGTGTTGCTGTAGCGGGTGCCGTCGGCTGCAGTCTTCGTGTTGGCGGTGGTTTCCTTGCCGGAATAGGGCGCACCGGTGAATCCCGTACCCGATGAGGTTTGCAGCACCGAGGAGGTCGGCGTTTGGCTGGGGCAGGCAGCCCCGAAAAGGAATGAAGTCAGAATGGCAATGGATGCGATACGCATCGTCAGGCTCCTTTCTGCCAGACCTCGCGATCGATAATTTTTGGGAAATTAGATTTAGATGCAAACCTTGCCCTTCGGGTTTACACGATTTAGAGAAAATTGTATGATGAAAGTAGCTTAATCAACGGCACGGACTCCCCATCCTGCATTCGTATGGAGAAAAAGACCGCTCCACGCCAAGAGGAGAGTTGTGCTCTTTGCGCCTTTGCCGGCAAGTTGTTGATTAGGCGGAAGATCAAAGGCGGTATCCGCAAGATGTGTGGGATCGTCGGCTATACGCATTTCTCCCACCGGCTTCCAGACGGAGTCCTGGAGGCAGGTCTGCGGCACCTTGTACATCGAGGTCCGGACCGGCAAGCGGGCTTCTGCACGGCGCATGTTTCTTTGGGTGCGGCACGGTTAAGGGTGATCGACCTGGCAGACGGCGACCAGCCGATGCACAGCCCGGACGGCTCCTGCACCATCGTTTTCAACGGCGAAATCTATAACCATTCCACCCTCCGTCAAGAACTCGAGGGCCTGGGCCGGCGGTTCCGTTCGCGCTGCGACACCGAAGTGGCGCTCAACGCCTACCTGCAGTGGGGGAACGAGTGCTTTTCCCGCTTGCGCGGCATGTTCGCCGTGGCGCTGTGGTCCGAGCCGGAGAGGCGACTCATTCTGGCGCGCGACCGCGCCGGCATCAAACCGCTTTACTACTGCTTGCAGAACGGCGAGATCTTCTTCGGGTCGGAGCTGAAGTGCATCTTTGCGCATCCCGACGTTCCCCGCAGGATCGACCTCGCAGGACTGAACTGCTTTCTCAGCTTGAATTACGTTCCCGGCCCGTTCACGTTGATTGACGGCATCGTGAAGCTGATGCCCGGCCACCTGCTTGAGTGGCGGCAAGGTCGCGTTTCCATCCGCTCCTTCGTTCCCGAAACCGCTCACCGCCGCGCTCCGCAAACCATGGACGAAGCCACGGAAGAACTTGACGAATTGATGCGCCGAGCCGTGGCCGAGCAGTTGGTCTCTGACGTGCCCATGGGCATCTGGCTGAGTGGCGGTCTCGACTCGTCCACTCTGACGCATTACGCGGTGCGCGAGAGCCCGGAGAAGCTGAAGACATTCTCCATTACCTTCCGCGGCAAATCGTTCGATGAGAGCGGCTATATCCGTGCTGTCAGCGATCACTACGGCACCCGCCACACCGAGATCGATTTGAACGAAAGCGCGGACCTGGCGGACACGATTGCCGAACTCGGTTACTACTCCGACGAGCCCAGCGCAGACGCGGGCGCAGTGCCGGTGTGGTATCTGGCGAAAATGACCCGGCAGCAGGTCACGGTGGCGCTCAGCGGTGAAGGCGCCGATGAGCTGTTTGGCGGCTACCTGACGTACAGAGCCGATCGCTATCGGAGGGCCAGCGCCATCGTGCCGCGGCCCCTGCTGCAAGCGGCCCTGGCTGGCGCGCGCTGCCTGCCCGCCTCCGACGAGAAGATCGGCTTCGACTACAAGTTGCAGCGCTTCTTGCAGGGATCTCTGCTTTCGGCCGAAGCAGCCCACGTCTTTTGGAATGGATCGTTCAGCGAGGAAGAGAAGTCGGCCTTTTTCCGTTTTGCCGACCGGGCGCCGCTCGCGGCCTTGCTCAGCCGGATGCGGCCCGGGCGCTCCCTTGAGCGCTATCTGGATTTTGATCAGCGCTACTCGTTGCCCGATGCGCTGCTCTACAAGGTCGATCGCATGAGCATGGCTCATTCCGTGGAGGTGCGTCCCCCATTTCTCGACGATCGAATCGTGGATTTTGCCGCGCGTCTGCCGCAAAGGTTCAAGATCCGGGGCAAGCAAACCAAGCTGGTGCTGCGCACGCTCATGAAGAAAAACCTGGGCGAACTGTTGATGAAGAAGCCGAAAGTCGGCCTCGACATTCCCATTCATGAGTGGTTCCGCGGAATCCTGAGGCCTTTACTGGTGGAGAGCCTGAACGAAAACTCGGTGCGGCAAACAGGCCTGTTTCATTGGCCGGCCGTGCAAAGCCTGATGGATGAACACCAGAATCGAAGAGCGAACTGGGGGTACCATCTGTGGGGACTGCTGATGCTCGTTCTCTGGATGAAGCGGTGGAAGGTGGAAGCGCCGCTGGCGAGCGAAGTGGTGCTGGCGTCGCCGGACGAGGCTATTTTGGCGGAGCCGCCGTTGCTCTGGCAGCCGGCCTCGTATTTTTCGCGAATATCGTAAGCCCTCCGCGGCTCATGGACGACGTCGACGCCGTGCAGGCGCAAATCGCCCGCACCATGCTCGAATCGGGCGATTGGGTGACGGCGCGGCTCGACGGCGTGGCCTATCTTGAGAAGTCCCCGCTCATCTATTGGATGATGGCCAGTTCGTACCGCGTCTTTGGCGTGCGCGATTGGGCGGCCCGGCTACCTCTTGCCCTTGCCGTGGTGTTGCTTTGCTGGGTCACTTACCGCCTGGGCAAATGGGGCATCGGCGAGCGCGCAGGTCTCTTCGCCGGACTCGCGCTGGCCACGTGCGCCGGGCTCTACCTCTTCACGCGCATTCTCATTCCAGATGCCACGCTCACGCTCACGATTACGACGGCCGTGTGGGCCTGGCTGCGGCTGCTTGAGCCGGATGAGCCGAGGCCCCGGCTTTGGGCCGCGATCCTGGGCGCGTCGCTGGGTTGCGGACTGCTGTTGAAGGGTCTGATTGCCGGCGTGTTCCCCGTGCTCACCGGCCTGGCCTATATGGCCTGCACGAGGCAGATCTTCGCGCGCGCCGCGTGGCGCCGCATGAAGATCCTTACCATCGCCGCAGTGGCGCTGCTCATTGCGGCGCCCTGGCATGTGCTCGCTATGGTGCGCAATCCGCCGCTCTTTGCCTTCTCGATGCACAGCGGGCCGGGCGAGTATCGCGGCTTCTTCTGGTTCTACTTCTTCAACGAGCACCTGTTGCGTTTTCTCAACCTGCGCTACCCGCGCGACTACAACACCGTTCCCAGAACCCTGTTTTGGTTGTTGAACCTGGTGTGGCTGTTCCCGTGGTCGGCCTATTTGGCGGGCGCGGTAAAGCTCAACTATGGCCGCACCACCCGCGCTGCGCGGGTTCATGCCATGGCTCTATGCTGGATTGCCGTGGTGATGCTTTTCTTCACCTTCTCCACCACGCAGGAGTATTACTCCATGCCGATCTACCCGGCGCTCGCTCTCCTCATTGGATCGGCGTTGGCGGAGAGGAAGTTTTTTGTGGCGGGGACGCGCATTCTGCTTGTGCTGTTTGCCGCCATCTTTGCCGCGCTGGCCACGGTGCTTGTGCTGGTGGCAAACATTCCCGCGCACGGCGAGTTAGCAACCGCGCTCTCGCAACATCCTGAGCTTTACACGCTCTCCATGGGACACATGGCCGATCTCACGCTCGCGGCCTTCGCCTATCTGAAGGCGCCCCTGGCTCTGGCCGCCGCCGCTTTCGGCTTCTGCCTGGTGGGCGCGTGGTTCAGCCGGCGCAGTCCGGGAAAGATGGCTGGGATCCTGACCGTGAGCATGATCGTATTTTTTCAGGCAGCGCGCATCGCGCTGGTCCGCTTCGATCCATATCTCGGCTCCTACCCGCTTGCGCAACGCCTGCTCCAGAGCCCGCAAGGCGACCTGATCGAAGACGACGCGTATTACAGCTTCTCTTCGGTCTTCTTCTACACGAATCGCAAAGCGCTGCTGCTCAACGGCAGGACAACCAACCTCGAGTACGGTTCCTATGCGCCGGATGCTCCCCCGGTGTTTATTGACGACGCGGAGTTCGCGCGCCTGTGGCAGTCCGGTCACCACTACTACCTGTTAGCCAGTCAGGAAGATTTATCCGCGCTTCAAGTCCTCGCCGGCAAAGCTCCACTGAACGTTGTGGAACAGAGCAGCGGGAAGTATCTGCTATCGAACTTTCAATGAAAAGCAATGTCCGGCGCAGCGCGTTTGCGGCGTGCGATCAGTTGCTCCTGGCCGCCGAGTCCGCGTAATAACCCGTCTTGTTGCGGACGTTGAATTCATCGGCGGCGGCGCGGGGAATGGTAACCGTCAAGCGGTGAAAGTTCATGCCCGGCGCCTGGTGGTGCGGATAGTAGCCGATCAGGTATTGCGTGCGCAGATCGTCGCTCACCCTGGCAAAGGCTTTGTCGAGGCCGCCATCGCTCACGTAGAAATACTTGCCGCCGGTTTGTTCTGAGATGGTGATGAGCGCGTGTTCGCCGCCCAGGTCGCGGCCGGCGCTGGCCTCAATGGGCACGTCGATGAGCGAGTAAATCATCACCTCGTTGCGCAGCGCCGCTTCGAGCGCCTGCGCGTAGGTGGAACTCTTGGCCGTGTCGTCGCCGTCGGAGATCACCACCAGCACCTTGCGCCCTTCTTTTCCGCCCAGCTTCCCGGAACCCAGGCAGATGGCGTCGTAGAGCGCGGTCGCCCAATCGCCGTGCAGTTCGCTCAGGCCATGATCGATCTGCGCAATTTTGTTGGTGAACGGAGTGAGGACGCGCACGTCGGTGGCAAACTGGATCACGCTCATCTGGTCCTGCGGGCGCAGAATGGCGTGCGCGAAGCGCCGCGCCGCGGCCGCCTCCTCGCTCATGTCCTTGCGCACGCTGCCTGACGTGTCGATGGCCAATGTCAGGTTCAACGGCAGCTCCGACTGCCGCTCGAAGACCGCAATCTGTTGCGGCCGCCCATCCTCGTACACCGCAAAATCGCTCTGCGTCAGGCCGCCCACAATTGCGCCATTCTTGTCCGTCACGTTGACGAAGATGCTCACCAGCTTCACGTCCACGTGAAAGGTGGCTACTGAATCCTGCGCGGCCAGCGCAACCGCTGCCAGCGCCAGCAGCGTGCCGAGGCCGATGCGCCTTGCGATGCCGGAAACGCGGCCGCACCTAGCCCTCATGCGGCTCCTCCGTGGGCTTCAAGACGATTTCCTTTGGAAACGGCTCACCGGGCGCCCACACCGCGCCATCGGCAAAGGTCTCCTTCTTCCAGATGGGCACGGTCTGCTTGAGGGTATCGATGAGCCTGCGGCAGGCCTCGAAGGCCGCACTGCGATGCGCCGAAGCTACCACGATCAACACGCTGGTCTCGCCAATCTCCAGGCGGCCCAGCCGGTGCACCATCGTCACCTGCCTGACGCCGAATCGCTCCCGCGCCTTCAACGCCAGCTCCCGCATCTGCCGCAGGGCCATCTCTTCGTAGGCCTCGTAATCGAGGTATAAGGTCCGGCGTCCGCGCGAGTGGTTGCGCACAATGCCGTCGAAAACCACCACCGCGCCGTCTTCGCCGCTCTTGGCTTCAGCGACGATCCTTTCCGCGTCAATGCGCTCGCGGGTCAGCGCGACGGTGACGTTTTCCCCTCCACTACTCTCGTCCAAAGGATTCGCGGCACGCGCAGTGCTGCCGCCGGAGACCGGGGGCAACAGGCCCACCTCGTCGCCGTCGTGCAGAATGTGCGCGGCCTGGGCGTACTCGGCATTCACGCTCACCGCGATGCTGCCCAGGATCTGGGACGCGACGCCGGCGGGCAATTTGGCGCGCAGGCGCTCCAGCAGCACGGCCACTGAGGCGTCATCCGGCAGCTCCACGGTGACGGCTTGGGAGCCCAGCCAATCCTTCAACACCCCGAATGGGATTACCTGCACACGCATCACTCGAAAAGAATACCGCCTATCGATTAGACGCGGCAGGCGAAAATCGGTGGTTCGGCGCCAGGAACTCATCCGTAAATCAGCTGTTGAAGTAGCGCCATCTCCACAGGCTGCGGAAAAAGTCTCTGGCGAGTCACTGTTTCTCCACAGGGGATTGATTCGAGAGGCTGCGGAAAAAGGCCGAATTTACGGCTGACCACGAGAGAACAACCCGCCGGGGCTAAGGCCCCAGACTGCTTTTGCGCAACTTTCGGCGCGCGACCCACCCATTGGGTGGGTTCCCCGCCCGTGTCCTGATGCAAAACTCCTTGCCAGACGATTTTTTCCGCAGGCTGAGGCCGGCCGATGCGCCGGCCCTTTTTTCTTGCAGGAGGCAATGCTTACGCCGCTGCGCCCACCGGGAGCTCGGTAGCGGCCGGCTGCTGCTGCGGCCGCATGGCCAAATTCGGCAGGACCACGGCCAGCACGTCTTCAATCTGGCCGGCGTAGTGCACATCCACGCCCGCCATCATCTCCGGCGCCAGGTCTTCTTCCACGTTCTGGCGATTCTCCGCGGGCAGTATGATGGTGTCTACCCCGGCTCGCCGCGCGGCCAGAAACTTTTCCTTGATACCGCCCACCGGCAGCACGTTGCCACTGAGCGTGATCTCGCCGGTCATGGCTGTCAGCGGCCGCACCGGCGTATCGGTCAGCAGCGACACCAGTACCGTGGCCATGGTCACACCCGCCGAAGGGCCGTCCTTGGGAATGGCGCCCGCCGGCACGTGGATGTGGAGGTCGAGCTCCTTGGTGAAGTCCTCGGCAAGCCCCAGTCGCGTGGCGTTGGAGCGCACCCAGGTCAGCGCGGCCTGCATCGACTCCTGCATGACCTCACCGATCTGGCCGGTCATGGTGAAGCCGCCCTTGCCCTTCATCTTGTTGGCCTCGATGAAGAGAATGTCGCCTCCGGCCGGCGTCCACGCCAGGCCCACGGCCACGCCCGGCCGCTTCACCCGTTCCGCAACCTCGGTCTCCACGCGCACCTGAATTCCGCCCAGGAATTCCTTGAGCAGCTCGCGCGTCACCACCAGCTTGCCCGTGTTCCCTTCCACCACGCGCCGCGCCTCCTTGCGGCAAACCGTCCCGATGGTCTGCTCCAGCTTGCGCACCCCGGCCTCGCGCGTGTAGTGGCGGATGATGTGGCGCACCGCTTCCTCGGGAAACTCAATCTGTTCCGCCGTGATCCCGTTTTCCTTGATCTGGCGCGGAATCAGATAGCGATTGGCGATGTGCACCTTCTCTTCTTCGCTGTAACCCTGCAGGGGGATGATCTCCATCCTGTCCTGCAGCGGCGCCGGAACCGTGTCCAGCATGTTCGCCGTGCAGATGAACAGCACCTTCGAGAGATCGAAGGGCACGTCCAGGTAGTTATCGCGGAAGGTGTTGTTCTGCTCCGGATCCAGCGTCTCCAACAGCGCCGAGGACGGATCGCCGCGGAAGTCGCGCCCCAGCTTGTCCACCTCGTCCAGCATGAGCACCGGGTCGTTGGTTTCCGCCCGGCGAATGCTCTGGATGATCTGTCCCGGCAGGGCGCCGATGTAGGTCCGGCGATGGCCGCGGATCTCGGCCTCGTCGTGCATGCCGCCCAGCGAGATGCGTTGGAACTTGCGGCCCAGCGCCCGCGCAATCGACCGGCCCAGGCTGGTTTTGCCCACCCCCGGCGGGCCCACAAAGCAAAGGATGGGTCCCTTCATTTCCGGCTTCAGCTCCAGCACGCTCAGGTAGTCGAGAATGCGGTCCTTCACCTTCTTCAGCTCGTAGTGATCCTCATCCAGAATCTCCCGCGCCTTGGCGATATCGATCTTCGAGCCCGAACTCTTGTTCCAGGGCAGCACCGCCAGCCACTCGATGTAGTTGCGGGTGAGCCCGTAGTCCGCGGCCATGGGCGACATGCGCTGCAGCCGCGCCAGCTCCTTCAGGGCTTCCTTCTTCACGTCCTCGGGCATGCCCGCGGCTTCAATCTTCTGGCGCAGGTCCTCCACATCGCGCTGGCCCTCGTCCTGCTCGCCAAGCTCCTTCTGGATGGCTTTGAGCTGCTCGCGCAGGTAGTAGTCGCGCTGTGACTGCTGCACCTGGTCCTGCACCTCGGTCTGGATCTTGGCGCGCAACTGCTGCACCTCGATCTCCTTGACCAGCAGCTTGTTCAGCAGTTCCAGCCGATCCACTATGCTCGACGCTTCCAGCAGCAACTGCTTGTCATCCGTAGTCAGGAAGGGCAGGGAAGACGCCACAAAGTCCACCAGGCGGACGGGTTCATCGATGTTCGCCGCGATGGTCCGCAGCTCGTCTGAAAGCGTGGGCGATTCGGCCACGATCTGTTGGAACTGACCGATCACGTTGCGCACCATCGCCTCGAACTCGGCAGAGGTCGCCGGCGCCACGTCCTCCAGCGTCTCCACCTCGGCCACCATAAACGGTTCGGACTGGATAAAGCGCACCAGCCGGACGCGGCTTACGCCTTCGGTGAACACAAAACGGCTCTGGTTGGGCATGCGCACAACCTTATGCACGGTGGCCAGGGTGCCGACGTTATGCAGATCGGCGGGTTTGGGCGTGTCCAGGCGCGCATCCAATTGCGCCGCGACCACAATCGCCCGCTCCTCGCCCAGCGATTCGATCAACTGGATGGAGCTCTCCCGGCCTACCGTCAAGGGCAGGACCGCGTGAGGAAACAGAACCGTATCGCGAACCGGCAAAACCGGAATGATGCGCGTTCCGGGTGCGTTCTTCGGTCTGGGTTCGAGTGAGTCTGAAGCTGGATGGTTTGGCATTGAGTGTCCCCATATCAACTTTTCTATCATTAGATAGTTCAGAAAGAGAAAAGTTGCAAGCTTGGCCTCCTCGGCGCATCTCCTTTGCTGTACGTGAACTTGTGCTACGTTCCCGTCACTTCCGGGGTTCCCGGTCCCGTTAACTGGCTGTCATTCGAAGGGATTACCAGATTGCCCAGACACGGCCCGAACCCCTTCAACGGACCGGTACAGCACAGCCGGCCCGGGTTCAACGCAGCCATCCCACGGGTCTATCGGCTGAAAACCCGGGAAGGTGAGAAATAAGGGCTCCCGTACGAAGACGACGGCACTCGAGCGGCGATGGTTCGGGCTAGGAAACAGGATGGGCGACTGCCGAACCCGCGCGGCAGGCCCTAAAGGAGCCGAACAACCATGCGGCTCTAGCCCGCGTTCGGCGCCGTCTTGTCGTCCCGCTTGATGGCCGACTCGATGTGTTCCCACACCTCGTCCGGTGGTTCCACGCTGGGAAACAACTGCCGCGCCGCCTCGACGATGGTCGTCAGATCGGCCAGAAGAGCACGGCAGCGCTCGCAACCTTCGACGTGCGGATGCGCGCTGAGGTCTTCTCCCGAACCGACCAACTCGGCCATCTGAGCCTGGAATTCGGCACAGCTCATTTTGCTGGGGTCGCCGTTCATGGCCGCGCCTCCTGGCGGTTCTGGGCCCGCAGGGCGTCGCGCAATTTCAGACGCGCCTTGTGCAATTGCGACTTGCTGTTGCCAATCGAACAGTCCAGCATCGATGCAATCTCATTATGCTCAAAACCCTCCACATCGTGAAGGACAAAGATGAGCCGGTAGCCAGCCGGGAGATCGGCAATCGCGCGCTCCAGCGCCAGTCGGTCGATGGTTCCCGCAAGCGTCAGATCGGGAGCGCCGAAGCTGCGGCTGGGACCCTCCTCCGGATTCGGCTCCATGGCTTCGTCCAGAGAAATCAGCGACAGACCCTTCTTGCGCAGTTGCATCAGGACCACATTGACGGCCAGCCGGTGCAGCCAGGTGGAAAAGGCCGAGTCGCCGCGGAAGGTGGCAATCTTGCGATGCAGCTGCAGGAAGGCTTCCTGCGTCAAATCCTCCGCTTCGGCCACGTTGCCCACCATGCGCAGGCAAAGAGAGTAGATGCGCCGCTTGTGCAGGGCATAGAGCTGGGCAAAGGCCTGATGGTCGCCAGCCTGTGCCCGCGCCAGCACTTCGGCATCGGCCGCGCTGGGCGGCTGGGCGGCCGTGGATCTTGCGGTTGGGGTTCCCTGCGCTGCTTCCTCGCCGCCGTCTGCACGGGTGCGCGGGGGCGCTTGCGTCGGAGTGGGGGCGTCGGCCATGCGCTTCCTTGGAATTGCCTGCTACAGGGTTCGATGCATGATCGCAATGCCGAAGATTGCCGATCTCAAAACCGCTTCCCTCATTCCGGCACGGCCTTGGGAACCATCGCTCCAGCGGCTGGAGCTCCCTGGAGCCAGTTCGTGCTTCCCGCGAGGGTACGGCAGGTGGTTTCCGCCATGGAGCGGAGCCGCGGTCCCGCCGAAAAGCCCTTCCTCTCGCGATGCCGGCCCGGCGGCCTTGAGGGAAGCGACACCTGGCGTTACTTCTCAGGTTTTGCCGCAGCTTCTTTCCTCGTTAGTATAAGGGGAAGAATCTGGGATTGACTGACCATGGACAAGAATCGACTCCAGCCGATACCCTGCGACATCGCGTGGTGAACCGCTTTGGCCTTGATTTGACATTCGGTTACCCCGCGCCTTTAGGGTCTGCTCACCCTACTGGGATGGCGGCGACGGGAGCCGGTTTTTCCCAGTTCTAGGAGCGAGGAGTGAACTGTAATGAACTACTGGAACGACGAGCGACAACGAAATGTGGAAAAACGGCCCCCTCCCTTCGGGCTGCGGCGCAAATCGCGCCATACTTCGTTCTCGCCCTCGACAGTGAGGCCGCCACAGCCATCGGGCTCGGCCTCGTGTGGCGCGATTTTCGGAAGCAGCGCCGTCCACCCCAGTAGTGTGAACAGACCCTAAGATATGGTCTTGCGGACAAAGCCGGTAGGAAGAAGCGGTGCTTGCCCGGCCCCTCGATGCAGGCTCTCAACGACCCCAATGGAGCGGCAAGGTCTGGTAACCTGTCTGGTGCGCGCCGGAGTTCTGCTGGCATCTGTTCTTCTGGTTGCAGGTAATCTGCGCAATGGTTGGTGCCAGCCACCCGCATCCGCCCCGGCGTCTTCGCAGCCCGTTTCCGCCGCCGGCAACGAACCAGGCGCGGCGTCTTCCGCGCCATCGACCAACTCTGTCCTCGCATGGGAGGGCCTGCCCGTTCGCAGCATCGCGTTTGAGGGTGTTCCCGCCGATCAGCTTCAGCCGCTTGCCGGCCATCTGCCCCAGGCTGATGGAGCGCCGCTGACCGAGGAGAACCTGAAACGCAGTTTGCGCCAGCTGTATGCCACCGGCCTCTACGACACCATCGAGGCCCGCGGCACGCGTCTGGCTGACGGCGTGGCTCTGGTTTTCGCCGGGACCCCGCGCACGTTCATCGGAACGGTGGGTGTGGACGGAGCCACCGGCGCCACCATGAATATGCAATTGCAGCGGGCCAGCCAGCTCGATGCGGGAACCCGCCTGACCCAGGAGAAGATGATCCGGGCTGTCGAGCAGATGCGCGCCACGCTCGAGCAGAACGGCTTTTACGAATCGGTCATCACGCAAACCATCACCCCGCGTCCCCGGCAACAGCTCGCCGACGTCGCATTTCGCGTGGTCTCGGGGCCGCGTGCGCGCGTGGGCAAGGTCACGGTCACCGGCGATTCCGGCATGACCGTAGACGAATTCCGCCTCCACGCTCGTCTCTGGAAGATCGCACACGTCGGTCACGACACTGTGAATCGCGCTCTCGACGGCGTGTTGCGCAACTATCAGAAGCAAGGCCGCCTCGAGGCCGAGGTCAAGCTCGAATCCGCGGCCTACGACCATGCCGCAAAGGCGGTCAACTATCAATTCTCGGCCAACCGAGGACCGGTAGTGCGCGTCGAAGTGCACGGCGCAAGCATCGACCCCGATCGCATCAAGCGGCTCATCCCCATCTTTCAGGAGGGCAGCGTCGACGAGGACCTGCTCAACGAAGGCAATCGCCGCCTGCGCGACTACTATCAGCGCATGGGCTACTTCGATGCCCGCGTCGATCATGAGCGGCAATCCGCGGGCGCCGAGGAAGTGACCATTCTCTACACCGTGCAACTGGGACCGCGACGTCGCGTGGAGCAGGTTTCCATCACGGGGAACCATTATTTTTCCGCGGCCACGCTCATGGATCTGCTCAGCGTTCATGCCGCCGATGTGCTCGACCGTCACGGACTGTACAGCCAAGCGCTGGTTTCCGCGGACATCAACGCGCTGGAGAGCGTGTATCGCAACAACGGTTTTTCTCAGGTGAAGGTGACGCCCGAAACCAGCACTCCTGAGACCGCGGACGATGCGCAGACCGGCGCCGGCGCGCCGCTGCAACAGGCCGGCGCCCACACCGCGCCCCTCAAGGTCGTCTACCGTATCGCGGAGGGCCGGCAGCTTCGCGTCGGCGCAATGCAATTGGAGGGCAACGGCCACATCCCCACGGCAACATTGACCGCGTTGCTCAACACCGCGCCGGGCCAGATGCTTTCACCTCGCAATCTGGCCGGCGACCACGATGCATTGATCACCGCCTATTACAGCCGTGGCTTTGAGCAGGCGGCAGTGAACGTGACGCAGCAGGCCGAGCCCGCCGATCCCGGCAAAGTCGATGTGGTCTTCCATATCGACGAAGGACCACAGACCTTTGTCCGCAATGTGCTGTTGACGGGCCTCGAAAATACGCGCCCGCAGACGGTGGCGCGCGCCATCACCGTGCATGCCGGCGATGCGCTCAATCAGAACGCGCTCGCGGCCACGCAAAGCAGCCTCTACGCTTTCTCGCTTTTCAATGAGGTGAACACCGCGGTCGTGAATCCCGCCGGCGACGCGCCCCAAAAGACCGTGCTGCTGCAGGCCATCGAAGCGCGGCGATGGACGTTGACCTACGGCTTTGGTTTCGAGGCGCAAACCGGACAGCCGCAGAACAACTGTTCGGGCGCGTTCGCAGCCGGAGTGGCTTGCAGTCCCAACGGAAAAACCGGCGTCAGCCCGCGCGTGCTGGCCGCTATCACGCGCAACGGGCTCTTCGGCCGCCAGCAATCGGCCTCGTTGCGCGGCACCTACGGCCTGCTTGAGCAGAGCCTCGGCCTGCTCTATCAGGTCCCCCATATCGAGGGCAACCCGAACTTTGGCCTCACCTTTTCCGGCGGCTACGCCAACAGCGAAGACGTATCCACCTATGTTGCGTCGCGCCTGGAAGGCGCTTTCCGCTGGACCGAAAACTTCAACCATCCCGGCTCCTGGATTTCCCGGGCCAATACCTTCATCTACGAAATCGACTTCCGCAGAGTGAAAGTGGCTGCCAGCAGCTTGCAGGTGTATCCCGGCGAAATCTCCGAGCTCTCCACGGCGACCCGCGTGGGAGGGCCCGCATTCACCTGGATTCGCGATACGCGCGACCTGGCCATGGACGCGCGCCGCGGCACCTACACCAGCTTTCAGGAGTTCCTTTCCGAGCGGCTCTTCGGCGCCCAGGCCGAGTTCAACCGCATCGACACCTCGAATTCCAGCTACTACAGCTTCGACAAGAATCGCTTCGTGGTGGCGCGCAACACGCGCTACGGACAGATTCGCGCCTTCGGCAGCGGTTCCAGCCTTTTGATTCCGCTGCCCGAGCGGCTCTATGCCGGCGGGCCCGTCTCACTGCGCGGATTTCCGCAGAACGCCGCCGGGCCGCGCGATCCTGAAACCGGCTACCAGATCGGCGGCGCGGGAGCCCTGATCAACAGCACGGAATTGCGCCTGCCGCCTCCCACCCTGCCCTGGTTCGGTAATACCGTGAGCTTTGTCGTCTTTCACGACATGGGCAACGTGTTTACCAATGCCGGCGACGCATGGCGCAGCATGCTTCGCGTGCGCCAGCCGAACAGCCAAGCGTGTAGAAACGCGGTCGTCACAAACCCGAGCGGCTATCCGACGGGCTACGATCCCACAAATACCGGCCCCGTCACTTCGACCGGCCAACAGGGCCCGTGCAGCTTCAACGATTTCTCGCACGCGCTGGGTGCGGGTTTGCGCTACCATACGCCGGTCGGCCCCATTCGTTTCGATTTCAGCTATAACCTGAATCCACCGATCTATCCGGTGAATATCAACTATTCGATCCCCACGGTTAAGGGGAGCACGATTCCCGGTTACGCAACGGGTCCTTACCTCGGCCAGGGGCCGCACATCAACTTCTTTTTCAGCCTGGGGCAGGCCTTCTGATGACCAAGCGTGCTCCAATCCGAACCGGTTTTACCCGCCGGATGGCTGTCATCCTGAGCCGAGCGTGGCGCGCGTTTGCGCCAGGCAAAGTCGAAGCCTGCCCTGAGCGAAGTCGAAGGGGACCTGCATTTGTTTTTTCCTGGAGCAAGGCGACGCGGCACCTGCTCCTACTGGCATCTCTGGCCGGAGCCGCGACACTTCATGGTCAAGCACCGAGCCCGGCATCGCCGCTGGTCCTCGACCGCGCGGTCGCCGTCGTCAACAAGCACGTCATCCTTGCCAGCGACCTCGACGACGAGATCCGCCTCTCTGTTCTCGATCCCAACACTGTCTCCCAGGTCGAACTCACGCGGCAGCAGGCGCTCGATCAGCTCATCAGCCGCACGCTCATCGAGCAGCAGATCCGCCAGCAGGACATGCCGGCCATCGAGCCCTCGCCAGAGGAGGTCAGTGCGCGCCTGCATGAGATTCGCGCGGAAGTTCCTATCTGCGTCCGCCAGAACTGCGCCTCCGATGCGGGATGGAAGGCATTTCTGGCGGCGCATGGGCTCACCGCGGAACGCGTCGAAGCCTATCTCCGCTACCGGCTGGAGATTCTGCGCTTCATTGAGCAGCGCTTCCGGCAGGGCATTCAAATCTCCCCGCAGCAAATTGAAACCTACTATCACGACACGTTGCTGCCGCAGTACGCGGCCGGCGAAACTGTTCCGCCGCTGGCTCAGGTTTCGCCGCGCATTCAGGAAATCCTGCTCGAGCAAGAGGTCAACGTGCTGTTCGACAACTGGCTCACCAACTTGCGGCAGCAGGGCGACGTGGAAGTGCTCGATCCGGAACTTGCCCCGGATCTTGCTCCGCAACCCGCGCCGGCGCCGCAAACGCCGGCCAGCCCCAGCGGCAAGGAAGGAGGCAGTCGATGAGCGAGCAAGACGATACGCCCATTGCCGGCGAAGAGCCTGCCGAGCCGCAACCGCCGCAACGCGGCGTGCGCAGCCGTCTGCACCGCTTCTTTCTGCTTCATCTCCCGCTTGCCGTTGCAGGCATGGTGGTCTTGCTGGTGGTTTTGACCGTCGGCCTGTACTTCGTAGCCAGCTCCTCCGCTTTTGAAAACGCGGTGCGCAGGCGTCTCATCACGTCGATCGAAGAACTCACCGGCGGCCGGGCCGAGATTGCGTCCTTTCACTGGAGCCTGCTTCATCTTGAAGCCGAAGCCGACGGGCTCGTCATTCACGGTCTTGAAGATCCCGGCGATGCGCCCTGGGCAAGAATCGAGCGGCTGCGCGTGCAACTGAGCTTGCGGAATCTTTTCAGTCCCAGCATTCGCCTGCGCAGCCTGGAGATTGACCGGTCCAGCATGCACTTCATCGTCTATCCCGACGGATCCACGAATCAGCCGCATCCGCGCCGGTCGCGTACCTCGTCGAACTCCTCAATCGATACCCTGTTCGAGCTGCATGCCGGCCGTATTGCGGTCGAACAGGGCAGCCTCGACTACGACTGCCGCAACGCCCGCTTCGATTATCAGGACCGGTACGCGCCGCTCGACTTTTCGGCCAACGATGCTTCGCTCATCATGCGTTATGTTCCCGCGGCGCGCGGCGCGCCTGCGTCCTATCGCATCGAGGCCGGAGTCACTGATCTTAATCTCGCCCGCACCGTGCCGCGTAACCCGCTGCCGGTGCACGGGGCCCTGCAGGCCACGCTCGACCTGGAGCACGCGCAGGTGTTTCTGCGCTCTTTGCGCATCACGGCCGAAAGGCGCGGCGGTCCGAGTCACGCTCTTGAAATCACGGGGGACCTCGAGGATTTTGCGCATCCCCATTGGCACGCGCGCCTCGAAGGCGATCTGGATATGCGGCTCATAGACCCCATCACCGGCTATGCCGATGCGCCCGAGGGCCTGGCTCGCCTCGATCTCACTGCTGCCGGCGAGAAGGATGCCTTTCAAATCGATGGCGGCGTGCACATTGACGACGGTTCCTACATCGGCGAGGGCGTCACGGCCACGGGCATCACTCTCGACACCCGTGTCCACGCCGATCAAAAGCAGTTGTTCATCACCGAAATCGTCGCCCGTCTGCGCCAGGGCGGCCAGCTCGAGGGAACGGTCGCGCTTGAGCCCTGGCTTCCCGGAGATCCATCTGCGCACCTCCAGGAGACTCCCGCAAGCATTGAACCATCGCCAGCCGACCGGAATGTCCTGGTCCGGTCCCCAAACTGGATCATCCCCGTCAACGGCAAAGTGACCGCCAATTTCAAGGATGTTGCGCTCGACACGGTGCTCGATATGGTCAGCCCGGCGCCTTACCGGCGCCTGGGGCTGGACGCTCGCTTGAATGGCCCCGTTGTTGCCGTCTGGACGCATGGCGACGGCAACACCGTCTCGGTCGATGCGCAGCTCGGCCTCAGCCCCTCCGGCCAGACTCCTGCCGGCGAAGTACCCGCGACGGGCGCGATTGACGCCACCTATGCGCAGCACAACGGCTCGGTGGCGCTGCGCAAACTCGAGCTGCACCTGCCCCAAAGCGATCTTGAAGCACATGGCGTGTTGGGCGCGTACCCCGTCACCAGTCCTTCGGCGCTCACCGTCGATTTCCACTCCCATAACCTGGCTGAATTCGATACGGCGCTGCGCAGCCTCGGCTTGAAGCGCAACGGAAAAACCGGAACTGCGGCGCTCCCGGTGTCGCTGGCGGGGCAGGCCGATTTTCACGGATCGTGGGCCGGCTCGCTCGCCCGGCCGCACCTCGCAGGCGCTGTGCAGGCCACGCAACTTGCCGTCGAATTGCCGGCCGCAGCCGGCAGCCCCGGCGCGCCGCAGATTTTGTGCTTCGATTCCGTCTCGGCCGCTGGCAGCTATTCGCCGTCGCAAATCGCCATCCAGCATGCGCAGCTCCTGCGCGGCAACATGCGCATCGCGCTCAGCGGCACGCTCGACGCCGCGCCGGGCCGCGAACCGGTACTTGACTCGAACGCCGTGCTTCATGCGCACTTCGACGCGGCCAACCTCGAGGTTGCCGACGTGCAGCCGCTTCTTACCGCGAGGGGCGGCCCCAATCTTCCGCTCACCGGCGCGTTCAACGCGCGCATCCAGGCCGACGGGCTGCTCCATGCGCTCGCGGCCTCCGGTTCCGTGCAAATGGAGCGAGGCGCCCTCTATGGCGAGCCGGTCGCAGGTCTTCGTGTCCAGGGCGCGCTCGCCGGCCAGGTGCTTAAGCTGGCGGCAGCCACGCTCAACGCAGCCGGCGGCAACCTCTCCGCGTTGGGAAGTTATGACTTCAAGGCCGAGCGTTTCCAGGTGGATGCGCGCGCCGAAAACATCGACATCGCCCGCCTCGGCTTCCTCCGCAGCCGCAATCTCGACACCACCGGCAAGCTCGCGTTTTCCGTTTCCGGCTCTGGCACGTTGAGCGATCCGCGTCTGGAGGGCCATGCCACGCTCACCGCGCTCACCTTTGGCGGGCAGCGCTTCGGAACCTTGCAGGCCACCGCGCATTCCGCGGGTCCTACCATCGAATACAACGCCACCACGCAACTGGAGCAAGCCGGACTCACCCTGCACGGGCAGACCGCTCTCCATGGCGACTATCCGACGCACGCCCAGCTCGAATTCTCCCGGTTCAACCTCGGCACGGTGCTGCGCATGGCGCACATGGCGGAATTCAATGGCGAGTCGGCGCTGGCCGGCACGGTTTCGGTTGACGGTCCGCTCGCGCACCCAGAGCAGCTTCAGGGTGACGCGCAACTCCGCGAATTGGCGTTCACCATCTCCGGCGTTCAGCTCCAGGGCGACGGCGGATTGCATGCCACCCTGGCCGGCGGCCGCATTCATCTCGATCCTTTGCACGTAACCGGCGAAAACACCGATCTGCACGTGCAGGGCGTTCTGTCGCTCCAGGGTTCCCAGCAACTCGATCTCGCCGCCAGCGGCGCCATCAACCTGAAGCTGGCAGAGACCCTCGACTCCGATTTGACCGCCAGTGGATCGACGACCTTCCAGGTGGAGGCGCACGGGCCCTTGCAGCACCCCAACCTGCAGGGCCGCATCGATTTCCAGGACGGCGCGCTCTCGTTCGAAGATCTGCCCAATGGCCTGAGCCAATTGCACGGCACGCTCGAGTTCAACCAGAACCGGCTGGAAGTGAGAAGCCTGACCGCGACGAGCGGCGGCGGCCTGTTGAGTGTGGGTGGCTATCTTGCGTACCAGCACGGCATCTATGCTGACCTGTCGGTGACGGGCAAAGAAGTGCACATTCGTTACCCCGAGGGTGTCAGCTCTCTTGCCGACGGCACGTTCCACCTGCAGGGATCGCAAAACAACCTGCTCCTGAGCGGCGACGTCCTAATCACGCGATTTTCCGTCAGTCCCGATCTCGATCTGGCGGCCCTCGCCACCCAGACAAGCACTTCGGTGCAAGCCGTGACGCCGCCCGAAGCTCCGTCGAATCATGTGCGCCTCGACGTGCACATCGTCTCTTCTCCGCAGTTGAGCTTCCAGAATGCCTTCGCCAAGCTGGCCGGCAACGTGGATCTGCGCCTCCGCGGCACGCTGGCTTCGCCCTCGCTCCTGGGCCGCGTTTCGGTCACCGAGGGCAGCGCCTTGATCGCCGGAACCCGCTACGACCTCGAGCGCGGCGACATCACCTTCACCAACCCGGTGCGCATCGAGCCCATCATCGACCTCAGCGCCACGGCGCACGTTGAAGACTACGACATCTCCCTCGGCCTGCACGGGTCGCCGCAAAAGCTCTCCGTCAGCTACCGCAGCGATCCGCCGCTGCCTGAAGCCGACGTGGTTTCGCTGCTGGCCCTCGGCCACACCGCCAGCCAGCAACGCCTCTACACGCAACAGCAGCAGCAGGCCCTCGGCAATCCCACTGACGCCTTGCTCGGCGGCGCCCTCAACGCCACCGTGAGCAGCCGCGTGCAAAAGCTCTTCGGCGCGGGCTCGGTCAAGGTCGATCCCAATTACCTCGGCGCCTTCGGCAACTCCACCTCGCGCATCACCGTCGAGGAGCAGATCGGCCGCATCGTCATCCTCACCTACGCCACCGACGTGAACACCACCAGCCAGCAGTTGCTCCAGGCTGAAGTGGCCATCAACCGCCACGTCTCGGTCGTGGTGGCCCGCGACGAGTCGGGCGTCTTCTCCATGGTCATCAAGGCCACCCGCCGCTTTCGCTGAAGCGGCGCCCGGCATGAGCGCAATAAGTCGGCTGCAACCCATCGGTGTTGAGCCGGATCGGGAAAATCATCCGCAATTTCGCCGGGATTTCGACGAATCTGCATCTTTTCAGCCGCCTCGCGCCGGTTCCCCGTGCGCCAAACCGCCGGAAATCGAGTCTCGCCGCAACCTATTCGCGGTTTCCTGTGTCTAAAAAGACGCATGCCGGGGGCCACAGGGCCTGTGAACCCTTTAACGATGCGACTGCCCCCGGCACGCTCAAAGATTGTACGCATGGAGGATCACTCTTATGACCAGAACCATCGGTTATCACAATACTTTGGTCTTGGCTGCGGCCTTGTTTGCAGCCCTTCTCACTCTTTCCCAGGGCGCCTCAGCGGCAGCCGCGCAGGATGTGGCCGCAGCCGTCCGGGCCAAGCTCGACAAGTCGCAGTACAAGGATGTTCAGGTGAGCGTGGATGCGAATGGCATTGCCACGCTGACGGGTACGGTCGGCCTGTATGAATACAAGGCCGATGCCGACAAGGCCGTGCACAAGGTGAAGGGAGTCACGGCGGTGCGCAATGACATTGAAGTCGCCGGACCGTCGGTGCCCGACAGCAAGTTGCAGCAGAGCCTCGCGGAAAAGCTGACCTACGACCGCGTCGGTTACGGCAATGTCTTCGACGCCATCTCGGTGCAGGTGCAGAACGGAGTGGTGACGCTGGGCGGACACGCGCACGATTACCCCAACCGCGACTCGGCTCTGGGCCTGGTAGCCACCACTCCCGGCGTTAAAGACGTCATCGACGAGATCAGCGTGGATCCTGTTTCGCCCATGGACGACCGCATCCGGGTGGAAGTGGTGCGCGCCGTCTACAGCTTCGCGTCGCTCAACCGGTACGCCATCGATCCCGCCATGCCTATTCGCATCTCCGTGCAGAACGGCAATGTGGAGCTCTACGGCATGGTGGACTCGGAGGCCGACAAAGAGGCTGCCTTCCTCCGCGCCAACGGAGTTCCCGGCGTCTTCAGCGTGAAGAACTACCTCGAGGTCGCCAATCAGCCCGGCGAAAAGCAGAAGTAAGGCTCTGATTCGTGGATCGTGGCTCGTGAATCGCGATGCGAGGACCGTAAAGAGTGCTCGCACCTTCAACGCATTCCGCTGCTCACGAATCACGAACCACGAGCCACGAATCACGGTTCACGGATCGAATTCGATTCCCCCGAAACCAATCCGGCCCCGGCTGCGTAGAATGCCAATGTAAGTCTTTTGGGAAAAACCTGGGCACACGAGATCCCTGCAACGAGGAGACTCCATGGAGCCGGAGAACCAGCCCCCTTCCACGGTGGCGTCCGCCGCAAATCACGCTGAACCAGTTCTGACTTCAGGGCCCGCGGAACCCGCTCCCGCAGAGGAGCCCTACCGCGGCCTGCGCTGGATCTTCATCGGTCCGCAGGGCCTGCGCGCCGGCTGGTCGGTGCTGGTGTTTCTCCTGCTCTTCTACCCCCTCAACATCGCCATCGACATGGCGATGTTCCATTTCCATCTCATCGGCAGGTCGGATGAGTTCGCACCCCGGCCGATGTTCTTCGGCGAAGCAGGAGCCCTGCTTGTGCTGCTCATTTCGGCCGGGCTCGTGGGCCTCATCGAGGGCCGGTGGATTCTGGCCTATAACCTCACCGGCCCGCGGCGGACGCAACATCTCTTTTTTGGCCTGGCAGCCGGTTTTCTTGCGCTTTCCGCACTGGTTGGGACGTTGGCTGCGGGTGGCTGGCTGCACTTCGGCCCCGTTGCGCTCTCCGGCGCGGCCATCTTCCGGTTTGGCCTTTTGTGGGGCTGCGTTTTTCTCGTGTCGGCCTGTATCGAAGAAGGGATGTTTCGCTGCTACGGGCTGTTCACCTTGAACCGCGGCATCAATTTCTGGTGGGCATTGGGCAGTGTCGCACTGACTTGCGCCTACCTGGCAATCTTCGTCGGAGGAAACGCCTCATGGGGCGTCTATGCCGCCGCTTTGCTTGGTCTTGTCCCTTGCTACATCCTTCATCAAAGGGCTGCCCCACGCAGTGGCTTCTGGTGCGCGGCATGGGTCACGTCCACCCTGTTCGGCTATATTCATCTAGGCAACCCCAACGAAGCTTGGATCGGTATCTTCGCCGCAGCCTTCATCGGCTTCGTCTTCTGCGTCAGTGTGCGCGTTACGGGTTCGGCCTGGTGGGCCATTGGCTGCCATGCCGGCTGGGACTGGGGCGAGACGTATTTCTACGGAACCGCCGATAGCGGGCTCACCCCGCAAGGCTGCTACCTGACCAGCACTCCGTCGGGCAATCCCTTGTGGAGCGGCGGCGCCGTCGGCCCGGAGGGCAGTCTGATGGTGCTGGGCGCAATTTTGCTGCTCCTGGCTCTGGTTCTCGTCTACGGCCGGTGGAGCGCCCGCGCTGCGCCCGCCGCCGCGTAAACCGCGCGCCGAGGACTGTAAACTGCAAACTGACACCTGATACCTGACACCTGAAACCTGATATGCGCCTTTGGCTCAACCGCAGCGCCGAGATCTCCCTTCGTGAGCAGTTGATCACCCAGGTTGTGCTCGGCATCCTCACGCGCGAAATTCTTCCTGGCCAAAAGCTGCCCAGCACGCGCGAACTGGCGCGCCGCTTCGGCATTCACCCCAACACCGCCAGCGCCTGCTATCGCGAGCTGGAGCGCGACGGCTGGCTTGAGTTCCGCCACGGCAGCGGCGTCTTCGTCGCCAATACGCGCCCCTCCACTCCTCTCAGTCCGGAGATGGCGGTCGATCAACTCATTGGCGAACTAGCCTCCAAGGCGCGCAAAATCGGCGCATCGGATGCGCTGTTACGCGCGCGGATGCGCCGCTGGCTCTCGTTTGCGCCGCTGGCGCGCTGGCTCGTCATTGAGCCCGATGCCGAGCTGCGCAAAATTGTCACCGTCGAGATGGAATCCAGCCTCGCCCTGCCCGTCGCCGCATGCACGCCGGAAGAGTGCGCCGAAGCCAGCGTGCTCGAGCGATCCATCCCCGTGGTTCTGCCCAGCAAGGCCGCCGCGGTGCGCAAACTCCTTCCCACCGGCACCGTGCTGACCGTCTTCCAGGTGAACCCCGTGGCCTCTGCGCTGCAGGCCAATCTGCAGCGCTACCTGCCGGAGCACGCCGCCGATCTCGTCGGCATCGCCTCCCGCTGGTCCGAATTCCAGCGCATCGGGCGCACCATGATCGTGGCTGCGGGCCTCAACCCCGAAAACCTTCTGGTGCGCGATGCCACGCGTCCCGGATGGAAGCGCGGCCTGGAATCGACTTCAGGCGTCATCTGCGACGTTGTCACGGCGCAGCAACTGCCCAAGAACTGCTTCCCCATCGTCTTCCGCCTGCTCGACGAGGCCTCCATCGCGCAACTGCGCGCGCTCGAAGCCGAGCTCTCCGGCGCCACGCCTGCCCATCCGGCACTGTGACACCTCAGAAAGTGTCCTCTTCGCCCGCGCAGCCTCACAACCGGGCGGCTAACATCTGTGGGCATGAAACCGGCAAGTTTCCTGAGCCAAAAGCCATCTCGTTGGATTGCGATCATCGCGATCTTTGCAATCCTTGCTCCAACAGCAGCGCCGGCGCAATCGAGACACTCCTCGCCTGATGCGGTCCGTGCGCACATCCTGAAAATCGGCGTTGGTCAATGGGTTCGTGTGCGCGAGCAAAGTGGAGTCAACTTCGACGGCCAAATCACCGGCATCGGGCCGCGGCTGTTTCAAATCCAGCAGCGCGATGTCACAGCGCCGACTGATGTTTACTACGCGGATGTTGTGAAGGTCCGGTGCGCTCGCGCTCCGTCCGAACCATTTCGCGGCCCGAATGGTGAATCCCGGGCGGGCATGATAGTGCTCTCAGTGATTGCTACGGGGCTCTTTATTGGTGTCCTCGTTTGCGCGAAGGAGACCTGTCTTTCGCATCCTGCTCTCTGAAGCCTGCGTCGCGCTGCACCGCGCCTTCGTCGCCTAGGGCACGGGAAAGCCGGCCGTCTCACCTTCCCATCCGGCACTGTGACACTTGCGAAAGTGTCCTAATCGCGCACCACACACGTGTGCATTCGCACTAACCTCCTTCCTGTAGTCCACAAGGAGTTCCGATGAACCGCCTGATGAAGCAAGCCGTTCTCTTCCTCACCCTCTGCCCGCTGCTGGTGGCACAGCAGCCCAGGCAAGCCGCCTCGCCCTCCACCACTGCACAGCTTGCGCTGGCCGAGCAACAGGCGGCCGATGCGCCGCAATCGAGCGCCGTCGCCGAACGCATTCTGGCCATCAAGAATGCCCGGACGATACGCATCAAATCTGAGACGCAGTTTCTCACCGCCAGCACCCTGGAGCGGGCTCTGATGAAACAGAAGAACTGGGATCAGCTGAACCTGAACATCGTCGGCGGTTCGTGCTATGCCGATCTGGAGATCGAGGTCCACAGGCTGGTCTTCACCCATATCCACACCTACGTCCTCACAGACAAGAGCACAGGCATCGTTCTCGCCTCGGGCAGGGTCAGGGCCTTCGACGGAGTCGTTGCCTCCGGTCCCATGGCCGAGCAGATTGTGAAGATACTTTCCGCGGCCCGGCTCCCGGCGCAGGCGGCCGGTGCCGATCGCGGGTTGTAAGCGCGTGCAGGCCTGTCGAGAAAGGAATCGCCATGATCCGAAAGATGCTCCAAGCCATTCTCTGTTTCATCCTTTGCCCGCTGCTCGTGGCGCAGCAAACCGCGCCGCAAGAGGTAAACCCAGCGTCCACGCCTGGGGTTGCCGTTTCTTCCCAAGTCACGCTAACTCGCGACACAGTGACCCGGTTCATCGAGCCAATCAGTGTTCCCTTCGCGAAGATCCCGGTTGGCACACAGGTTCGCTTTACCGTTGACCGGGACGTAGCCGTGGGCGATGTCAAGTTGATCAAAGCCTCAACGCCGGTAGACGGCGTTGTCGTTCGTGTCATTCATGCTTCCCACTTCAAAAACCGCACCGCTCAAATGGTCATCAAGGTGACGGAAACGGTTTCGGGAAAGACGACGGACATATTTCTGCGCTGCTACAACCCTGATGACGATTTGCAGAGACCCCATGCGCGAAATGGGCCCAACATCAAATTGGCGGTGATTGCCGGTGTAGTCACGGGGGTCGTTCTGGTGTGTATCGCCGTCCTGAACGGGGACAGATAATCACTGCTGTTTCAACACAACGAATTGGACGACCGGCCAGCGTATTCTGAATCTGGCCAATGTCCGATTCGTCTTCATCCACCCTACCTGCGCCCCAGGCCGCGCCGCGCCGGCGCCGCAGAGCCCGCTGGCCGCGCATCTTGCTTTGGACCGCCGCCGGCCTCCTGGTCCTCTTGCTCATCGCCGCCGGTGCAGGCCTGCTGTGGCTCCGCGCGGTGGCCAAAGCCGCTTTGCCGCAGCTCGATGGCGACGTCCATCTTGCCGGCCTCTCCGCGCCTGTCACGGTCCGCCGCGACGCGCACGGCGTGCCCTACATCGAGGCCGCCACGCAGGACGATCTGTTTGTCGCCCAGGGCTACGTCACCGCCCAAGACCGTCTGTGGCAGTTGGACGCTTCCCGCCGCGCCGCCAACGGCGACCTGGCTGAAATTCTGGGTCCGGGGCTCGTCCAAAACGACAAGACGCAACGCGTGTTGCAGATCCGCCTCACGGCCCAGCGCATTTACAACCGCCTGCCGCCCGCCGAACGCGCGTATCTCGACGACTACACCCGCGGCGTGAACCTTTACATTGCGCAGTGCGAAAAATCGAATACGCTTCCCGCCGAATTCCGGCTGCTCGGGTACCGTCCGCAGCCTTGGAGCGGCGTGGATTCGGTGAGCGTAGGGCTGATGATGGCCGAAACCCTCGACTCCCGCATGACCACCAAGCTCGCGCGCGCCCACGTTGAGGCCAAACTCAACGACCCGCAGCTCATCGCCGATCTCTACCCGGTTGGCTCCTGGCGTGATCGTCCGCCCACCGGCATCAAGGTCGATCTCAGCGCCCCGCAACCGCAGGCGCCGCCCTTCAAGAAGGATGACGACGAGGACGACGACGAAAATACCGAAGCCCGCGCGACGCGGGCTCCTGCCGTGCCTCCGTTCGCATTTGCCGCGCCCGAGGATCCGGCCACGTTCCCGGCTCTGCCGGGGCAGGCCGATTGCGAGGGCTGTGCCGTCGGCTCCAACAACTGGGTGGTGGCCGGCAGCCACACCGCAAGCGGCAAGCCGCTACTTTCGAACGACATGCACCTGACGCTGCGTGAGCCCGATACATGGTACATGGCCGACTTGCGCGCGCCCGGATTTCACGCAGCGGGTGTCACGCTGCCCGGCCTTCCCTTGATCATTGCCGGCCACAACGAGCACGTCGCCTGGGGTTACACCGCGCTCCTGGCTGATGTGCAGGATCTCTATACGGAGAAACTCGACGGCAAGGGCAACTACGAGGGCATTGACGGCGACTGGCATCCGCTCGCCGTCGATCGCGAAGTAATCCACGTACGCGGCGGCCGCGATGCTGTCGTCAACGCCGAATCCACCGCGCACGGGCCGCTGCTGAATCCGCTACTCGCCCAGAGCGACCCGCCGCTGGCTCTCAAGTGGACCCTCTACGATCCATCGCTCAACGCGCTCCCGCTTTACGAGATGAACACAGCGTCAAACTGGACGGAGTTCTCGGCCGCGCTTGCGACTTGGTGCTGGCCTACGCAGAATCTGGTCTACGCCGACGATCAGGGCCACATCGCCTATCACGCCATTGGCAAGGTGCCGATACGTCTCGGCGGTGCGATTTTCGAAACGCCTCGGCCGCACGACACATTGGACCTGCGCTACGAATGGGATCTTCTCCTTCCAGCAAACAAGAAAACCCCGCAGGGTTACATCCCCTTCGATCAGATGCCCAACGCCTTCGATCCACCCTCGGGATTCCTGGCCACGGCCAACTCCCGCGTCACCACCGACAAGTCGCCCTACCCCATCACCGACGACTGGATCGATCCTTACCGCATCGAGCGCATTTATAAATCATTGGACGGCCGCGATCATCTCACGCCTGCAGACATGCTGGCCGTCCAGACCGACATCTATAGCGAGGTCGATCAGGAGATGGGCCATCGCTTTGCCTATGCCATCGACCACACCCCCGGTCCCGATGGCAACGGCGATCCGGAGCTGCGCCAGGCCGCCGACCTGATGCGCAGTTGGGACGGCCGCCTCACCACCGACTCCGCGGCTGCTTCTCTTGTCACCCAGACCCGCGCCGCGCTGTGGCCCATGATTCTCGGGCCCAAACTGGGCAAAGTTGCCGCCGACTACCACTGGGGCGAGTCGAGCTTCGCCCTGGAAGAGATCGTGATGCACGCCAAGCCCGCGTGGCTTCCCAAGGGCTATAAGAACTGGGATGCGCTGCTGACCGCGGCCGTGCGCAAAGGCATGCGCAAAGGAAAAGCCCCCGCCGATGTGGACCGCTGGACCTACGGAAGCTGGCACGTGGTCGATGTCGAACATCCCCTTGCCGCGCTTCTCCCCCTCGTCAGCCGCGTTGCCGGAACCGGGCCCCAGCCGCAAAGCGGCGACGGCACCACCGTGAAGCAGGTCGGCCGCACTCTGGGCCCGTCGCAGCGCTTCACCATGGACTGGAGCAACATCGACGGCTCGACTGAGAACATCGTGCTCGGCGAGAGCGGCAACCCGCTCAGCCCGTACTTCCGCGACCAGTGGAACGACTGGTACAACGGAACCACCTTTGCGCTGCCCTTCAGTCCGGCAGCGGTCGCGGCCCAAACCCGCCACACCTTGCGGCTGCTGCCATGAAAAGACAGGGAACAGGCAACAGGGAACAGGGAACAGGGAAGGCCCACGCTTCGCTTCCGACCCTCGGCAAGCATCTCGGTCTGGTCGTAATGCTCCTCGCCGCATTCGTTGCCGTGGCGCCGCAACTCGTGCGCGGCAACTCCTGCGGCCACGACTTCAACGTTCACCTCGTCTCCTGGCTCGACTGCGTCAACGCATGGCGTCACGGCATTCCGTATCCGCACTGGGCGCCCAGCCCCAACTACGGCGCCGGTGAGCCGCGCTTCGTCTTCTATCCGCCGCTCACCTGGATGCTGGGCGCAGCGCTCGGCCTCATCCTTCCCTGGCATCTCGCGCCCATCGCGCTCACGTTTTTGACCCTCGCCGCAACCGGCCTGGCCACGCGCGCCCTGGCTCTCGAAGCCCTCGACGATCTCCCCGCTACGCTGGCCGGATGCGCCTCGCTTTTCTCGACCTTCACGCTCTTCACAGCGTACGAGCGCTCCGCTTTCCCTGAATTTGCCGGCGGATTCTGGCTTCCGCTCATCATTCTGTTTGTCCTGCGAGATCGGCGTTCCTCCGCCCCGCTCCTCCGCCGCGCTTTTGACAGTTCCACCGCGCCTCTTGCCCTCGCGCTCGCCGGCGCGTGGCTTTCGAACCTTCCTCTGGGCGTAATGGCCGGTTATCTCATGGCCGGTGTCGCGCTGCTCTGGGCTTTGGCCAACAAATCCTGGGCCCCGCTGCTTCGTGCCGCGCTCGCGGGAGTGCTGGGTCTCGGCCTCGCCGCCATCTACTGGCTCCCCGCGGCATTCGAGCGCTATTGGGTCGACATCAAACAAGCCACCCAGGATCCCGGCTACAACTTCGAGAACAACTGGCTCTTCGCGCGTCATGCCAACCCCTTGCTCGCGCTGCACGACGACATTCTGCATCAGGTTTCGTGGATCGCCGTCTCCATGATCGCCGTGGCAGTTGCCGCCATCGTGATCAGTTGGCGCTGCGGCACACTGCCCATCGCCAAAACCCACGTCTCCCGTCTCTGGTGGGTTCCGCTGGCCGCCATTCCCGTCGTGGTCTTCTTCTTTTTATTCCCCATTTCGCGGCCGCTCTGGGTTCTGCTGCCGGAGATGCGTTTTCTGCAGTATCCCTGGCGCTGGCTGGAAGCGGTGGAAGCGCCCATGGCGATTTTCTTTGTCACCGCAATCTGGCCCTCCGGCCGGCGCGCCCGCGTCACCATGCTGCTGATCTGCTCCGCGGTTTTTCTGGCGTCTACGGCGTATGCGGGGAGGTATTTTTTCCAGGTCTGCTACCCCGAAGACACCGTCGCTTCGGTTCTCTTTGATTACCGTGCCGGTGCGGGCTTTGAAGGCATGTACGAGTACGAGCCTCCCGGCGCCGACGACTCCAGCATCGCTACCGGCCTTCCCGATGCCTGCCTGGTAAGCGATCCCTCCGTCGTCCTGGGCAAGCCCGATCCCGACGACCCCGACGCCAATCCCGTATGGAGCCCCGATCAGGGCAGTTGCCAGGCCATATTCCATCTCCTCGGCGGCAATCAGACCAACCCCGAGCACCGCGAGATTCGCGCCACGACCGCTCATGCCGGCTACCTGGTGCTGCGCCTTGTCAGCTACCCCGCATGGCGCATTCGCGTCGACGGGCAACTGCTGACGGCGCTGCCCAAACGCGCCGACGGCCTGATCGCCGTGCCTGTTCCGCAAGGCCCGGTGGATGTGACTGTAGACTGGGCCACCTCGCCCGATGTTTTGGTCGGCCGCTGGCTGAGCGCCTTGTGTGTGCTCCTGATCACACTCCTGTGGTGGGTTGAACGCCGCCGCGGCCCGATTCGTCTAACATAAAAAAGGAATGCCTGCAGACGTAAAATCGCTGATCCAGGAGGGCGCCGACCTCACCGACCACGCGTTGGAGTCACTGATTCCATCCGTTGATACGGTTCCCTCCTCGATCCACGGCGCTATGCGCCACTCTGTCTTTGCCGGCGGCAAGCGCCTGCGCCCGGTGTTGGCCATGCAGGCTGGCGTCACCATTGCCGGAGCATTACCAACGGGCATAGAACGCCTGGGTGCGGCTCTCGAAATGCTCCACACCTATTCGCTCATCCACGACGACCTGCCCGCCCTCGACAACGACGATCTGCGCCGCGGCAAGCCCACCTGCCATAAGTCCTTTGGCGAGGCCATTGCCATCCTGGCCGGCGATGCACTGCAAACCCGCGCCTTCGAGGTGCTGGCCGGCCTCGAGTGCCCGCCCGCCGCTACGGTGCATATCATCGGCCTCATCGCCCATGCTGTGGGTACGGTCGAAGGCATGATCGGCGGCCAGGTGCTCGATATCGAAAGCGAACACCTCAAGCCCACGCCGGAGCTTGTGGAAGCCATCCATCGCGCCAAGACCGGCGCGCTCATCCGGGTCAGCGTGGTCTCGGGCGGCGTCTACGCTGGGGCAACCGCCAATGACGTTGCGCGTCTCGACCGCTTCGGCCGCAAGGCCGGTCTCGCCTTCCAGATTGTCGATGACGTACTCGATAGGACGGTGGATTCGGCGCAGTTGGGCAAGACCGCAGGCAAGGATCAGGCCACGGAAAAGGCCACCTGGCCGGCTGTCTACGGCATCGAACAGAGCCTGCGCGACGCCGCGCTGCTCATTGACGAGGCCTTCGCCGCGCTCGAGCCCTACGGCGACTGCGCCGACGGCCTCAAAGCCGTCGCCCGCTACCTCGTCGACCGCAAAAATTGATGGGTTTTTCCTGAAGAATTGATTTGATTGCGCTGCATGCCGCGCCCGGCGCGGCATGCCTGAACGGTAATTGTCGGAGTGTAGCGCCGGTCTCCAGACCCGCATTCCCTTCAGACCTGCTCACCAAACCACGAAGTCCGAGCGCTACTTGCCCAGCACCCGGCGCAGCTTCTCGCCCTGCACCGAGAGGTCTTCCACAGCGGCTTGCGCGCGGCTCAGCAGTCCCTGGACCTCATCAAGGTAGCCGGGAAGCTTATTCCACCAGGCGCTCACGACTTCCGGCTGATCGAGCATGGCCAGGGCGGCGCCGGAGACAGCCGTCAGCAGGCCGGCGCGCCGTTTGCCGGCAACCAGCAGGACGCCGCTCGCCGCCAGCGTTCCTGCCGCGGCAATCCCGACCCAACTCATGGATTTGGCCCCGTTGGCGCATGATCCGCCCACGTTGCTCTCCTTCTTTGATAGCGGCACAACCACCATGACCCTTCCCTGCCTTCCCGTCCTCAGCCGTTACTGCCGAAACCTTATTGTCTATAGAGTATCGCTCGAAACCCCGGCCTGCAGCGGCGGAAAACACAATTCGCCTCCGCAGCCGTCAATCCAGCCCCATCAATCCAAATCGATCTCGCGCAACGGCTTGCCCTCTGCGGGAGCGTCCTTCGCCTTGCGCATCGCCTCGGCAAATTTCTTCTCCAGCAAGTCCGCCTTGTTCTTCTCCGCGTCCACGCTCTGCCGAAAAATCGACTCCGTCCGCTCCCCATGCTCGCGCATGGCCTTGGCCGCGGTTTCCAGGTCCTCGAACATGCGCTTGCGCGGCGCCGGCGTGTGGCTCACCACCAGCCCCGTCGCGCCATCGATCTTCAGCATCGCCCCGCAATCCGGGCACGCCACTTCGAACGTCTTGTCCTTGTTCTTGGCCATTTCAACTGGTATTTTATGCGTTCCCGTTCACTTTTGGCAGAGGTTTCCGCCGCACTCGCATCATTCAATCGTCACATGCAGACTGAATTGCTCCTCGTTCGGATCGGGATTCTCCCACGAGCGCACGTAATGCAGCAGCAACACGCCCGTTCCCTTGCTCTTGGGCGCAAAGTCGAAGATCTGCACAATCGGCCGTCCCACGCCCGGCTGCGCCTGCGTCTGCGTTTGGCTTGTCAGCTTCAGCAACGGCGTCGATTGTTTGTGCACGTACCACATGTACCCGGTGCTGGGATTGGAATTGAGCCGAACCTCCAGCACGTCTCCCATCTTGATCTCGACCGTTCCGCCCTTATCGGTATCGGTCACGACCTTTGTGGCTGCTCGAGCCACAGCCGGGCAAAAGGCCAGCAGGAACAGGACGGCGAGAAGAAGCCAGGAATTTGCAGCGGACTTCCGGTGCATTCGTGCAACTTGCATGACGAAACGCCTTTCTCGCAGCCGCGCCGAGCCTGCCGGTCGCGCCGCGCACACCGAAGATAACCTCATTGCAGTCCGTTTGCAACCGGTGCCGCCCGCGCTTGCGGTGAAAGCCCGGTCTTGAAAGGGCACTACTTTAGTCGTGCCGCTAAGGTTCAAGAATCAAACCGGCTTTAGCCGCTGAGGGATGGTCTTTCCAGAATCGTGGCTTCTAAAACGAGCCGCTACGTCACCGGCCCGGGATTGAACAGCGCAAACTCATTGTGCAGGCCCCAGTGGTCGGCCCATACTTTCTTCTTCCCACCGGCCACCTCCAAAACCAATAAGAAGATCTGCCAGCCAACCTCTTCCACCGTTGCCTCGGCCGTCGCAATCCGCCCCGCGTCAATGTCAATCAGGTCGGGCCAGCGCCGCGCCAATCCGCTGTTCGACGCCACTTTGATCACCGGCGCCATAGCCAGGCCGTATGGCGTGCCGCGCCCGGTGGTAAAGATGTGCATGTTCATCGACGCCGCCAGTTGCAGTGTGCCGCAGATAAAGTCGCTGGCCGGCGTGGCCGCAAAAATCAGCCCCTTCTGCGTCACCCGCTCACCCGGCCCGGTCACGCCCATCAGCGCCGTGCTGCCCGCCTTGGCAATCGACCCCATCGCCTTCTCCACCACGTTGGCCAAGCCGCCCTGCTTGTTGCCCGGCGTGGGATTCGCCGCCCGATCTACCCCGCCCTGCCGCAGGTACTCGTCGTACCACGCCATCTCGCGCACAAATTCCCGCGCAATCTCCGGCGTGGTTGCCCGCGCCGTCAGCAGGTGCGCCGCATCGCGCACCTCTGTGACTTCGGAAAACATCACCGTCGCCCCGGCGCGCACCAGCAGGTCCGCCGCAAGGCCCACCGCGGGATTCGCCGTCACGCCCGAAAGCGCGTCCGATCCCCCGCACTGCAAACCGACGACAAGATCGGAAGCAGGGCACGTAGTACGCCGCCGCCGCTCCAACTTTTCCAGCTTCTTCTCGGCCATCGCCATAATCGTGGCCACCATCTCGCCGAAGCCTTCCTTCGCGTCCTGCAGCACGGCGACGGAGGGTTCGCTTTCAAGCACCGGCAACTCGTTCGCCGCCATGAGCCGCACAGGCTGCAATTTTTCGCAGCCCAGGCTCACCACCATCACTTCGCCGCCGAAGTTCGGATTGAGCGCCAGGTTGCGCAGCGTGCGAATCGGAATCGCCGCGCCCGGCGCATCGATGGCCACGCCGCAGCCGTATGGATGCGTGATGGCGACTACATCGTCCACTTGGCGGTAGCGCGGCAGAATCTCCGCCTTGATGCGCCGCACCGCATGCTCCACCGTCGGCGCTACGCATTGCACCGTGGTGCTGATGCCCAGAATGTTTTTTGTCCCCGCCGAGCCGTCGGGATTGCGATAGCCCTCGAACGTGTACCCCTCAAGCGGGGCGAGCGGTTTGGGCGGCGCAGTCCCCAGCGGGCAATCGCCAAGCGGCGGCGCTTCCGGCGCAGTCATCAATCCCTCGTGCACCCAGCTGCCGGGCGCAATCGCCCGGTTCGCGTAGCCGATCGGCACGCCGTAGCGCACTATTGCATCGGCTGTCGCCAAATTCGCCAGCGCCACCTTGTGCGCTTCAGGGATCGCCTCGCGCAGCTCCAGCCCCGACGCAAACCTGGCGCCCGCCGGCAATCCGCCCGGAGTCACCACGACGGCCACATTGTCCCGCTCATTTACGCGAATGAATCGGGGCTCGACGCTTGAAGTCATGAACCTATGCTAGCTCCGAGGCTTTCTGTCCACTGTTCACTGTCCACTGCTCACTGTCGCGCGGTCACGCGCGACTTACCGCACCAGGCTCGGCCTCTTCGGATCGAACTTCCATCCCGGAATCAGAAACTGCATCGCCATGGCATCGTCGCGCGCGCCCAATCCCTTCGCCTGGTACAGTTCATGCGCGCGTTCGATGGCATCGAGGTCCAGATCGACTCCCAGCCCCGGCCGCTCTGGCACCGCAATCGCGCCATCCGTGATCTGGAGCGGGTTGCGCGTCAGATGCTGACCATCCTGCCAGATCCAGTGCGTATCGATGGCCGTAATCGCGCCCACGGCTGCTGCGGCCACGTGCGTCACCATCGCCAGCGAGACGTCGAAATGATTATTCGAATGCGATCCCCACGTGAGCCCGTTGTTGCGGCAGATCTCGGCCACACGCACTGCTCCCTGCATGGTCCAGAAGTGCGGATCGGCCAGCGGAATGTCGACCGCATGCAACGCAATCGCATGCCGCAGCTCGCGCCAGTCAGTCGCAACCATGTTGGTCGCAGTGGGCAGGTTCGTCGCCTGCCGGAACTCCGCCATGATCTCGCGCCCTGAAAATCCCCCCTCCGCGCCGCATGGGTCTTCAGCATACGCCAGCACTTCCTGCTTGCCCTTGCACAGCGCAATCGCCTCGCGCAGCGACCACGCGCCATTCGGATCGAGCGTGATGCGCGCCTCGGGAAACCGCTCGGCGAGCGCCTCCACAGCCTTCATCTCCTCCGCGCCCGCCAGCACGCCGCCTTTCAATTTGAAATCGCCGAATCCGTACTGTGCCTGCGCCGCCTCGGCCAGCTTTACGATTGCCTCAGGCGTCAGCGCCTCCTCATCGCGCAGCCGGAACCAGCCGCTCGCACTTTCGCCCGCACGCCGGTATTCGAGATTCGTCTTTCGGCTGTCGCCCACAAAAAACAGATAGCCCAGCACTGGCACGCGCGCGCGTTGCAGGCCCTCCCCGAGCAAAGCTGCAACAGGAACTTCCTGAAACTGGCCGAGCAGATCGAGTAGCGCCGACTCGATCGCCGTCATGGCGTGGATGGTCACGCGCAAATCGAACGTCTGCTGCCCGCGTCCTGCGGCGTCGCGCTCGCCGAATCGCTGCTGCACCGCGTTAAGAATCGCGTTGTAGGCCGAAATCTCGCCTCCCACCACCAGCGGCGCAGCTTCTTCCAGCACGCGGCGTATCTTCTCCCCACCAGGAACCTCGCCTACGCCCGTGCTTCCGGCATCGTCTGTGAGCAGAACCAGGTTGCGCGTGAAGTACGGCCCGTGCGCCCCGCTCAGATTCAGCAGCATGCTGTCCCGGCCCCCCACGGGAACAACCCGCATCGCAGTAACCCGCGGCGATTCGCCTGTAACGTGGATTTTCTCGCTGTTCACCTTGATTTCCGCCCGCTTCTGCTGCCGCACATCATAGCATCCGCGAATCCGTGCACCATTTCCACCGGCATCGCTCCACTTTACAGGCGCATCCCCGTTCGCATACAAGGTTGAGGACGACGCCGAGACGGCCCGAGCCGCGGCGCTGCATGGTACCGTGAAGCCGAAGCAGTGCAGGCCCAGAGCGGAAAGGATCCGGCTTGATCAACGATCGGCAAACGGAGCGGCAAACGCGCGTTCGCTACCTCATCATCGCCATTCTCTTTGTCGTCAGCTGCTTCAGCTTTGCTGATCGCTCGGTGCTTTCGCAGGCCGTCTCGGTGATGCCCAAAGAGATGGACCTGACGGCGCAACGCATGAGCTATCTGCTCTTCGCCTTCGGATGGGCCTACGCGCTGGGCCAGTTGCCCGCGGGCGGCTTGCTCGACCGCTTTGGGTCCAAGCGCGTCTACGGCATCGCCATCATCGGTTGGTCGGTGTGCGCCTTTCTCACCGCCTTTGCCGGCTACTTCGCCGCCAGCGTCGCGTTCACCGCCATCTTCGTTCTCCGCGTGCTCTCCGGCCTGTTTCAGTCGCCCGTCTTTCCCGGCAACGGGCGCATTGTCGCCTCATGGTTTCCCACTTCGGAGCGCGGCCGCGCCTCCGCCATCTTCAACTCGTCGCAGTATTTTGCGCTGCCCATCTTTGCACCCATCTTCGGATGGCTTATTCACACGTCCGGCTGGCGCAGCTGCTTCTGGTTCCTTGCCGCGCTGGGCCTCGTGCTCGCCGTGGTCTCGTTCACGAACATCTTTGGCGTCAAGGAACATCCCAGCATTTCACAGTCGGAGATTGAAGCCATCGAGCGCGGCGGCGGCCTTGTCAATACCGACTCTGCCGCAAGCGCCAGGAAGAACACGCTCACCTGGGCCACGGTGAAGAAGCTCATGAGCTACCGCATGCTGGTGGGTGTTTACATCGGCCAGTACTGCATCACCACGCTCACCTGGTTCTTTCTCACATGGTTCCCGCTTTATCTCTCGCAGGCTCGCCACATGTCGGTGCTTAAGGTGGGCTTTGCCGCGGCTGTGCCGGGTCTGTGCGGCGGCATCGGCGGAATCCTCGGCGGCATCTTCTCCGATCGCTTGCTGCGCCGCGGCCATTCGCTCAGCTTCGCGCGCAAACTGCCCATCATGGCCGGCATGGCGCTTTCCATGACCATCATTGCCTGCAATTACGCGTCCTCGCAGAGCCTCATGCTTCTCTTCATGTCGATTTCGTTCTTCGGCAAGGGCATCGGCGCGCTGGGCTGGACCGTCATCTCCGATACGTCGCCCAAAGGCATGGTGGGCATGAACGGCGCGCTCTTCAACCTCTTCGGCAACATGGCCGGCATCACGACCCCGCTCATCATCGGCTACATCGTCGAGAAGACCCATTCCTACAACGGCGCACTCATCTTCGTCGGCCTCATCGCCTTCTGCGCCATCGTCAGCTACGGCCCCATCGTCGGCGAGATCAAGCGCCTGGACTTTTCATTGCAAGATTGAAATCTCGTTGTCATCCTTGTATCTCTAGATCGGTGATCTTGAGCGAGGACGACGCTGAGCGTAGAGAAGCGGAGGACGAGTCGAAGGACCTGCATTTCTTCTCAACAGCGTGTTGCCCCATCCTTTTTCGGTCGCCGCAGCGACTGAAAAGGGTAGGAGACTACGCTTACAATCGCCAAAGGAGACCGAACCCATGCCCGATTGGCCCGGAAATATGCCACGCAACGCATTCAAGCAGGCGCTCAGCCGCTGCGAGCGGCAAGTCGGCCTCTGGTGCAGCATGGCCAGCCCCGTTGCGGCCGAAATCCTTGCCGGCGCGGGCTTCGATTGGATCGTGGTCGACGGCGAGCACGCGCCCAACGACATCACCACGCTCTTGCCGCAGTTGCAGGCCATGCGCGGCGGCACGGCTGAGCCCGTCTTCCGCGTGCCCTGGAACGAGCCGGTCATCATCAAGCGGGCGCTCGACGTCGGCGCGCGCTCCCTGCTCATTCCCTTCGTGCAGAATGCCGATGAGGCGCGCAGGGCCGTGGCTGCTGCGCGCTATCCGCCGCTCGGCATTCGCGGCGTGGCCGTCGCACCCCGCGCCAACGACTACGGCCGCATCCAGGGCTATCACCGCAACGCGCATCTCGATACCTGCGTCCTCGTGCAGTTGGAAACCAAAATCGCGCTCAAGGAGATCGAGGCCGTGGCAGCCGTCGAAGGCGTCGACGGCATCTTCATCGGCCCCAGCGATCTGGCCGCGGCCTTCGGCCATCTCGGCAATCCCAAACATCCTGAAGTGCAGCCCGCCATCGCCGATGCTGCCCGACGCATCCGCGCCAAAGGCAAATCTGCGGGCACCCTCGCCGGCAATGCCGACGACGCCGAGGCGCTCTTTGAGGCAGGCTACAACTTCACCGCCGTGGGCAGCGATGTGGGCGTTCTGGCGCGCAACGCCGAAGCCCTGGCCGCGCGCTTCCGCAAGAAGTGAAAGGAATTGCATGCTGGCCGAAGCAGTGTTCTAATCACTGCATGTTCAAAAAGTCAGCCCTGATGGACCTTCCCTGGTATTCCATCGCAGTGTGGACTTATCGCGCGATCGTTGGGCTGGACTTATTACTCGCGGGGCTGTTTTTCACGGATAACATAGAGCCAAATCGAATCGCAGGCTGGCTGAAAATATCAACAATCGCCATTCTGATTTCGACCGTGTACTTCGCAGTCCGTATGATCAAAGATCGATCGGCGCGGAACGACTTTATGCTCGGCTTGTTTTGGCTGATTCTAGTCGCTTGTGCAATTTTCGGATTCTTCGATCAAATGCGTGAATTCGAATCGCACGGCTATCGCCTCATGCGCCAACGCTGAGCGCTGCCACGGATCGAGCACCCGTCCACGCACACCTTGAGTAGGATGTTTGCCGTCTTGGTCCCTTGTTCCCTCGTTCCCTGCCTTATGCTGCCGGAGTCGCCGCGGTCTTGAAGTTGATCACGTGATAAATCGCCGGCTCGGTTCCAACGTTTCTGAACCCGTGAAGCTGGTTCGATCCGTTAAAGATGATCGAGCCCGGGCCCACGCGAACCCATGTGCCGTTCGAGAGCGTCTCCACCGTGCCCTGGCGAATGATGATCAGCTCCTCATTGGGATGCTTGTGCGGCGGGTGCGGCGACATGCCGGGATTGAGAGTTGTTATGTGGATTTCGAGGTTCTCGAGCGTCGCCGTCGGCGTGCTGCACACCGTCCGCACCGATCCGTTGGCGTTTGGCTTGTCGGTAAGCGAATTCCAGTCGAAGACGTGCGAGCCCATCACGGATGTGGTCTCGGCAAGCGCCAAGGCGTCGCCGGCGACGGCCGTCGCGGCGAGAGCGGCAAAGAGTTCTCTGCGGTTCATCACAATCTCCATTTTCTCTTCGACAAAGTGTGGAGTAAGATCGGCGCCGCGCAGAAAACTCCGCTCAGCGTTCGCAATTACTTATAGTCGACCGCTGCGCAACTGGCAAGAAAAGGCGCTGCGCCTGTCACAACCAGCAGCGTCATTGCCCGTGCATCAGAAGCAGGCGCGCAATCACGCCCCCTGCGATCGCGGCGACTGCGGCTGCAATGCGGTGCGCGTTGAGCGTTGCGGCGTTCACGCGCTGCGGCATGGTGAGCAAAGATCCGGTTGCGATCAGCGCGGCCATCGCTGCCGCCAGGACGGCGATCGCCACGAGCAAAGCCGCTCTCCACTCCAACTGCCTTCCCGCGTGGTAAATCACAATCGCTGTATAGACGATCCAGGTGAGGGCCAGAATTTTGTGAATGCCCGGGAAGGCCGCCTGTCCCGCATGGCCCCGCCAGAAGCCTGTCGTCAGCGTCGCCAGGAACCAAAGACCAATCACGATCAATTTGTGCGTGACCGTCATAAGAGCCCCCAATCCCGGCTGACCCGCAGACTTGCTAACTCCGCTTACCCCGCTAGCCCCGCTAACCTTACCTCTGCGCCGTCTGCATCGGCTTCTGCCCGCTCGCGGCAGGCGGGTTCACATGTGCGTTCAGGAAGCCGGTCAGGTCTTCGACATCCTGTTTCGTGCCCACCATGGGCGGCATGAAGTGGTGGTACGGCGAGTCGGGCTTGTACTCGTGCAGCATGGTGATGAAGCTGTCGATGTTGGCCCGGTCGCGGCCACTCAGCAGCTTCACCAGCGGCCGGTAGCCCTCGAGCGTATGGCACGATCCGCATTCGCCGCGGAAGATCGCCTCGCCGCGCGAGTAGCTGGAGTTCGTGTCGTACACCCAGTTCGAGTGAACCAAATAGCCCGTTTGATCGATCTTGAGCGCGTAGGGCACGCGCACCCCGTTCGAGTACATCCAGCGGCCGATGACATACGGTTTGCGCAGCATCTCGCGCGAGTACTCGCCGGCGGCCGTCGCTGTCAGCGCCAGCAGCAGGATGGCCACCGCGTGCGCGGGATTGAAGTCCACAGGATTGCGGTACGCCAGATAGTAAGCCACGCCGATGATCGTGGCCGACGTCATCACAATCAGCAGCGCCATCCGCGTCACGGTCGAGAATGTGCCCGTGCCCATCGTGTCGATGCCCAGTGTGAGCAGCGCGCGCTGCGACTCGGGAACCATCAACAGATACCACCCAAACAGGAACGGCATGGCGACGAAAGACGGCACCAGCCACTTCACGCTCCACTTCACCAGCGATGACTTGAGCTTTGGCTGTGCGCCGCCATCGATGCGGCTGGCGCTGATGAGCGCCCAGATGCCGGCCAGCGAGGCGCACACGCAGCAGCGGAGCAGCAGGCTCGGCCAGTAGGTGGGATTGAAGAACGCGTTCCAGAATTTACTCGCCTCATGGTCCGTGCCGGCCACGGAAAGCCACGTGTCGCCCGGCGTCAGCATGAAGGTGAGAATGCCGTTGATGATGACGAGCGTGCATACCGATGCGCCGGCGTACACCCAGCCCACCACCAGGTGAAGCTTGGCGTCGATCTTGTTCCATGTGTAGTAATAGACGGCGGCCGTGCTCAGCTCGACGATGAAGAACACCCACTCGATGGCCCAGCCGAAGACGAAGTTGTGAATCAACGTGCTGGTGGCTTCAGGGTGCGTCAATCCGATGGCAAACCAGATGCCCACGCCGGAGATGGTGCCAAAGACGCCGGTGAGCACGAGGAAAAACTTCGAGTAGCCCACCAGTTCCTTGAGCCAGTCCTCGCGCCCCTCGCGCAGAGCCTTGCGCTCGGCCAGCGGCAGGTAAAGCCCGCCGCCCACCGCAAACTGCGAGATCATGACGTGGAAGATGGCGATAATGCCGATCACCCAGCCCGAGCCGAGATAAGGAATGTCCCAAAATGGATAGTTCATAAAAGCCAGCTCCTAGCCTCTAGCTCCTAGTTCCTAGCTTTCTTACGCCTTGGTAGTGCTCCTCAATTCAGCACGACGGGGCTAGAAGCTAGAGGCTAGTAGCTAGCAGCTCTCTTACCGAATCGTCCAATAACCAATCACCGTCGTGGCCAACAGCGCAAACACCGCCAGCAACCCAAAGTAGTGCGCCACACGCGCGCGCCGTCCCGATTCCTTGTTCTTGTCGTAAAACGGAATCAGGATCCAGAGCACAATGCCCAGCGTGAACAGCAAAATGCCTGCGATCTCGCCCGCCTCGCCGGGCAGCACCGCGCCCAGCAGCTTGAGCATCTCGAAGGGACTCATGAAGTACCACTCGGGATGAATGCCCATGGGCGCCGGTGCCAACGCATCGTATTGCTTGCCCAGCGCCCACGGAAATACCGAAGCCAGAAGCGCCAGGACGTTGAGCGAAATGATCCACATCGCGATGTCCTTGCGCAGAAAGTTCGGCATGAAGGGGATCGATTTGCGCTCGGCAGCCGGTTTGGCCTCTTCGCTTTCGGGCACGGCGTTGCCGTAGCGCTGCACCAGCCAAAGGTGAAACGCGAGAAGGGGAATGAACAATGCAGGGAGCACCACAACGTGCAGCGCAAAGAACCGCTGCACGGTAAATTCCGTTACGTCCGGGCCGCCGCGCAGCATGTTGGCGATGGCCGGACCGATCCAGGGAATCGCCACCGGAATCTGCAAACCAACCTTGGTGGCGAAGTAGCTCAACTCATCCATGGGCAGCAGGTAGCCGGAGAAGCCGAAGCACGCGGCCAGCACCAGCAGCACCATGCCGCTCAGCCAGCCCAACTCGCGCGGCTTGCGGTAGGCCTTCATAAAGAAGACTGAGAACATGTGGACGAGGATTGCGAACAACATCAGGTTGGCCGCCCACGCGTGCGCCGAGCGGATCAGCCAGCCGAAGTGCATCACAAACGTGATCTGCCTGACCGATTCGTAGGCCTCCACGCCCGGCCGGTAGTACACCAGCAGCAACACGCCCGTGAAGCACTGCAGCGTGAAGAGGAACAGTGTGATGCCGCCCCAGTAGTACCAGAAGGATTGCGCATGGACAGGGACGGTCTTCTTACGCGCGAAGGCGGCCAGCTCCGAAAGGCCCAGCCGCTCATCCATCCAGTCGTAAACACTGCTCGCGATCATTTTTGTCGTCATGCTTCAATCCTCGTGAATCTTTAACTCCTGAAGCGGTATTCGCTTCGCTGGCAGAGCTGGCAGAAACCCGTGTCGCCACGGTTCACCCACTCCGCCAGCCCCGCTAATTCCTAACTCCGCCTGCCCCGCTAACCCCGCTAATTCCGCTCTAACGGCAAAGCCATCCGCCGTCCACCACCAGCACGTGACCCTGCACGTAATTGCTCGCCTCCGAGGCCAGAAACACCGCCGTGCCCGCCAGATCCGAGGGCAGGCCCCAGCGTCCCATAGGAATCCTGCTCAGGATCGCGGCCGAACGCGCCGCATCGGCGCGCAACGCCGTCGTGTTGTCCGTCGCCATGTAGCCGGGAGCGATGGCATTCACGTTGATGCCTTTGTCGGCCCACTCGTTGGCCAGCGCCTTGGTCAACTGCGCCACGCCGCCTTTCGCTGCGGCATATCCGGGCACCAGGATTCCGCCCTGAAACGCCAGCAGTGAAGCCGTGTTGATGATCTTGCCGTGCCCCTGCTTGAGCATCAGGCGGCCCGCGTACTGGCTCAGGAACCACACCGCGTTCAGATTCGTGTCGATCACCGTGTTCCAGAACTCTTCTGAGTGCTCGGCAGCCGGCGCGCGCCTGATGGTTCCTGCGTTGTTCACCAGAATGTCAATCGAGCCGAACTCCTTCACCGTGTCGTCCACCAGCATCTTGCGAATCGCTTCATCGCACACGTCACCCGACCGCGTGATGTAGCGGACGCCGGTCTTCTTCACTTCCTCGACGGTCGAATCCAGAACTTTGTCGTAGTTGTGCAGCGTTACGTTGGCGCCGGCCTGGGCAAAGGCGATCGCCATGCCGGCTCCCAGGCCCTGTCCGGAACCGGTGACCAGTGCGTTCTTTCCCTTGAGGCTGAAGAGATCGAGGATTCCCATGAAATCTGCTCCTTGAGTTGCGAAAATTAGGACGCTGCGGCAATTACGTCGCCGAGTCCGCATCCATTATCCCCGCGATACCTCGACTCCCGTGTCGTTCACGGCGACCTTGAAGAGTTTGAGCGGCTTGGGCGGCGGCCCGCTCACGTTGGCGCCGGTGTAGGGGTTGTAGACGCCGCCGTGGCACGCGCAGTGAATGCGGTCCGCTTGCGGCTCGTACTGCACCGTGCAGCCCAGATGCGTGCAAACGGCGGTCAGCGCCACCCAGCTGTCGTCCGCGTGGTGAATCAGCATGGCCGGCGACGAGCCGAACTTGAACATCAGCACCGACCCCTTCGGCAGCTTCTGCGCATCCTTCAGCGTCACCTCGGTCACGGCCGAGGCGCTCAGCGCCATCTCGCTTGGGCTTGCCAGGTAACGGTACACGGGATATGCCAGTGCGGCAGCGTAGCCGATGCCCGCCACGCTCGCGGCGGCAAGAAAGGCGCGGCGCGTCCTGGTATCGCCGTTCTCTACGTGCTCTTCAACGATGTTTCCTGAAATCGTTGTTTCACTCATCGCAGTCTCTCTCATTGCAGTTTCTCGGGGGTCAGGCCGCACCCTCCATGGTTTTTTGTGCGCGCGCCACAACGGACACAAGCCAGCCAATCACGCCCAGGCCGGCCACAAAGAGCACGAGGAACAATCCCACCACGCCCCAGTTGGTTGCCACAGCCCGGTCCCAAACGTCGTATCCCTTCGCCAAAAGCGTTACGTCGCGCACGCCGTCGCGATACACCGTCAGCATGATCTCCACCAGCACGCCGGCGAGAACGGCTGTCCAGCCCAGCCAGCCGGCTGTGATCTTGCCGAATCCCGCGATCGCGCCCACCAGCACGGCCACCACCGCCAGAGCGATCCAGCCGTACCCGGCAAAGCCCTCGTAGCGATAAAGCGCGTGGCTGGCAACGCCGTGCGTAAGCCCGGCCTTTACTGCCTCGGGCTGCACGCTCGCCGCCCACAGTCCCGCAGCCAGGTACACAATCCCGAAGCCGGCAGCCACCTTGCCGCCCAGCCCGGCAACGAATTTCTTTTCTTCCGCGGTAAACGTGCTGCGCCCCGCCAGATACACCAGCCACAGTCCGCCGATGAACAACCCTCCGGCCATCATCATCAGCCAGCGCGGCGTCAGCGTAGGGTCGCCGGCGGGCGGGTGAGCGCCCATGGCCGACGCGGAATACATTCCGTGCCACGCTTCGGGCCGCAGCATCAGCGTCATGTTGGTCGAAAGCGTCCGCGCCACGCCGCCCGCCAGCAGCCACGCGATCAGCCCCACCCACCAGGCCGATTTGCCCTGATCGAGCCGCGCCGAGAACCGGTAGAGCAGCCAGTAGACCAGCATGAGCGTAGGGATGATCGCGATCCAGTAAACCCCGATCAGCACGCTGCTCGTGTAGAGCGCGCGCCCGTAGAGCACTTGCGCAAACAAGAGCGGCGGCACGCCCAGGTTGATCACATACGTCATCACGATAGTGAGCCGCCGCGCCAGGGCCCTGGCGGTTGTGTGAGCATTTGCCGACGAGCGGAACAGGCTGAGCAGAATCGCCAGCAGCAGCCCGCCCAGCAGCATTTCCACAGCCACAAAATGCAGCGACAGCGTGACCACGTGCAGCAGCTTCATCAGCCACACGGGAGCCGGCAAAGGAATGGGGTCCACTGCAGGATAAGGATTCATGACGATCTGAAGGTTCCTTTCACTCTCGAATCGGACGCGGAATCAACGCTGCGAGCTGCCGCAAATCCACGCGCCAACGCCCGCGCCTTTCTTCCCAGCGGGATGAAAACGGCAGGGTGAAACGGCGGCAGAGCAAGCGCGGCACATTCTGGACTCTTTTACTCCAATTTTGAATGGAACGAAGCAACGCTATCGCCCGCGGCAACCCGAGGTCTGTGATGAAAGACACATCAGCTTGTGACAAATTCAATTACGCTGCCCGTTGGCAGCACGGATATTCCCCAGCCCCAAAGCACGGCCGTCCGCCCCGCACTGAGCGGCGTGGGCGGACGAAAAACACCTGTTGAGCAGGACAACGCGATGAGGAAACCCAATTCGTCGATGCAACTGACGCGCGCCGCGGATTATGGCGTGCGCGTGATGATTCAACTTACCGCCCTCAAAAATAACGGGAGGGTTTCGCTTCCCGAACTGGCTCGCGCCACGGGCGCGCCGGAAAGCTTTCTCTCGAAGGTGCTGCAATCCCTCACGCGCGCCGGGCTCATTACCTCGCGGCGTGGGCAGTTGGGCGGTTTTCACATTACGCCTCGCGGCGCCGCGGCATCCATGCGCGAAGTCATCGAGGCCATCGACGGCACCATCTGTCTCAACGTCTGCCTCAGCCCCGGCCGGTCCTGCCCTCGCAAGGCGCGTTGCCCCGCGCATCCGGTTTGGATTGAGGCGCAGCAGGCCATGATGGAGGTTCTCTCCAGCGCCTCGATCGCTTCGCTGGCCGCTCCGGGCGCGCCCGCCGGCTCCCGCGCCGTCCGGGCTCCGGCAAAACCCGCCGCGCGATAACCACCCGTCCGGCGCGCGTCCCATTTGCAATTCCCCGCCTGCAGTGTTTCAATCGTGTTATTGAAACAGGGGTGCTCCGCGGGATTGCGGGGCTGAGAAATACCCTCGAACCCGATCCGGATAATACCGGCGTGGGAAGTTTTCTCTAGCTGAGCGGCACTTCTTCCTTCCATCGCAGCTCAAGCTCCTTTGTTTCAGGCAAAACGAAGCAAAGGATGCCCATGTCCTCCGCCGCTGTCATCGCCCGTTACCCCAGGTCGCCCTCCCCAATCGTTCCCACCTCGTTCGTCGGGGCCTTCCTCTTGTCTCTCTGCCTTGCCGCGCCGTTAACCGCGCAAACCGCGCCGCAAAACCCCACTCCCGCGCCGCAAAACCCGCAAAACCCCGCTCCGGCGCCGCCATCCACGCAGAATCCTGCACCGGCGCAGCAAAAACCGGCGCCCGTCACCACCACGGTCGTGGTGCACGGCGAAACGGAAGACAACTATCTTCCCCAATCCATCACCGTGGGCACGCTCGATGGAGCGCCGCTCAAGCAGACGCCGCTTTCGGCCACCGTCGTCACCCGCGACCTGCTCAGCGACCAGGTTTCGCGCCTGCTCTCCGATGTGGTCAGGAACGATGCCTCGGTCGGCGACGATTACGTGCCTGTGGGCTACTACGGCGACTACCAGATTCGTGGTTTTCCGCTGGATCTCGCCACCGGTTTTGAAGTCAACGGCATGACCATTGCCGGCGAGCAGGATGTGCCGCTCGAAAATAAGGAGCAAGTCGAGTTCCTCAAGGGCATTGCCGCGGTCGAAAGCGGTGTGGCCTCCGCGGGCGGCCTCATCGACTACGTGACCAAGCGCCCCGCCAACATCAAGGCCCTCGATCTTGCCACCGATCATCGCGGCTCGGCCTTCGGCGCCGTCGATCTCGGCCATCTATTCGGCAGTCGAAAGCAGGTGGGCGCGCGTCTCAATCTCGCCGCGGAGCGCATTGTCCCTTACATGAACGACACCAATGGCTGGCGCGCCGTGGGCGCGGGCGCGGCCGACTGGAAGATCGACCCGGCTACCACGCTCAAAGGCGACTTCGAGTACCAGCACAAGAACGAGCGCGACGGCAGCGGCTATCAGCTGCTCGGCGGCACCACGCTGCCCGACATCCACCGCATCTATCGCTCCACCATGCTCGGCGATCAGTCCTGGGGTCCGCCCGACACCTACGACACCTTCAACACCGGCGCGCGCCTTGAGCACACCTTCTCGCCGTCGTGGGTTGCCTTTGCCGCTGCCGGCTTCAGCCACTCGCTCATCCAGGACAACGTGATCTACGCCTACGGCTGCTATTACGAAGCCGCGTGCAACACCGGTTCGGCTCCTTACCCATTCTTCTTTGCTCCCGACGGCACCTACGATATCTACGACTATCGCGATCCCGGCGAGCTGCGCATCGATGCCGAGGCCGAAGCCATGCTCACCGGCCACATCCACACCGGAGCAGTCACGCAAGACATCACCGCGGGCGGCGTGGTCTCCCTGCGTAGCGTGCAGCAGCCCGGCTTCTACACCGTGCAGAACCCTTACGATCCCAGCGGCGTTGTGCAGGACGGCGCGGTGTACACTTACGTCGGATCGGAAAATATCTACCAGTCCATCGCGCCCCTTCCGGCTCCGGGAGCTGCCAACTCCCTCGAGAATCCGCTCCAATCCGCAGGTCCCCGTCGCCTTTGGGAAGACAGCCATCAATCATCCGCCGTCATCCAGGATCGCGTGCATCTTCCCGGCCGCATTCAGCTCCTCGCCGCCGGCCGCTACGATTCCCTGCGCGACCACAACTACTCGCTCTGGGCCACCAGCCCCACCACGCCGCCCACCATCACGGACAAGTCCATCTGGCTGCCGCAATTCGCCGTCACCTACAGCCCGCTCGAGAGCCTCACCCTCTACTCGAATTACGGTGTGATGTTGTCTCTCGGTCCACAGGGCCCCTTCTGGACCGACAACGGCAGCCAGTTTCTTGCGCCCTTCTACACGCGCCAGGCCGAGGTGGGCGTAAAATACGAGCCCGGCCAGCGCATTCTGCTCACCACCGCGTTCTTCCGCATGCGCGCGCCGTTCTTCTACCCCAAGATGATCGCGGGCCCCGACAGCTTTTGCCCCACCGGCAATCCCAGCGATCTCTGCTTCGAGCAGGAGGGCCGCGAAACCCACAATGGCGTCGAGTTCAACGCCGAAGGCAAAGCCACCAACTGGCTGCGGCTGAACGGCTCTGCCGCGGCCATGACAGCCAAGTCGACCAATACCGGAACGCCCGCCTTCAATAACAAGCAGGTGATCAACGTGCCGCACCTGCACACCAATCTTTTTGCCGACCTCACCGTGCCCCGCGTGCTCGGTTTGCACCTCATGCCCGGCTGGAGCTTTACCACGCGCAAGGAGGCCACGCGCGACGATGCCGTGAGCGTACCCAGCTACAATCTCTTCAATCTGGGCGCGCGCTACACGCCCGGCGGCGAAAAGGGTCGCGTCACCTTCCGCATCTACGCCGATAACATCACCAACAAGCGCTACTGGTCCGACACCGGCGCAAGTTTAGGCGACACCTTTGTCTGGGAGGGCGCGCCCGCGACGGTGCGGCTTTCCGCCCACTACACGTTCTAGGAGCCCGCGAAGCGGGCGAAAGAGGATAGCCCCAGGCGCAAGCCTGGGGACCATTACGTCAATCGCCGCCCAGCCCGCTGGGGACCCTCCGGGTACGGGCGTAAGATCGTCGGAAAGCAGTTCGCAAACATGGCCCTAACCGCAACAGCTCACGGCATGGACGGCACGCTCGTTCCCCCCGACTGGCCTCCGCTCACGTTGGACGAAGTGCGCGCGCTGCTCGCCCAATTTCCCGCGATCGGCGAGCCCACCCGCATTCTCACCGAGAGCCCGCGCCCGTTTTCCGCGGCCGGCGTTGTCGCAACTAGAAAGAACAACGTCTTCATCAAGCGCCATCACCATTCCGTGCGCGACCGCGAGGGCTTGATCGAAGAACATCGTTTTCTTGCTCATTTGCTGGCCCACGGAGCCCCTGTCCCGCGCGTCTTTGCTTCCGCTGCGGGAGAAACCGCAATCGCAATGGGCGACTCCCTCTACGAGGTGCACGAAATTCCCGCGGGCGTCGATCTCTACGAAGATGGAATCTCCTGGACGCCCTTCCGCACCGTGGCCCATGCGCATTCCGCCGGCCAGGCGCTCGCGCGGCTTCATCTGGCCTCGCGGGATTTCGCCGCTCCGCCCCGCAAAACCCGCCCCCTCGTCGCCAGCTTCACCATCCTCGCCGCCCGGGATCCAATCGCGGCCATGGCGCGTTATCTTGGCCTGCGTCCATCGCTATCCGGCCACAAAGGCATTCGCGTTTGCGCCGCGCAGGCCCTCGACCTCCTCACGCCCTTTCACGCCGAGCTGGCGCCGCTCCTTCCCGCGCTTGGCTCCCTCTGGACCCACAACGACCTGCACGCCTCCAATCTTTTCTGGAGCGATGAAACGGCCAGCGCGTGCGCCACGGCCATCATCGACTTCGGCCTTGCCGACCGCACCAACGCCGTGCACGATCTGGCTCACGCCATCGAGCGCAACATCGTCGAATGGCTGACACTCGTCCAAAACGCAAAACAGCCCCCGGCTGTCCACTTCGACCATCTCGAAGCGCTTCTCGATGGCTACGAATCCATCCGTCCGCTCACACCGCAAGAGGCCGCCGCGCTCGCGCCCATGACCGCTCTCTGCCACGCCGAGTTCGCGCTCTCTGAGGCGGACTACTTCCTCGGCGTGCTCCACTCTGAAGAAAAAGCCGTCATGGCCTACGATGGCTGGCTCGTCGGTCACGCGCGCTGGTTCTTGAGCGACGCCGGCCGCGAGCTGCTCGACGCTCTGCGCCGCCGCGCCAAAGCCGGCAACCAACTCGGAGCGTCACGCCCATGACCTGGACGCCCATTGCCACTTGGCTCATCGCGCATGGCCTCGAGTTCGCCGGAGCCGTCACCGCAGCCCTCGGCATCTGGCTCACCACCCGGCGCCTGCTCATCTGCTGGCCGGTCACTCTGGTCTCGATTCTTCTCTACATGGTGGTCTTCTATCGCGCCGGTCTGCTCTCTGATGCACTCCTGCAGGTCTTCTTCGTCGCCTTCACCTTCTACGGCTGGTGGCATTGGTGGTGCGGCGTGCGCCAGGAGGGCACGGTGCGCGTCGTCCCGCTCCCGCGTTCGAGCCTCATCACGGCCATTGTCCTTGGCATTCCGGGCAGCTTCGCGCTGGGAACCTTGGCCCGGCATCTCCACGCCGCGTTGCCCTATCTCGACGCCGTGCTCATGAGTTACAGCCTTGTTGCCACCTGGTGGGGAGCGCGCAAGCACATCGCTAACTGGTGGCTCTGGATTGTGGTGGATCTCGTCTACATCGGCGAGTACATCTACAAGGATCTTTGGCTCACGGCGCTGCTCTATGCGGGCCTCGTGGGTCTCGCCGTCCTTGGCCTGCGCGACTGGCGCCGCGCCGCAGAAAATTCCCTAGTCCCTGGTCCCTAGTCCCTGTCTTTCTGTTCCCTGTTCCCTAATCCCTGTTCCCTGCTTCTACACCTCCGCCTGCACCACATTCTTCAATGGCTCGCCTTTCATATAGCGCCGCAGCTCATCGGCCGCGGTGCGCAGCGCCCGCGGCGCAAATTGCGGCGTCGATGCGGCGACGTGCGGCGTAATCAACAGATTCGGGCAGCTCCACAATGGATGTCCCACCGGCAAAGGCTCGGGATCCGTCACGTCAACCGCAGCCCGAATTCGTCCTGAGTTCAGTGCCTCCACCAGCGCATCGGTATCCACAATCGGCCCACGCGCGGCATTCACCAGCAACGCCCCCTGCTGCATCAAGGCAAGCTGCCGCTTGCCGATCAATCCCTTGGTCTCCGCGGTAGAGGGAAGAATCAGTACTACGACCTCGGCCTCCGGCAGCAGTCGTTCCAGCTCGCTCACGGCGTGCACTTCGGGCGCGGTGCGTGCATTGCGCGCCACGCGCAACATCTTCACTTCGAATGGCGCGAGCATGCACTCAATCTCTTTGCCGATCGCTCCGTACCCCACCAGCAGCACCGTCTTTCCCGTCAACTCCTCCTGCATCACCTCGGGATGGAACGGGCGCGTGTCGCCGGTGATCTTGGCGTAGTGCGCGCTGGCTTCGAAGCGCCGCTTCCATACCTGCGACCGCTGGATATCGATGTACAAAGGAAAATACTTCAGCATCGCCAGAATCGCTGCCAGAGTCCACTCCGCGGTGGACACATTGTGCGCTCCGTGCGCGTTCGAGATCGTCACATGCGGGCCGACGGTTCCCGGAATCCACTCCGTTCCCGCCATCATCGACAGCACCAGCTTCACGCCCTGTAAATGCGGCCAGGCGCGCATGGCCCGCGTTGCATAAGGATCGGGAATCCACACCTCGATCTCGACGTCGTGGTCCATTTTGTCCGACACGGGGATCAGTTCGATCCCCTCGGGGAAATCGCGCAGCAAATCCGCTGAGATAGTGGCTGGGTATCCGACGCGTAGCATGGGATCTTTGAGCCCGACCGGCCGCGGGCTTCTTGTTCGTATAATATTGCACGCGCCCCTCGAGTCTGTTCGCCGGCGCACAGACCCGTATATCGCCGGTCTCCTGACCAGCTGTGGTGGGGGCGTTCACGCCCGCACTTCCCACGGCCAAGACGTCGTGCCGAGCCATAAGCCCCACATTTCCACCCTCCAAATGTGAGAAAATTCAACCGCAGACTGCACCCATGCGCCTGAGAACGAAAAAGACGTGGTCGCAACACGAACTTGCCGTCAAGCTGCGCCTCGAAGGCGGAGGCGAGAAGGGGATTCTTACGTTCGAACGGCGCCGCTTGCTCATCCATGCCGCCAAGACCGCGCTCGCCGCGGCCCTCTGCTGGTGGCTGGCATTGCGTTTCGGCCTGCACGACGGCTATTGGGGATCCATCAGCGCCATCATCGTGATGCAATCGAATGTCGGCGCCACCGTCACCGCCTCGCGCGACCGCCTTCTCGGCACCCTCATCGGCGCCCTCTTCGGATTTGGGTTTTCTCTCTTCGGGGCGCCTCCCTGGAACTACATCCTCGCGGTTCTTCTCGCCATCGTCGTCAGCGGCTTGCTGGGAATGCGCGACAGTGCGCGCCTGGCCTGCGTCACCATCACCATCATCATGTTGGTCCCCAGTTCGGTGTCGCGCCGGGAACTGGCGCTCGATCGCGTCCTTGAAGTGTTGTTTGGTATTGTGATCGCGCTCGCGGTTACCACGCTGATTCTGCCCGATCGCGCGCGCGTCTGGTTGCGCGATGGCCTGGCTCAGGAATTTCTTCTGCTCGGCGCGTTCTTCGCGGCCATCCTCACGGGTTTTCGCGGCGCGCCCTCACAAAATCTGCCCGCGTTGCGTGAAAACCTGCAGGCTCTGTTGCGCGGCAACAACCAGCTCCTCGATGCCGCGCGCAACGAACCCAGCGGTCCCGGTTGGCGCGAAGGCCTGAGCCTGCTCACGCAGTTCGGCCGTTCCCTCGACAACGCGCTGCTGGCCCTCGAACTCGCGGTCAAAGACAGCCACGATGACCGCTTCGCGCAGCAGTTGGAGCCTGTGCTCACGCGCCTCGCCGACGACATTCACTCCGGCTTCAATTTCGTCGCCGGTTGCATTCACCGCTGGCGCTTCAGCAAGCCGGCCGAAGGCATCAACCTCGAACAGGACATCGCCGATCTCGAAGCGCGCATGGACGCCGTCCGTCACACGGGCATCGGCTTCTCCCAGGCCGAAATCATGCGTGCTTATGCGGTGCAGCTGCATCTCAAGCAGATCGCGCGCCTGCTGCGCGCTACCCGCATCGAAACCAGCCGCGCCGTCGGCCAGGGAAGCAAAGAGATCGAGTCGGCGTGAAGTGAAACGCTTCGTTGCCCCCATACTTTCCGTGTTTTTAGCGGAAAGCGTGGACAAGCCAGCTGACTCGCTGACTTGCTGCCTTTGTCACACTGCCAGCAATTCCGTGTACACCGCCATGCCCACTACGGCGTCTGCGCCCAACGCGTCCAGCGCATCCACCTCCTGCTGGCTGCGAATACCGCCGGCCACGATGAGCTGTTTCCTGGTCAGCTTGCGTAACCGCGCGGCCACGTCCCTGGGGAATCCCCGCATGGTTCCTTCCGTGTCCACGTGCGTGTAGAGGAATGCGGCCGCATAGGGTTCGAGCTGGGGAATCGCGTCGTCCGGCGTAAGCTCCACCTGCGCCTTCCAACCTTTCACGGCGATGCGCCCGTTTTTCGTGTCGATCCCGGCCACCACGCGCTCCGCGCCCACGCTCGCTGCCAGCTTGGCCGCAAACTCCGTATTCACCGTGCCCTCGGACGAAAAAAGCGCCGACCCGACGATCACGCGTTGTGCGCCCGCCTCCAACACCTGCCGCGCCCGCTCGATCGTATGAATGCCGCCGCCCGCCTGCACCGGCAGCCGCTTGGCAATCTGCTCCACCAGTGCGGAGTTCTCGCCCTGCCGCATCGCTGCGTCCAAGTCGATTAGTTGCACCAGCGGAAACCGCGAAAACTTCTCGATCCAGTATTCAAAATCGTTAAACGCCAGGCGCAGTTTCTCGCCCTGCACCAGTTGCACAATGCGCCCGCCCAGCAAATCAATCGAAGGAATCAGCATGGCAGCCTCACCGGTACGCCCATCCGCGCCAGCTCCTCTTTGAGCGACCGCGAAGTGGAAACCCCAAAATGAAAAATGCTCGCCGCCAGTGCCGCGTGTGCCTTGCCGCGCGAAAAGACTTCGGCAAAATGCGCCACCGTTCCCGCGCCGCCCGAAGCAATCACCGGAATGCCCACGGCTTCGCTCACCGCCGCGGTCAGCTCACAGTCAAATCCGGCGCGCGTCCCGTCCGCATCCATTGAGGTCAGCAGAATCTCGCCCGCGCCGCGCTCTTCAGCCTCGCGCGCCCACTCCACCACGCGCCGTCCCGCCGGTTTGCGCCCGCCATGCACAAACACCTGCGCCTCGCACACCGGATCGGCAGCCTCAGGATCGCGCCGCGCGTCAATCGCCACCACCACCGCCTGCGCGCCAAAGCTGCTCCCGATGGCGCTGATCAAAGCCGGGTCGGCCAGCGCCGCAGAGTTGATGCTCACCTTGTCCGCGCCCGCCTCGAACACCTGTTCCGCGTCGCGCGCCGACTTGATGCCTCCGCCCACGCAAAACGGCACAAACAGCTCGAGCGCCGTACGCCGCACCGTATCGAGCAGCGTCTGCCGCCCTTCGTGCGTCGCCGTAATGTCGAGCAGCACGATTTCGTCCGCGCCCTCGCGCGCGTGCCGCGCCGCTTGAGTTGCTGGGTCGCCCGCGTCGATCAGGTCGACAAACTGCACACCCTTCACCACGCGTCCCGCGTGCACGTCGAGGCAGGCAATGATGCGCTTGGTTAGCATGCCGCCCCTTTCGCCTGCCATGCAAGAAAATTCCGCAAAATCTTCAACCCCGACGCACCCGATTTCTCCGGGTGAAATTGCACGCCCATCACGTTCGCGCGCTCGACGGCCGCCGCGAACGGCTCAATGTACTCGGTCACCGCGGCGGTGTCCGCAGTAACCGGACCTTTGTAGGAATGCGTGAAGTAGACAAACTCGCCCGGCTCGACGCCAGCGAGCAAGCGCGATCCCTCACGCACTTCCAGCGAATTCCAACCCACATGCGGAACCTTTTCGCTTCCCTCGGGAAATCGAGAACAAGACTGTGCGAAGCACCCCAGCCCCGGCTGCTGCGGAGCCTCGGTCGATCCCGCGTAGAGCCACTGCATCCCCACGCAAATGCCCAGAAACGGCACACCGCGCGCAATCGCCCCGCGGATTGCGCCCGTCAGCCCCGTCGCATCCAGCCGTTCCGTCGCCGCAAAATGCCCCACACCCGGCAGCACGATGCGCTCCGCCGCTTCCACCAGCAACAAATCGCCATCCGTCACCACAGGCTCCGCGCCCAGATGCCTGAGCGTCTTCAACACCGACGTCAGATTGCCGGCCTTGTAGTCGATCACCGTCACGCGCATCAGAGCAAATCTCCTTCTAAGCTCCGGTCCTTGGGTGCCCCAGGTCCCGCTTTTGGGACCTGGGAAAGCACGAACCTCAGTCGATCTACAGCAACCCTTTCGTCGACGGCAGCATCTCGCCCAGTTGCTTGTCGCGGCTGCAGGCCACGCGCAGCGCCCGCGCAAACGCCTTGAAGATCGCCTCAATTTTGTGGTGATTCGAGCGTCCGTACATGGTCTTCACGTGCACGTTGGCTCGCGCCCCGCGCGCAAAGCCTTCAAAGAAATCCGTGACCAGCTCAGTCTGCAAATCGCCCACCAACCGCGTGCGCACCTTCGTATCCACTGCGAAGGCCGCGCGCCCGCTCAGGTCCACAGCGGCAATCGCCAGCGTCTCATCCATCGGCATAATGAAGTAGCCGGCGCGCAGAATACCGCGCTTGTCGCCCAGCGCCTTATCAAACGCCTCGCCGAGCGCAATCCCCACGTCTTCCACCGTGTGATGTTGATCAACATCCAGGTCGCCATCGCAACTCAACGCCAGATCGAAGGCGCCATGCCGCGTAAACAGCTCCAGCATGTGATCGAAAAAGCGGATACCCGTCGAAATGTTGTACCGGCCGCTTCCCTCGACGGTCAGCTCCAGCTCGATGCGCGTCTCCGTGGTGTTGCGCACCACGGTCGCCTTGCACGCGCCCGCGCGCCCGGCAATTTTCTCGCTTTTTTTCGTCGTCATTGCGTCTCGCCTCCGCTCTGCAGTGCGGCCAGCGTCTCGTTCAGAGCCGTCACGGCTTGCCTCATCTGTTCGCGCGTCCCAATCGTGATGCGTACGCGCCCGTCGCAGCCCGGATCGCTCGAGCGGTCGCGCACCAGCACTCCTGCGGCGCGCATCAAGCGCACAAACTCGGCGTGCCGCGCGCCAATCTCCACCAGAATAAAGTTTGCCCGGCTCGGCCAGCGGCGCACTCCGGCCGCGTCCAGCGCCGCCTCAAAGTCGCTCCGCGCGGCCAGCACTTCGCCCACATACCAGTCGAGATACGCCGTATCCTCAAGCGCCGTCTGCAGGCACACCAGCGCCAGCGAGTTCACGCTGTAGGGCGAAAGCACGCGCCGCACCCAGCGCATCAATTCCACCGGCCCGGCCAGCAGTCCCAGGCGCAACCCGGCCAGCCCATACGCCTTCGAGAACGTACGCGCCACAATAAGATTCGGCACTGTGCCCACCAGGTCCATCACCGTTTCGCCGTGGAAGTGAAAATACGCCTCATCCACCAGCACTACGGCTTGTGGCGCGCGCGCCGCGAGTTCCAAGAGTTGCTCGCGAGTTGCCACCGAGCCCGACGGGCTGTTGGGGTTGGCAATCGCAATCACTTTGATGCGTGGAGTCATCGCCGCCACCAGCCGTTCGAACGGAAACTGCAAATCGTCCGCGGCCTGCACTGTGACGACGCGCGCATCGGTCGCCGAAGCGTACACCTCGTACATGGTGTAGGTGGGCACGGGCAGCAACAACTCATCTTCCGCTTCGAGAAACGTCTCGAAGAGCACGTGAATCGCCTCGTCCACACCGTTGGTCAGCGCCACCTGTTCCGCCTTCAGGCCCAGGTGCGCCGCCACCATCGCCTCCAACGGTTCGCGCTCGGGATAGCGCGTGAGCGAGCCCATAGAAACCGCTTCCAGCGCCTCTTTCACTTTCGGCGAACAGGCAACCGTGTTCTCGTTGAAGTCCAGGCGCAGCCTGTCGCGGCTGCCCAGCGGAGGGTGATACTCCTTCATGGCCTGCACACGCGCGCGCGGTGCCGGAGAAGTGGTTGTCAGTGATTCAGCCACGAGACCTCCCTTCGCGAGCGGATTTCCCGCCCAGGCGCGTGCAGATCGCCTTGGCATGGCCGATCAACCCTTCGGCCTCGGCCAGCAGAGCGGCCTTCGGCCCCAGCTCGCGCACGCCATCTGCCGTGTACTCCTGCACCGTGATCAGTTTCACAAAATCGTTCACGCTCAACCCGCCGCGCACGCGCGCCATGCCACCCGTGGGCAGCGTGTGGTTCGGTCCGGAGATGTAGTCGCCCATGGGCTGCGCCGACCAGCGGCCCACAAACACCGATCCGGCGTTCTCGATCCACTCCAGATCGCTCGCCGCATCCACCGTCAGATGCTCGGCCGCAAGCCGGTTCGTGATGGTGCGCGCCTCTGCAACCGAGCCCGTCACAATCACTACGCCATTGCGCCGCAAGGCCTCGCGCGCCACGGCATTTTCGCGGCTGCGCTCCTTCGCTTCGGCCATCACCGCCCGCGCCAGTTCCTCGCGCGTCGTCACAAAAATGGCCAGCGCTTCCGGATCATGCTCCGCCTGCGCAACGAGGTCGCTCGCAATGTCCTCGGCGCGACCGCGCTCGCTCGTCACCACGATCTCCGTCGGCCCCGCCAGCATATCAATCGCGCAATCGAAGGCCACCAGCCGCTTGGCCGTAGTCACGTACAAATTTCCCGGCCCCACAATCTTGTCCACGCGCGGCAGGCCCCCTGTTCCATAAGCAAGCGCAGCCACGGCATGCGCCCCGCCCAGCCGGTAGAACTCCGTGATGCCCAGCAAATGCGCCGCCGCCAAAGTCTCCGGCGCGGGCTTCGGCGAAACCACGACGATCCGCTTGACGCCCGCCACCTGCGCGGGAATCGCCGTCATCAGCAATGTTGAAGGCAACGGATGCCGTCCGCTGGGCACGTAGCAACCGACAGACCCCAGGGGCCGCACCAGCTGGCCGGTCTTCAGGCCCCGCACCGGTGCCGCACTCCATGTTTTCGGCATCTGCCGTTTGGCAAATCCGCGAATCTGTGCGGCCGCCGTGTGCAACGCATCGCGCAAAGCAGGATCGAGCGCCTTCCACGCCGCGGCCATCTCTTCGGGCGTCACGCGCACGGCATCCGGCCCGCTCAGCCCGTCGAATTCCGCCGCGTAATCGAGCAGCGCGCGATCGCCGCGCTTGCGCACGCCGGTCACAATGCGCTTCACCGCGGGCAGCACCGCATCCAGCGCCGCGCCGCCGCGCCGTTCCAGCGCCGCCAGCGTCTCCGCCGCGGCCTGCGCTCCACGTCCTCTCGTCCGGATCAGCTTCATCGTTCCTCTCGTGCCTACAGCACCACTTTGTTCAGCGGATACTCCACAATGCCGGCTCCGCCTGCTGCCTTCAGCCGCGGAATCACGTCGCGCGCCACACGCTCTTCGAGAATCGTGTTCACGGCTACCCATTCCGAATCGCTCAACTGTGATATCGTCGGCGAGTTCAACGCCGGCAGCACCGCCAGCACCGCTTCAAGATTCGCGCGCTTCACGTTCAGCATCAGCCCAACCTGTGACTGCGCGTCAATCGCGCCCCGCAGCATGGTCGCAATCTGGTCGATCTTCTGCCGCTTCCACGCATCGTCCAGCGCAGCCTTGCTCGCGATCAGGTGCGTCTCGCTCTCCATCACCGTGTCGATGATCTTCAGGTGGTTGGCCTTCAGCGAGCTGCCCGTCTCCGTCACTTCTACAATGGCGTCGGCCAGCATGGGCGGCTTCACTTCGGTCGCGCCCCAGCTGAACTCCACCTTCACGTTCACGCCCTTCGCGGCAAAGTAACGCTTGCTAGTCTCCACCAGCTCGGTCGCAATAATCTTGCCTTCCAGGTCTTCGGCCTTCTCGTAGCCACTCGACTCCGGCACCGCCAGCACCCAGCGCACCTTGCGCCGGCTCTGCTTGGCATAGGTCAGCGTGGTCACGCTCTCCAGGTCCAGCCCGCTCTCCACCACCCAGTCGATGCCCGTCAGTCCCGCGTCGAGCACGCCGTGATCCACGTAGCGCGCCATCTCCTGCGCGCGAATCAGCATGCACTCAATCTCGCTGTCGTCGATCGACGGAAAATAGGAGCGGCCGTCGGCATAAATGTTCCATCCCGCGCGCTTGAACAGCGCAATGGTCGCGTCTTGCAAACTGCCCTTGGGAATTCCCAGCCTCAGTTTGTTAGCCACGGCTCACCTCCGCACTAAGCGCAATGGGCTTCGTAAAGCAGCTCACCGTGCCGTCGTGGCAAACCAGGCCGTCGCCTTCCACCTCTACGCGAAACAGCAGCGCATCGTTGTCGCAGTCGGTCGCGGCCGAGATCACGCGCAGGCGGTTGCCGCTGGTCTCGCCTTTCATCCACAGCTTCTGGCGCGTGCGGCTCCAGAAGGTCACAAACCCGGTCTCCTGGGTCTTCGCGTAGCTTGTCGCGTTCAGAAAACCCAGCATCAGCACCTCGCCGGTGCGCGCGTCCTGCACGATTCCCGGCACGAGGCCATCCATCTTCTCAAAATCGATTGTCGGTAAGTTGCTCATCTTCGTTCCTGCTTCTCTTCAGATTCTTGTTTGCACATGAAAAAGCCCACCAGCGTCTTCGCCGGCGGGCTTGGTTGCTTCTTTCCGATCTCTCTGGCCGCTTACTTCAGGCCATGGCAGTCCGCCGGCATGGATGTCCCATGATGATGGTGGTGGCCGTGATGGCGGAGGCTCTGCATCTATTTCCAAACTACGGTTAAACCCCTGATGGTGTCAAATATTTCTTGCAGCATCGAATCGGAGGGCACCAATGCCCGATCTTTCTTCTCCGCCTTTTGCATTCACCTGCGAGCGCGCGATGGCAGCGCCCGCCGATGCGCTTTTTCGCGCCTGGACGGAGCAGTTCGACCGCTGGTTTGCCATGCCCGGCTCGGTGTCGATGAAGCCCGAAGTCGGCGCAGCGTTCTTCTTCGAGACCGAGTTCGAAGGCCGGCGTCATCCTCACTACGGCCGCTTTCTCCGCCTGGAGCGCCCTTACCTCGTTGAACTCACATGGGTTACCGCCGCCACCCAAGGCGCCGAAACGCAAGTATCCGTCGAATTGACGGCGCAAGGCAGCGGGACGTGGCTTCGCCTCACGCATGCCGGCTTTCCCGATGAGGAGTCGAAAAAGCGGCACGAGAATGCATGGCCGCGCGTGCTCGAACACCTCGATCAGCGCATGACCAAACGATGACCGCCAGAGCCCGATCTCGCTTCAGGTCGCAACTTGCTGTGGATCTTCGCAACCCTCGTCGCACTCGAGGCCCAGCCTAATGCGCCGCGGCGTCCTGCTCGTGAAGCTGTTCGACAACGCGTTGATACAAGCGATTACGTAGCTCGAACCGCTCTGACGCGGCCGTTACATAACGAATTTGGAGCTCGATGCCAGAGTTCGATGGGCGCAGATTCACCACCGGCGCTGCGCTAAAGCGGCTCAAGCCGTCATGGTGCGTTGCGTGCTTCCATTCCTGCTCTGCGGCGCGCGAGTTCTTTTCCGTCTCTTCCAGCACGGCCTTCTGGATCCGATTCGTCACTTCGTGGATGTCTGCGGACGCTGGCACGCTTACCGCGATCTCGTCCCACATCCATTGGCCGGCCGTCGAGAAATTGAAGTATTGTCCCCGAATTGCGAAGCTGTTCATCAATGAAATTCGGCGGCCCGTCGGATGTCCCGGATCGGCCAGTTTGCCGGTTTCCAGTAGCGTGGTCGTCATCAGCCCAATCTCTGTTACCTCGCCGCCTACGCCGTTGATCTCCACCCAGTCTCCAACGTGGATGCCGTTCTTTCCCATCAAAACAAACCAGCCCAGGAACGCAAGAATGTAGTCCTGGAGCGCGATCGTGAGCGCGGCGGTGGCAAGGCCAAGAATCGTGGGCGTTTGCTGCGGCGTGCCGAAGATCACCAACAGGATGATCAGGATACCCAATACCTGAATGCTCACCCCAAGAATGCTTCGCAACGTCCGCATCTGCCTGCGGTCGAGCGCCGGACCTGACATCAGATGCCGGACCAGCGCGTCGCACACCAGCATCGCAATCAGAGTCAGCAGAATCAGCATCAGCGATCGCAGAATCAAGTGCAGAACGATAGTGTGCTGGAGCGAAAGCTGCGCTAACCACTTTGCGTAGACGGCTGCAAGCTGCTGCTCCGTCTGGATGCGGTCGTCGTCGATGCTCAGAATCTGGCGTTCTGTGCTGCGATCCCGCAGGTTATTCAATTGCGTTGCGCGATCCTGTGCGGTTCCTGCCGTCGCGGCGGCATTGGCCTTCGCCTCAAACGCATTGTGTTCCGCGGTCAGGCTGCGCACATCGTTCTGCGCCTCCTGCAGGGCCTGCTCAATCAGGCTTTGGCGGCTCCGTTGGTCGAACCACGCTCTCAGCCGCGTTGCAAGCGTGTGGTTTTCGTTCGCAGAGAGGACTGCAGTCTGATCCCTGCCTTGCGCCTCGCTGTCGTACTTGCGCATTGACGCTTCATGCGCAGCCAGCTCTTCTTGGATCTCTGCGCTTTTATCGCCGGATGCGCGTTCCAGATCGCGCTGCGCATCCGTAAGTTCGTCTGAATCCAGTCCGAGCTGCGCCTTGGCGACTTCGAGATCGTCGCTGGAGTCAGGTAGCGTCGCCTTCTTTGCCGGGCCCTGGGATGCGCCGGCTTCAGCAGTCAGCCTGTCCACCAGCGCCTGGTCCTGGGCCTTGAGTTGTTCCAGCGTGGCGATCTTCTGCGACAGGGCCAGCGCATCCCCCGTGAGAACGTGGCGTTTCGCCTCTAATCGCGCCTGCCGCAAAGCTGCGGCAAAGGCCTGATCCACCTCGTGATCGGCCAGGCGCTCGGCATCGCGCGCATACTCGTTCTCCTCTGAGGTCACTGCAAGTGGCGCCAGCGCCTGCGCTGTCTGCCAGGGTTGCAGGTTTACCAGAGATCGCGGAGCTCCGGAATCCGCTCCTCCGGCTTTGCCGTCGCGAATGCGAAGGTGCGCCATGGCGCCCCGCGTAGTCCACGAAAAGATGACACACGCGCATAGCGGCGCCAGCAACGCACACAGCAGCGCAAGCCTCGTCTTGCCAAACATGCCGCCGTCGGAGCCGCTTGGACCGGGGATGGCCGAGGGATGTGCCACAACTCTATTGTTGCAGGTCGGCCCTGAGATGAGGATGGGCCGGCGGGATGGCGTCCGTCAGGCTTTCGCACTGGCCGCGCCCGCCTTGCGGCGAACGGCAGTCAAGCCGAGAATGGACCCATGAACTCCAGAACACGTCGCACGGCATGGGCGGTCGCATCTCTGGCAATCTGCCTTGCCTTGGGCGCGCATGCAGCGCCGCCTGCTCTGCAATCCATCTCGCAGCCGGCACCTTCCAAAACCAAGTCCATCCCACCGCCGGCAGAGCGCGTCGACATCAATCGCGCGAGCGTTGAAGAACTTCTCAAAATTCCCGGGATGACGCCCAGTTGGGCCGGCCGCATCGTCCGCTTCCGCCCCTACCGCACCAAGCGGGACCTTCTCGATCACGGCGTGCTTCCCAGCGACGTCTACGACCGCATCAAGGACGCGATCATCGCGCACCGCGGCGAGCAATGATCGCAGCCCCGTAGTCCCGCAGTCCCGCGGCCCCGTAGTCCCTGCTTTCGATACACTGTTCCCTGACAGGAGGCATTCCTCATGCAAACCCGCATTCTCGGCACCACCATGCCGGTTCTCGAAGTCGAGCTCAATCCCAACGAGAGCGTATTTTCTGAGAGCGGCGAACTCTCCTGGATGACCGCATCGATCCAGATGACCACGCACACGCAGATGGGCGGAGGCGGCGGTATCTTCGGCGTCCTCAAACGCGCCGCTGCCGGCGCCAGCATCTTCATGACCGAGTACCGCGCCATCCAGTATCCCGGCGCGGTTTCCTTCGCCACCAAAGTCCCCGGCCACATTGTGCCTGTCGAGCTCGGCCAGGGGCAGGAGTATCTGGTGCACCGTCACGGCTTCCTGTGCGCCACGCCGCAGGTCACCATCACGCTGGGATTTCAGCAGTCGCTCGGCGCAGGCATCTTTGGCGGCGAGGGATTTCTGTTGCAGCGCCTCGGCGGCGCGGGTACGGCGTGGCTCGAGCTCTCCGGCGAGCTTGTTCAGAAAAATCTTGCGCCCGGCGAAGTGCTGCGCGTGCATCCCGGCCACGTGGGCGCCTTCCAGGCATCGGTCGGCTTCCAGATCACCATGGTTCCCGGCATCAAGAACATGATCTTTGGCGCCGATGGAATCTTTCTCGCGCAGATGGTCGGTCCCGGCGCAGTCTGGCTGCAGACGCTCCCCATCTCACGTCTTGCCCACCAGATCTACGAATACCTGCCGAAGGCGCCGGCGGCTCAGCAGGCGGGCGGCGCCGGATTGCTGGGCGGTATCGTCGGCTCGATCATCACTGGAGGCCAGTAAAAACCAGCGGAGCCAGCGGTGCTAGCGTGGTTACAATCGGTTAGCTTCGCTAGCGCCGCTAACACCGCTAGCCCCGCTATCGCACCGGCGTGTAAGGATCGCCTCGTATGAATCAACCCGCGCCAGACTCCGCGCCAGGCATTCGCGGCCACATCGTCTTTGCTTTCGCTCTTGCCTTCGCAATCTACGTCGCATGGCTGCTGCGCAGTGTCCTGGTCCTGCTTTACGTCTCCGCGCTCTTCGCGGTCGTGCTTGCGCCGGTGGTGCGCGCCACCTCGCAGCTGCGCATTGGCCGGTGGCATCCATTCCATGGCGCCGCGGCCATTTTTTTCCTATTGCTCATCGTGGCCGGCGCTCTCACGGCCTTCGGCTTTCTCGCTCTCCCGCCCGTCATCCGCGACCTGCAGGCTCTCAACGGCGAAATACCCACGCGCCTTCCCGCGCTGCTGGCCCGGTTCAAGCAAATTCCCTTCGTGGGCGGCCTGAACTCCGCCGAAGTCATCTCCTCGATTCAGGGCTCCTTCAGCAATGCCGCCGCCGGGTTGCTGTTCTCGCTCACCAACTGGGCCGGCGCGCTCGTTCAGGTCGCCGCCGGTTTCGTGCTCACGCTCTATCTCATCCTCGAAGGCGAAGGCGCATACCGCTGGTTTCTCTCCTTTCTTCCCCCGCAGCCCCGCCACCGTCTCGACGTCACATTGCAACGCGCCGCCGCACGCATGGAAAAGTGGCTTGTCGGCCAGGCCAGCCTCATGCTCATCCTGGGAGTGGCCAGCACCATCCTCTATCTCTCGCTTGATGTCCGCTACGCTTACGGCCTGGGCGTGCTCACCGGTCTGCTCAATATCATTCCTGTTCTGGGCGCGGCCGTTTCCATTGTGCTTGCAATTCTGGTGGCAGCCATTGACTCCTGGGGCCGCGTGCTCGGCGTGGCCATCTTCTTTCTCGTCTATCTTCAGATCGAGAACTCCTGGCTCATTCCCCGCATCATGAAGAACCGCGTCCACCTGCCCGCGCTCGCCATCTTTGTCGCGTTGCTGCTCGGTTCCGCGGTCGAAGGCATCGTCGGCGCCCTCGTCGCCATCCCCACGGCCGTGCTCGTCGCGGTGCTGCTCGACGAGTATTTCGTCAAAAAGAGTGACGAGTAGACATTTCTTCTCTTCGAGAGTGCGCTGCAAGGGGAGCCGACCTTGGTGAGCCCAATTGCGGCGCCAGGGCGTCTACATGCACAGCCTCGACGATGTGTTTCGCAACATCAAATGCCTCCTCGGGCTCTACGGAATGGGCGTATTCAAGCCATAATGCATGGAATTCGGGGTAGTCGCTTCGGCATCCGTCGAGCAGATGACGAAGCGAGGTCGTCCATCGCCGCCGCACGCAGTAAAACTGGTAAATAGAATGTGCGACGAGCTGGTCGCACCGCATCCTCGCCAGTTTGGCAGCCTCCGGAGAGTCTCCAGCCCGCGCCACTAATTTCTTCGTGGAATCCTGAAGGCGCAGCAGCGCCCCACGGCCCATTCGAAGCTGTCTCGGCGTCAGGGCGGGGGGCCCTTGCTTCCACACACTCTTCGCTATGGCGCGCAACCGCCGCGCGTCGCCTTCGCGGTCGCCATAAATGCGGCACTCCCGCAGTGCGTTCAGGAACCAGTTATTGTTATGCCTGCTCCGTCCCCTTAACCCTTTGAGAAGAACATTGAAACCCACGCGGGTTATATCGACCTCCACGCCGTTCACATTGACCGTTTCCTGAATCGGAGCGGCGTTGCGGTCGTATTCGATCACCAGGATGTCGAGGTCGCTATGAGTGTCAGCCGCCCCGAAGACCCTCGATCCATAGGCGACAATGGCGCGCCCCGGATATCTCCTTGAAACTCCCTGCATGATCGCATCAAGCGCCCGCCCAGCATCTCCCGTGTTCGTGTCGGGCAAATCGCAGAAACCCCTAGAACCCTCTGCAAGTGCTCCGTCGAGTTCGGCCAGACGCGCTTCGAGCGACTGCTTCCAGCCTAATAGGAACCTCTTAGTGTCCCGAATCTGAAACTCGTTCAACAATCACACGGTCATCCTGGGCGGGGTTTGCCGCGCTTTGTGCGGAAGACGGAGTCGAAGGACCTGCATTTGTTTTTCAACGAACTTTAGACTCACCACACTAGCGGTGTTCTGAGGCCTCTTCGATTTTGGGCAGTTCCGACTCTTTGTTCCTTCCCTGCTCCAGCTTGCCGCCATGACGCCGATCCGACTGCAAAAGGAGCAAGGCGAAGATGAGCCCGGCCACGCCGAGGCACGCGAACATGATCTGGGTCGCGGTATAGGTTCCGGTGACGTCGCGGAGCTTGCCATTCAGGAGCGGGAATAGCCCGAGCCCCAGGTTCTGGATGGCCGTCATCAGGCCGAAGGCCGTGCCCACGCGCTTCTCCTCCACCACGAGCGGAACCGATGGCCACATGGCCGCGGGAACCAGCACGAAGGCTGCGCCGAGCACGATCATGCTGGGGATCGGATTCCAGTGGGTGATGCCCATGATGAGGTGGGCGGGAATCAGCATCAGGGAGCCCACGACCATCAGCGTGGCCCGCTTGCCGATGCGATCCACCAGGTCGCCGGCGAAGGGCGCGAAGACCATGGACGCAAAGATGATGATGCTGGTCATTCCCGGCGCTGTCGAGAACATGTGCTGGAAGTTGACAAAGATCTGGGCCAGGAAGCTGCCTGTGGACTCACTGACCAGCGGGATGCCCCACTTGTCGTGGAACATGTCGGTCGCTAGAGCCGTGAAGGGGAAGATGGCGCTATAGAAGGTGACGCAGAGCAGGACAACGTACCAGTAGGAAGAGGTGAACTTCCGGATATCGGAGAAGACGATCTTGTCGCCGCCCTCCGGCTTCGGGAGCGCGAGCACCTTCTCGCCATGGAGGTCCATGACGTTGTAGACCAGGTTGCAGAGCACGGAGAACAGGCAGAAGCCCGCTGCTGCCCAAAGCGCGGTGCGGTAGTTGCCGAAGTAGCGGGCGATGAGTTCTTCGGTGTTGAAGCTGAAGAGGGTCCCGATGCGGCTGATAGTAAGAGCGATGCCGAAGGCAAGGGCCATCTCCTTGCCCTTGAACCAGCGGCTAATGATAGCACTCTGCACCACGATCAGCGATTCCGAGCCAGCGCCGAAGATCAACCGTCCGGCGAAGAGTTCCCACCGAGAGTGGGCCAGGGCTACGATGGTGGCGCCCACCAGGACGAGCGTACAGAACAGGAAACTCGCCCGGCGGGGGCCCAGCTTGTCGTAGAGCATACCCCCGAAGAAGACGATGATGATGGCGGCCACAGAGTAGGCCGTATAGAGATTGCCGATGGCGCTGCGGTCTAGGTGGAGAGCCTCGATGAGCGTGGGCGCGAGAGCGCCGATGCTGTCGTATGCAAAATAGCTTCCCAAAACCAGCAGGCTGATGAACATCAGGATGGTAAAGCGGTAGGGACGCCTGGATGGATGGAAGAATCCCAGGGATTCCGGAGCTGTGTTTTCGGAAATGGGCGGGCGGCGTGCGGGATCGGACATGAAGGCGAGACTCCTCGAAGCACGGCGGAGCCTCGAATCCACGCGGCGTGAGGTCCGCAACCTCGAGGATAGCAGGCGGCATCCGCACTGGCCGAGCGGCTGTTCCTTGCTTTTTGGGGCGCCATGGCACGCGCTTTTGCCCACGCGATGGCGGCAAGATGCGGCTTGCGCATCGAGCGTGTTTCAAAAATCAGTCTTGTAACAAGGGCACGGCTTTAGCCGGGCCGGTAGCCAGCGCCTACTGCTGCCCGACCTCGACAATCATGAAGGTATCCGGTTTCGGCGTGGGACGGCGCGACCCCGGCGCGGGCGGCTCCAGCTCCGCCGTGGGCAGATAGAGGGTGTGGGTGGAGTGATCGACGCCCATGGTGCGCGCTCCGAGCGGCGTCTTCACCACCACCTCGACCTCGAATTTTCCATCCTTCCGGCCAACCACGATCAACGACCCATCGCCGCAGCTCGCGAAGACCTGATCGCCGTCTGTCTTGACGGCGTCGACGCCCGCGCCGATGGGCAGGTCAGCCATAACCTTGCCGTCTTCCGTGCTCATGACGATGAGCTTTTGCGGATTCCGGCAGCCGATGAAAAGAAGATGGTTCTTTTTGTCGAGGGCCAGCCCCACTGGATGGCCGCCGGGCGCCACGGGCCAGCGCGCCGTCACCTTGCGGGTCTTGAGGTCGACCACGGCCATGATGTCCTTATCCTCGAGGTTGATAAAGACCTTCCCGGCGCCGTCGGCAGCCAGGAATTCGGGTGAGCCGCCGAGTTCGATCGGTGGATCGATCTTGCCATTCACGGGATCGATATCCGGCTTGAAGGTCATCAGCTTGTTTCCGTCACCGGAGACAGCGAGGACCACATTCTGCCCCTCGTCATAGATGATGCCGTCAGAGTCGGGCATGGTAGCGAGTTTGCCGAGGACGGCATAGGTCTTGAGGCCGAAGATCAGAATGGCGCCGTCGCCGCCGCCATCGGTGATGAAGCCGCGGCCGAGCGCTGGAACAATCGCCGTGCCATGCGAACGCTTCTGGCCAGGGATGTCGCCCAGAACTTTGCCGCTGACGGCGTCGATAACCATGGTGTGGGTGCTGCGGGTGACAAACATGCGGTGCGTATGCGAATCCACGGTGAGATAGTCCCATCCGCCTTCGCCGCCGATGTGCAAGGTCTTTGTCACATCCCATTTGGCCTGCGCTAGAGTAGGCATCGAACCGGCCGCGAGCACAGCCATCGACAGCATGATCGTCTGTATGATTCGCATCGTATTTCTCCTGAGTGGGTCCGATGCAGAGAGAGTAATCCGCAAGCATTGGATCGACAGCAAACACGATAGCACACGAAAGTGAAGTGACGATGAAGGCAGCGGAGTGTATTGCTTCCGCCGTTCGCCACATGGTTTTTGCGCTGGGCAAGCTGCAGGGGATTTCAATCCTCATCGGCCTCGCGCTCTACTGGCGCGGCGCAAGAACCCGGCAGGAGGTCTGACTTCGAACGCCATCCATCGTGCGATCATCAAGACTCACCGCAGCCCGTGCTAAATTGTGCGTATCAATAGGTGAGCTACGGTGGGCGAAACCGGCGCAGAGAGAATCCGTTTTGGCGAGTTTGAGCTGGACCTGCGCGCGGGCGAACTGCGCCGCGGTACAGCCCGCATTCGCCTGCAGGAGCAGCCGTTTCAAATTTTGCTCATGCTGCTCGACGAGCCCGGCGGAGTCGTCACGCGCGAGGAGATTCGCAAGCGCCTGTGGCCCAACGATACCGTCGTCGAGTTCGATCACAGCATCGGCACGGCCATCAAGAAACTACGCCAGGCGCTCGACGACGAGGCCGGCAGCCCGCGCTATGTTGAAACTCTGCCGCGGCGTGGCTTCCGCCTCATGGTTCCTGTGGTCAAGTCGGCAGCCGTGGTGAAGGAGCCGTCCGCATCGCTGGCTCCGGCGCAACCGCATCCCGCTGTAGGTCCACCGGCGCCTGCCGTTGCCCCTCTACAACCGCGCCGGCGATGGTGGCCGGTGGTTGTGTTTCTCATCGCCGCGGTGGCCCTCAGCGCCGTCTGGTTGGCGCCGCGGCTCTTGCGGCATTTCGGATTCTCTTCGGGTCGCGGCGAAACCCTCAAAGAATCCAGTCTGACCCAGGTCACCACTTCAATCGGCGCCGACATCATGCCCACGCTCTCGCCCGACGGCAGCGCCGTGGCCTACAGCTCAGATAAGAACGGCAGCTTCGAGATCTATGTGAAGACGCCTGCGCCCGACGGCCGCGAAATCCAGCTCACGACGGATGGAAATGAAAACTTCGAACCCGCTTGGTCGCCGGACGGCAAACAGATTGCGTACTACTCGCGCAAGAAAGGCGGCATCTGGCTGATTCCTGCTCTCGGCGGCACCGCCCGCCGCCTCACCGACTTCGGCTCCTGGCCATCCTGGTCGCCCGACAGTTCGCGGATCGTCTTTCAGTCGCAGAGCATGAACGACTACAGCCAGACCTCCTATGCGGCCATGCCTCCGTCGACGCTCTGGGTGGTCCAGGCGCAGGGCGGCGCGCCCACGCAACTGACTCAACCTGGCAATCCCAGCGGTGGCCATGGCGCGCCCTCGTGGTCGCCTGACGGAAAGCATATTGCCTTCAGCAGCACCAGCACGGGCCTGGCCGAAATCTGGGAGGTGCCGGCAAAGGGTGGCACGCCGCAACGGCTGGTAGCGGGCGTGGTGTGCGACCCCGTGTACGGACCGGGCGGGCGGTATCTGTATTTCTCACAGACCCACTTGGAATCAAATCAACAGAAAGGGACTGCGCCGACGTTCGCGCTGATGCGCCTGGCACTCACGCCCGAGGGCACTGCAGACGGAAACCCGGAACTGGTGAAAGAGTCCGGCACAGTGATCTATAAGGGCCTGCACTTCTCAGCCAATGGGCGATTGCTGGCCTTCTCTGCCATCGCGGACAACAACAACCTGCAATCGGTTCGCGTGTCTCCGGCAACCGGAGAAGCCGTCGGAGAACCCGTCCCGCTCACCCGCGACACCGCGATGCGCAAGACTTCGCCGCGCTTCTCTCCCGACGGTAGCCAGATCGCCTATTCGCTGGTTCAGTCCGGCGAGGATATCGCCGTCTGGATGGTCGATGCGGATGGCAAGAATGCCCATCCCGTGGGAGCGACGGCGACCAACAGCGTGCTGCCTGGATGGCTTCCGCCAGGCAGGACGGTCACCTTCGAGGGAGAGCAGAACAGGCAGGAGGTGATCGAGGCCATCGATCTAAGCACAGGCACGGCATCAGTGCTGCGAGAGTTCGGCGAGAACGATGCGCCCCTGCGGCTCTCGCCCGACGGCAAACAGGTGGCGTACGGCGAGCGCCAGGGAGCTGCGGTGAATGTGTGGGTGGCGCCGATCCATAAGGTAGACGGCCCGGCAAAGCAGTTGACCTTCGGCAAGGGATTGATGTCGTATGGGTGCTGGTCGCCCGACGGCAAGACCATCGCTTTTGAAGACGGGTTCAGGATCGCCGTAGTGCCCTCCACCGGAGGACCCGTGACCGTGCTTACGGCCGACCAACACCCCAGTTTCCCCAACGACTGGGCGCCTGACGGCGACAAGATCGTCTTTGCCGGCCTCCGCAATGGGGTTTGGAACATCTGGTGGGTCTCGCGAAGCACAAGACAGGAGCATCAGATGACGCATTACACGCGCGAAAACATCCAATTGCTCTATCCCGACTGGTCTCCCCGCGGCGATCAGATCGTCTACGAGTACTCCGAAACCATCGGCAACATCTGGACGATGCGCGTCAAATAAGAGCTTTTCCCTCGCGAGCACGCCCGCTGTTCCGCTAGTACTCTGACCGCGTGATTGTGGTTTTGCCGGAGAAGTACCACCGGTTTCCAAGCTTGTGTACCGCCGTCTCCTGACCGGCTGTAGTGCGGGTCTCCAGCCCCGCACTCATCCGAGGATCATCACGAAATCACTAGGTCAAAGCCCTATCTGAAAACCACAAACTTCAACCAGCCCTCCCAGACATCCGCCCACGCGTGGGAGAGGATGTTGGCGCGGAGGTTTTTACGCCATGCGGCGAGGACGCCATAGAGAACCCCGAGGACACTGATAACCACGACGTTTCGCCATCCCTGATACCCGTGCGCGATGCCGAAGACCAGACCCTGCAGAAGGATGGCCCATGCGATGTTGCCCGTAAGGGCGTGAAACTGACGCTGCAGGTAGCCGCGAAATGCCATCTCTTCACAGATGCCCGCGGTGATGCATGTGGCGATCCAGACCAGAACTTCGACAAGACTTTTCGGCAGGAGACTATCGACCGTCTTCACGCTGTCCGATCCCAGCAGCAAGTGAACGCCGTAGGCAGCCCCTTCCCACACGGCCCAGAACGGCAGCATCACGGCGAAGTCAGAAAGCACATCGCACCATCTCTTCCAGCGTCCGCCCGCGAGGCCCCACAAGTTTCCGCCGCGCCGGTGCACGCCAGCCCAGCAGAAATACAGGAGCAACCAGTCCATCACGAGAGCCGTGAGATAGATCTGGATGGCGTAGCCGTGGCCGGCGAGCTGCCCCGACCCTGCGCCGCTCCCGCCGCCCGCGTGCTGCGCATAAAACCCCAGCGCCAGCAGCGCAGCCATGATCGCGAGAAAACCCGCGAGGTGCGTCCACGATGCGATTTGCGCCGGCCTTGCGCCCTCAGCCGTCAACGTGCCTTGTTCCTGCATTGCGTTTTTCCTTTCCGATTGCCCGGCGCCGCCGGCTGGCTGCCATCTTGCGCAGCGCCCTCAGCGTCTCTTCTGCCCAGCGCAGGTGCGCATCCAGTTCCAGTTTTCCGAATCGCGCCGCCATCCGCCAGTACGGCACGTCGGGGTAACGCTCCATGTGCGCCAGTTGCTCGCGCTCCACTTGCCTAAACTTTTCGAGAAACGCCTTCTCGCGCTTTGCCATGCGCTCCACATAACCGATCACTGCCTCCGGGCCCGCCTGCGCGCCGAAGAACAGCTTCAGGAGCAATTCATTCCGCGGCACCTCGGGCTGCGGCTCCACGGCAAGCCATCTTTCCAGGTGCGCCCTCCCGCTCGGCGTGATGGAGTAGACCTGGCGGTCCGGCTTGCCCTTCTGTTTTTCGGTCTTCGCCGTCACCAGTCCCGCAGCCGCGAGCTTCTTCAGGTTGGGATAAATCTGCCCGTAGCTCTCGTTCCAGAAGTGGCCGATCGATGCGCGGATGGCCTGTCCCAGGTCGTAGCCCGACATGGGTTCCACGGTCAAAAGTCCCAGCAGCACTTCCCGGCTCGAACTGGAGCGGCGCGCCATAGTTCTATTAGATATATGCCTCTTAGATATTACTGTCAACAAAAATCTCTTTCACGCTGCCCGCGGCCCTACTCCACAACGGCTCGCGGCCTCAGATCTGCGAGCAGTCCAGCGGGCTCAGCATCAGGTTGCTGATGTTGCTCACGATGGGATCGAAGGCAAACCGCGGATCCGCCGACAGTTTTTTCCACGCCGGATCGTTGCGGAAAACATCCCACTTCGCTTCCAGCTCCGCCATATCGCCAAAGCTCAGCATGTAGGTTAGGCTGGGCATGCGCGAGCCCACCAGCGTGTCGCCAAAAAACACAGGATGGAAGCCCGCAGCCTTGAAGATCTCGAACTCGCCGGAGTGGAACATCTCCACCTTGCGTACGTGCTCGCCGTTCGACGGGCTCTCGTAGGTGCGGAGCTGGAAGATGCGCTTCCCCTTGCTGGCCGAAGCAGCAGGCGGCGTCACCCGCGGCCAGCCCTCAAAGGCAACCAGCAGCCACGACTCCACGCGCTCGAATGCCGGCGCTCCCGCCGTCGCATTCCAGAACGGCGCGCCCGCCTCGAGAAACTCCGCATCCAGCCCCAGCCGCAAGTCCAACTCGGCGAGAGGCTCCGCGGAGAATCCGGGGATCTGCAGATAGAAGGCCGGCGTCTCCGGGCCAAAATCGAGCTTGAAGGCGCCCACCGGCCCCAGCGCCATCCGCGCCAGGGCCGGCAGCAGTGCACCCGCAAAATAACTCTCCGTCAGCTTCAGCTGCGGACCGCTCACCATGTGATAGCGGCGCAGCAGGTAAAATTCACGCCCCCCGGCGGCCGGAGCCTGGGCAGGCGCCTGCCGGGCAGCGGCAACGGCAGAAGCAGCGAGAGTAGCGGCAAGAAACTGGCGGCGCTGCATCGATCCCTCCCAAAGGAAAAACCATTGTAAGCCGCCCCACGGCCCCGAACCCGCCCATCCCCGGCGATTCCCCGCTTGCAGACTACCCCGCCCGGCAAAAGCCGCATCCAAGGGTGTAGCGAACCTCGCGTTTGCCCTCAAACGCACAGCTTTTGCGACAAAACCCGCTCGATCGCCGCAACTTTCTCCCGTGGAGCGGGTTGGATCTGCCGGAAGCTCTGCGAGGCGACCTCACTTTTTCGGCACTCCCGCCGAAACCTGCGCCGCCGTTCCCTCGGGATCGGCGGCTTTTTTTGCGCCCGCGCGGACCCCACCACGCGGCAACGAGTCAAGGGTCCTACTTCAGCTCGTGCAGCCGCAAATCCTTAAACGTAATCTGGTAGCCCTCGGATTCGAGCCCGATGTAGCCCTTCCCCAGCCCCACCTTCGCCGTGTTCACCACCTTGCCATTCACGGCCAGCGTGCACGTGTCGCTCACGCACCGGATGTCGTAGGTGTTCCACTCCCCCGCCGGCTTCACGCGATTCTCCGTCATCTCCTTTTGCAAATTGAAGCGCATCGGCTTGCCGTCCACCGGCGTCACTCCAAAAATGTAGCCGCCGGCGAGCGTGGTCTGCGCCTGGTGCCAGATGGAACCGTCCAGGTTGTTCCTGAAGAACACGCCCGAGTTGTACTTCGGGTTTGGCGTCGTCACCGGAGTAAAGCGCCACTTCACGTGAAAGGTGAAATTCGTGAACTCGCGATTGAAGCGCAACCATTCGTGGCCGCCGTTCCCGTCGCACACAATCTGCCGCCTGGCGTAATCGATGTGCCACTGTGGCGTCTGACTCACCGGATGGTCGGGCGGAATGGCCACGCGCGTCCAGGCTTCCTCGGCACCGATCGTCCCGTTCGCCGGAAAAAGATTGACGTTCTGCGCCGCTGCGGGCAGCGCCGCCAGCAGAACAGCAAGACAGCTCAGGCCGCACAACGCGGCCATGCGACGCAGGTCAAAATGGCGGGCATTTCCATTCATGGTTGATTTCCTCTCGGGGAGGATTCCGGATCTCGTGCCTTCAGGCAATCGGGAGGAATTGTAGCACCGCGCGCATGCGGCCGATTCCCCGCAATCCCGCGGCACCCTAATTCGGCGACGGCTGCTCCACATGGTCGATCACCAGCGTCTGAATCGCCGCCTTTGTCGGTTTGAGCTTCAAGCCAAGCTGTTCTTTGAGCGCATCAAAAAACGAGGGCCCGTCGACATCGGCAGATCCACTTGAATCGCTCGAGCGCATGATGATGGCGCTGTTGGAGTCTGGCGCCCAGTCGAGGCTGAAATCGAATGTCCCCTTGAGCTCTGTCTGGTCGATCACGGGGCGTCCGAACTTGTAAACCGTAGGAAGGTAGAGCGGAAGGTGCTGTATGGGAATGTTGCGCGCGCCGAGAAGTATGGTGTGATCAGGCCCGGGCCTCGCAGCGACGCCTCCGCACATGGGCAGGAATCCTCCCGGAGGCACGGTCGGTGCGCTGGGATCGGGCGGCACGGTCCACTTCGCATCGCACGGCAGCCCTTGTTCATGCGGCAGGAGACGCGGGCCGGTCACGCCAGGCTTGGCCAGAACCAAGGCGAGTACCGGAGTATCTTTCGTTTCAAAATGCACTGCCAGTTTGAAGCGGTCGGCGAGCAGCGACTGCATCATCAGGCGCATCTGGTCCTTGGTGGGGTTCGGCACAGGCGCCTCGGCTTCGATGACGAATGGCTGCGAACGGACCCATGCCGGCAAATGCGCGAGCACGGCGTCGCTTTGCTCAGGCGTGAGCATTAGCTTGTAGGCGAATTCGATGTAGACGGGCAAAGTAAAACCGGCTTTGAAGTGGCCGCCGGGAGGAAGGCGCTCATCTTCGATATTCAGACCGAAACTTGGGGGAATGAACTTGCCGGGCTCTCCGAGGTGAATCGACGCGACCTCGAACTCCATGTGTCCGCCGGCGGCAGCTTGCCACGCGGGCGGCTGCGGCGCCGCAGCGCTTGCCGTGGTTTGTGCAACGGCCGGGGCGCCAACAAAAAACACGGTCGCTACGAAGGCGACAATCCCGGCGCGAATCGCCTGATCGGCAAGAAACGCTCTGAGCGCTCTGTGTGGGGTCAATCGAGAATCCTCCCGCAGCGATGGGATCGAAAGTCTTATCAGGAAGACGGCTCCGCCGCGCGATTCGTTCGATTTTTTCTTTGGAAACTACCGCGCGATCAGCAGCATCACCCAGCTAAGCACAATCGCCGAGCCCACAAACAGGAGGAAGCAGTAAGCGCCGTAGCGGAACATGCGCACCGGCGTGTCGCGCATGGTAATGCCGAACACCGTCGACGCAAACAGCGAGAAGAGCAGGACCGCGGCGAAATGGGAGGGATGGAACATTACGATTTCCTCCCCGTGCGCAGGTTGTGCGCGTCCACCGCGGCAATGATGTTCAGCAGGCCCGCTACCACGATGAACTTGGTGCCGTAGTCGGCCACCGTGGTCTGGATGGGCTGCGCGCCCAGGCCCAACACACGGCTCACCACGTAGAGCAACCCGCTGCCCAGGTCGCCGGCCACGCCCAGCATGTCCAGAATGTCCTGCACGCTGGTGTAGAGCTTGCCCTGCATGGCCAGTCCCAGCACGAACATGGCCACAATCGAGACCGCCAGCAGCGTCCCGCGCACCCATTTGCCCAGAAGGAAATGACCCGCGCCGGGAACCAGCCATCCGGCGATGAGCGGCAGATAAACGAATCCCTGGTCTGACTTTTTGCCCGCAGCGGGCTTATTCGGCGTGGTCGACATTCCTTATTGACTATACAAGAACGGGGTTCAGGGGTCAGTGGCCAGTGGTCAGTGGTCAGAGCCGAGCGAGTGGGGTTAGCCCGGCTTGAGCAGCAGATCGTGCAATCCTAAATTCTGACCAATTCCTGCTGGATTCGCCCTGTCACCCACGCTTTTTCCGGTGCGGTGAGCATGTTCACTTCGCTGCGCACGCCGAACTCCGGAAGATAAATCCCGGGCTCGACCGAGAAGCAGGTGTGCGGCAGAATGCGGCGCACATCGTGGGTTTCGAGGTTGTCCAAGTGCGCTCCGGAACCGTGCAGTTCGATCGCGATGTTGTGTCCGGTGCGATGCGTGAAATATTCGCCGAAGCCCGCCGCGCGGATCACGCCGCGTGCCGCATCGTCGGCCTCGAAGCCGTGGATCGCGCGGCCGGCGGCGAATGCCTCCTCGACCGCAGCAATGGCCGCGTCGCGCGCCGTGCGCACGGTCTCAAACACCAGTTGCTCTCGAGCGCTCGGCTCACGGCCGATCACGCCGGTCCACGTGATGTCGTAGAAGATGCTTCCCGGTTTGTCCAGCCGTCCCCAGATATCGATGAGCAGGAAGTCGCCCTCACGTATCGGCACCGAACGCTCGGCTGTGGGCTCGTAGTGCGAGTCTGAGGTGTTGGCGTTCACGCTCACGTCGGGTCCGTTCTCCCACACCAGGCCTTCGCGGCGCATGGCCTCGCTGAGCCACACAACGATGTCGTATTCCGTAACTCCACTCGCGCTGCCAGAAGCAGGTCGAAGACGGCGGCCGATCTCAAGCCAGGCCTCGGCGACGATGGCGTCGATGGCGCGCTGCGCGGCCTGGTGGCTTGCGATCTGCTCCTCGCTCAGGACCGCTTCGAACTGGCTGACGAGATCGGCGGAAGTGACAATCTCCTTGCCCAGGGAGCGGAGGAATTCCACGGTTCCGGCGTCGACCATGGAGACATACATGATGTCGTTGTTGGGCGAGTACTGCATGGCAATGCGGCGTGCCCCCGCGAGGATGAAGGTAAGGCCGGCATGAAGCTCCTGCCAACTGGAGTACTGGCCCTTCGCCCCGGGCAGCGCGTCGAGGCGGCCCTGTTCGATGCGGTGCACGAGCTTCGTTGGTTCGCCCCAGGCGGGAATGAAGTAGTACCAGCGGCGCGTGACATGGGCGTGAGGATCGATGCCGAGGATGCGCGCGGCGATGGGATCGCGATGGTGATGGTCGTAGAAAAGCCAGCCGTCAATGGAGGTGTCACGCAGAGCGGATTGGATTGAGTTGAGGTCCATACGGAATAGGATAAGGCAGCGGAGTTAGCGGGGTTGGCGGAGTTAGTGGAGTTAGAAGAGCCAGCGTCGCTCCCATCCGAAGCTGTGCGAGCCGGAGCCTCGCACGACAGCCGGACTGGAGTCCGGCGCTACAATTCACGCCGTGGCGCGGCGGCGGGCGTCCTGCTGCTTGCCTTGAATCCTGATGGAAACGTGGACCAGGCTCAATGCGGCTGGCGTGACGCCCGGAATGCGGCTGGCCTGGCCGAGGGTCTGCGGGCGGACGCGTTCGAGCGTTTCGCGCATCTCGCGCGAGAGGCCGCTTATGACGCCGTACTCAAGCCATTCGGGGATGGCCACGGATTCGGCGGCCTTGAGGCGCGCGATGGACTTCTTCTGCTGCTCGAGGTAGCCGGCGAATTTGATTTCGGTTTCAACGGCGCGGGCCTCGTTACGGCGGGCGGCGCGATGGATGGATGAGTCAACGGTGATTGAAGAACGTCCCTCAGGGGCTGAAGCCCCTGAAAAATGAAGACCTTCGTTGGCACGACTAAAGTCGTGCCCTTTCAAAACATCGAACGCTTGAGCTTCTCTTGAGTTCGTGATAAATCCAGCCAGCTTTGGGTCGCGGGCGAGGTCGTCGCGGAGCACGGTGAGGAGCGATTCGATCGAGACTTCAGGGCGCTTGAGGAGCTGCGCCCAGGTTTGGCCCGCAGTGGCAGGCAAGCTGCCGAGTTCAGCGCGCTCCAGCTTTTCCGCATCGACTTTGCCGGTCGTGAGCAGATTGGCAAGTGCGGCCATGCGGGCCTGCTTCTGCTCGTACTCGGCCCAGGCCGCGTCGTTGATGAGGCCGAGGCGGCGGCCGTACGGCGTGAGCCGGCGATCGGCGTTGTCGATGCGCAGGTGGAGGCGGAACTCGGCGCGCGAGGTGAACATGCGGTAGGGCTCGTTGGTGCCCTTGGAAATCAGATCGTCAATGAGGATTCCCGTGTAGCCCTCTGTCCGGTCCAGGGTGAAGGGTGCCTGGCCCTTGAGCCAGAGCGCGGCATTGATGCCGGCCATGATGCCTTGGCATGCGGCCTCTTCGTAGCCACTCGTTCCGTTGATCTGCCCCGCAAGATAAAGGCCTGTGAAGGCCTTCACGCGCAGAGAGCGGTCGAGCTCGGTGGGATCGACCGAGTCGTACTCGATGGCGTAGCCGGGGCGCAGCATCTCGGCCTGGTCGAGGCCGGGGATGGAGTGGACGATCTGCCACTGCACCTCCATGGGCAGCGAGGTGGACATGCCATTGACGTAGACCTCGTGGGTGTTGAGGCCTTCGGGCTCGAGGAAGAACTGGTGCTGGGTCTTGTCGGGGAACTTAACGACTTTGTCTTCGATGGACGGGCAGTAGCGCGGCCCGATGCCCTCGATCCGCCCCGAATACATCGCCGAGCGGTGCACGTTCTCGCGGATGAGGCGCAGCGTCTCCGGCGTGGTGAAGGCGATGTGACAACTGATCTGCGGCTGGACAATTCTCTTGGTCCGAAAGCTGAAGGGCGTGGGATCGGCGTCGCCGGGCTGTTCTTCGAAGGCTTCCCAACGGATGGTGCGGCCGTCGAGACGCGGTGGTGTCCCAGTCTTGAGACGGCAAGTCCGAAGGCCAAGAGTGCGGAGGGCCTCGCCAAGCAGGACGCTGGCGGGCTCGCCCGAACGGCCGGCAGGGTAGCGCTCTTCGCCGCAGTGGATGAGGCCGTTCAAGAAGGTTCCGGTGGTAATGATGGTTGCGCCGGCCATGAGGCGGCGGCCGTCGCGGAGCTTGAGTCCGAGAACGCGGCCACGAAGGCGCGCCGGTCGCGGCGTCTCCGTCAGTTCCTCAGTCCCCAGTCCCAGAGTCCCGAAGTCCCGAAGTCCCTCGTCTTCTGTTCCCTGTTCCCTGTTCCCTATTCCCTGTTCTTCTAAGATCCGGTCGACGACCTCGGCTTGGCGAATGTGGAGGCCCGGCTGCGATTCGAGAACCTCACGCATCTTGACACGGTAAAGCTGCTTGTCGCACTGGGCGCGCGGGCTCCAAACGGCGGGACCTCGCGAAGAGTTGAGAAGGCGAAACTGGATGCCGACGGCGTCGGCCACTTCGCCCATAATGCCGCCGAGGGCATCGACTTCGCGGACCAGGTGGCCCTTGGCCACGCCGCCGACGGCAGGGTTGCAGCTCATCTGGGCGATGAGATCGAGGTTCATGGTGATGAGGGCGGTTTTGAGGCCCATGCGCGCGGCGGCCATGGCGGCCTCGCAGCCGGCGTGTCCCGCGCCCACCACGGCGACGTCGTATTGTTCCGTAAAGGCCATCTGGTTCTATTCTACGGATTCGTTGGATTGGGAGCTTGTTCACCGGACGGTTTTGCGCCTTTCTCGACGCCACGCGGGACTTGGGCTCACAATGTTCTTGACACGTGCAGATGGCTCCGATGGAATAGATCTGTTTCCCAGTGGCCAGTTCCGGTGAGAAGCGTCTGCTGGCTATCGCAGAAAAACGAACTCCGAGCGAAAAGAGGATGAATATGCGAAAGCTGCACACACCGATGGCAGTGTTCGTGGTGGTGTTGGCGGGCATGGTGTCGGCTGGCGGACAGCAGATGCAGCCGTACACGTCGACTGACGGGCGTTTCACCGTGAATTTCCCGCAAGCCGAGGTCAAGCAGGAGTCCCAGGCGATCGACCTGAAAGGCGGCGGGACCACGACGCTGCACCAGTTCTGGGTGGAGCTGGCAGACAACAACGTCAGCTACATGGTGATGTACAACGACTATTCGGGGGACTACGCCAACGGCGATCCGCAAACGGTGCTGGCGACCACGCGCGACGGCGCGGTGGGCACCAAAACCCTGCTGTCGGACATCGTGATCAGCCTGAATGGCGTTCCGGGGCGCGAGTTTACAGCCAAAGACGATACCTGGAATTACACGGTGCGGCAGTACTTGCAGGGGAAACGCCTCTACCAGTTGATTGTCGTATCGAATAACGACCATCCTGCCACGCAGATCTCGGACTTCATGAGTTCCTTCAAGATCCTCTGAGCGGGCTCAATAAATCACCTGATAGGCGCTGCCTTCGAGCGTAGCCCGCGGATCTTCATTGCAGCGAAATCGAACACGCAGGGGAATGCCCGGCGTGAGGTCGTTGACGTCGATTTCGGCAACGGCCCAGGAGGGTTGTGCGCTCAGGATGCCGTTGCCATCGCTTTCAACACCGCCAAGACGGAGAGGGATCGGGCGGTCGGCCTGCATGATTTCAATCGTGAAGCGATTGTTGGAGCCGGCAGCGGGCGCACCGGCGGCGGTGCCAGTTTGCGTTCTGCCTTCGGGCCCGCGATCGAGCACAACAATGCGCAGCACGCCCTGGATCGGGGGATCGATGCGGGCTTCGAGCACGCCGGGGGCGGTGAGGTGAAAATCGGCGTCGACCGGTTCAATGGAACGGGGAATGACGACATCCTGCTGGACACCGAAGTTGAATTCCGGCGCGGCGTAAGCGCCGAGGCCCACTACGGCCATCTGGCCGGGACCGAGAGTGAGGTCGTTGCCGCTAAGCTCGGGAGAAAATCCGGCATCGCTGAACAGCAGGCGTCCGGGTCCAGGCGAGTGGTCACGCAAGAGTGCAGGTAAATGTAGCGTGGCAATGGCCTGGCTCGGATTGACGACAACATAGACCGCGCCGCGAGGAGTTACGCCGGCAAAGCCATAGGGCTGGCCGCTCGAGGGAGGGCCACCGAAGCTATGCATCTGCCCCTCAGCCTGCATTGCGAAGAACAGCTTCTGCGCGCGCGCCATCCAGCGGGCATCGGCGGTTTGGACGGGGTCAAAACTGCCACTGAACGCGTTGACCCAGCCGCCGCGCGCCATGGAGAGCAGAAATACGCCTTTCCACCCACGAGGAAGGTTGGGCACGTTGGGCCCGGCCGCACCGGCAGGTGCGGCGATGAAGCCGAAAGAGAGGATGTGCGCAAGGGAAACCCCCAGTTGCTCGTCATGGCGAATCTGGCCGTCGGTTTCGATGTCGATGGCGCGCTGCAGGCTGGCTTGCGGCGTCGTCGAGGTACGCGGCGGGCCGGTTGAAAGCAACAGGAAAGCTCCCAGGCGGCTCGCTTCGTTGCGCGGGTCAGGGTTGTTCACCGAGGGGTCGCTGCCGGAGGACGGATTCGCAAATGCATCGGAATGGTCAGTGTCGCTCTCGATGACCAACAGCACGGCGCCGCGGTTTTTCGCGCGGAATGCAGTGAGCGCGGCACGGAGAGCTTCGCTATTGCGGGCGACGATCTCATCTTGCGTGAGCCCAGCCGCGGTTTCAGGCGTTGCGGCCGTGAGGTCGAGGCCGTCGAACGCAAAAAGGCGAATGCCACGGTCGTACCAGGACTGCAAAGCGGAGATGAAATCGTGCAGAGATTTCCCCTCGAAAAATGCGGGAGCGCGGCCGTTAGGGCGGAGCGCGCTGGCGGCGAAGCGCAGGCCGGAATGGATTCCTGCGGCGCGGCATTGAGCGATCCAGGCATCGGGACCATCAGGCCATGCGGCGGTGCGACCGGAGGAGAGCAGGCCGTCGGGCGCGATCGCAGACGCGTCGAGCAGGTCGTAGTCGATGCGTAGGCCTGATTTTTTAAGGCGGACGAGCTGGTCGAGGTCACGCAGGGTAAGAGCCTCGCTGAGGGGAGATGCGGCGGCTTGCGCGGCTGGGGCGGACGCATGTGTGTAGATTTCGATGGGAGCCGCCATTTCGGACGCGGGCGCGTTGCGCTGCGCGCGCGAACCAGGCGCAGTGACGGCGCAGGCGGCCAGCAAAGCCAGGAAAGAGACGCACCAACCATGACGGCACAGGGACACTCGAGCTCCTTGGGAACGATGGAAGAGCTTCGGCGATCCGCACTCCGCACGGCAGGCGGCCGCTTGGGCGCTGCGCATTGCTGTGGAGGCCATTCGAGGCTATTGTACGAAATCCGCGACGGCTGCAGCCCCGAGTTCCAGTGGTCGCCAATGGACGAGCAAATCCACTGGTGGGCGCTTTATGCCGCTGATCGAGGCCCTTTTCCATGCGGGCTCGGAGCCCTTCGTGGTTTCCCAGAAGACTCCCGCACTGAGGCACAAGGCCGCCAGAAGCGAGGAAAAACGCCGCTCCGCGAGCAGTGACTCCACCAGAGACGCAGCTTGCGGAGTGGTACCTGAGGCCCTTTCGACGTCGCAAACCGCTCCGAGCCCAGATTGAAGCCTTCCCGGAGCCGTGTATATGCGTCTAAAGTTGCAGTACCGGCAAGGGCGTGCGCCGGACGCGGAAATGCGCGAGAATCGCAGAAGGAGGTCAACGAACGTGCAACTGCATCAATGGATTGCGACGGTTGCCGTAGCCGCGTGTGTTCTTGCCGGGGTTCCCGGGAACACATCTTCGTCGCTGGAGTTGCTGGCGGCTGCGGCGCAGGATAAGGACAGCTTTACAGCCATGCCGCTCGACTCCGGTTTCGGGCGCATGGACCTTTCCGACCCTGCGATTCCCCCGGAGCAGATTATCCAGCGTTTCGCGGCCAAAGAGACGGAGTTCCAGGATGCGCTCAATCACTACACCTACCGGCGCATTGCCCGAGTGGACACCCTGGACGACGATAACAAGGTGACCGGCGAATGGTTCGAGGTGGACGACGTGATCTTCGATCCCTCGGGCAGGCGCACGGAAAGGGTGGTGGATGCGCCGCCGAGCACACTGGACAAGGGAGGAATCATGATGTCGGCCTCCGACCTCCAGGACATCCAGCACGGCTATCCCTTCGTGCTGACCACCGCAGACGTGCCCAAATACAACATTAAGTACGTGGGCCGGCAGAAGGTGGATGAGATCGATTGCTACGTCTTCGACGTGAGCCCCAAGGTAATCGAGAAGCACCAGCGCTACCTCGACGGCCGCATTTGGGTGGATGCGACCGATCTGCAGATCGTGGTGACCAACGGCCGCATGGTGCCCGACGATACAAAGAAGGGCCAGGAGGACCTGCACCCGCCTTTCATGACCTGGCGGGAACAGATCGACGGCCATTACTGGTTCCCGGTGTACACCAAGGGCGAGGGCTATCTGCACTTCAGCGGCGGATACGGTTACATGGCGCAGGATGTGCATATCCGCGACACCATAAAATACTCCGAATACAAGCGCTTCGGCTCAACCTCCAAGGTGTTTTACGGCGATCAAGAGATCACGAACTCCGGCCAGCCGCAGAACCAGCAGCCGCAATCGCCGCCGCAAAAATGATAAGAGCTGGGAATAAGGGAGCAAGACAGGCGAGTCAGCAGGTCAGCGAGTAAGCAAGTCGCTAAAGCGAGGTTTCCGATTGGAGCTTCAATCTGCCCGCACCCATGAGAACCAGGGAGCGCTGCGCGAAGGGCGAGTAGACGAGCAACGTGGTGCAGGCCAGCGCCAATCCGAAGTTGATGTGGTGCAGAAGCAGGAAGGGCGAGAGCGACCAGAGCTCATCGAAGAGCAGCAGAAACGGCCAGATTTTCAGGAGTTTCTCGCGGAATCCCGGAGCGTGGAAGAGCGCGGCGCAGAGTACGAAGGCGCGCACAGGGATGAGGATGGCGGCCGTGACGATGAGAACGCGGTACACCAGGGCCGCGTTCGGCAGCGGCGAGAAAAGGTCCTCAATCTCAGCCAGATTGGCCAACGCCCCCACATAAAATCCCAGATACATCAGTTGAAAAAGGATGAAGAGGGTTTGCACGACCCGATAGGGGACCTTGGGAAGCTCCTCCGGTGTGGCGAGAATCTGGATGCGCGGCCGGGACGAAAGCGAGTCGGAGGATAGCTGCTCATCTGCCGGTGAAGGCGCCGGAGATTCGGAGACCGAGGGTGACTGGCTTTCACCGGCCGAGGGGCTTTCGCCGGGAACGACGCGTTCGACCGGTGCGATGAAGCGATAGCCCCGGCGCGCGAGGGTTTCAAGGAAACGAGGACTGGCTGCCGTGTCCCCGAGGGCTTCGCGGATGCGGTTGATGGCCGAGTTCACACCGTGCTCGTAGTCGACAAAGGTTCCGTCGGGCCACAGCTCGCGGGAGATCTCCTCGCGCGTGAGGAGCTGGCCGGGCCGGTCGAGCAGCATGAGCAGCACCTGGAAGGGCTGGGTGTTCAACTTGACGCGCAGGCCCTGACGGCGAAGCTCTCCTGTGGCGGCGTCCACCTCAAAGATCCCGAAGCGATAGCGCGGGGCCGGCTGCGGGCCGGTCGAGTCTTCCGTCATGGCTTTCAGACCAGTGTAGCCGATGGAGATTTGGACGCAGCCCTCTGCCGCGCGATGGAGAACTTTTCCCAACTCGCGCCGATCGAGGGACTTGCACGGTGAGAAATCTTCAGCTCACAAATGAGACAACTTGCATTGCGCCCGAACGTCTGACCGATTAAGGTGCGATACATGAACGAACGGTTGCAAAACGGTTGCGAAAGTTGGGCTGCTGGATTTTTGCTCCTGCTGGCCGCGCCGGCGTGGGTTGCGGCGCAGCCGACGCCCGCGGCGACGGCCGCTTTCAACTCCTATGTGGAGCGCGTCGAAGCTCGACTGGGCGCGCAGCATCGGTCGGCCGGCGGCTTTCTCGCTCCCATGGATTTTGCGCGGCTGCGCCAGGGCGACTTGATCATCGAGCAACTGACGACAGGCGCGGGCACGGAGTTGCCCGGCGCGCTGCTGCACGATTGGCGCGGCACGGCGTTCATTGCCGGCGGTAAAGCGGCGGACTTCGAACGGCTGATGAAGGACTTCAACGCCTACCCCAAGGTGTATACGCCGCAGGTACTCACAGCGCGCATTCTCGAACACGATGGGGATCACTTTCAGACGACGATGCGGGTGCGGCAAAAGCACGTGCTGACGGTGGTGATGGATACGGCGTACGACATCACCTTTGGGCGCCCCGATTTTGGGCGCTTCGCCGCGCAGCGGGGATACAGCACATCGCGCAGCACGCAGATCGAGGAGATCGACTCGCCGGGAACGCCGCACGAGCGCGCGTTGGGGCCGGGCGAGGAACACGGTTTTTTGTGGCGGATGAATACCTACTGGAGCTACGCGGAGCGGGACGGTGGGCTGTACATCCAGATCGAGTCGGTTTCGCTGTCGCGTTCGATTCCGACCGGGCTGAGATGGTTGATCGGGCCATTCGTTGAGAGTGTGCCGCGCGAATCGCTGGAGTTTACGCTGCGCGCGACGAGCGACGCGCTGCGGAAATGAAACTGAGTGATCGGCCCGCGAATTGCGCTACGAGAAAGGAGACGAAGATGGGCACGCAGGCAGTTGCAAACGGAGATCAAGCAACGTTCCGGAACGCGCGGCGGGTGAACCAGGCGTTGACGGCGCGCATGGAGAAGCGCATGCTCACATGGATGGCGGAGCGGGCTCCGCGATGGGTGACTTCAGATCGGCTGACGCTGCTGGGGCTGGGCGCGCAAATCGGAGCGGGCATCTTTTATGCATTGGTCCGCTGGGACCGGCGAGCTCTGTTGCTCGTGATCGTGTGCCTGGCGCTGAACTGGCTGGGCGACAGCCTGGACGGAACGCTGGCGCGCGTGCGCCGGCAGGAACGGCCGCGTTACGGGTTTTACGTGGATCACATGGTGGACACTCTGGGAGCCGTGGCGCTGATGTGCGGCTTGGGCGCGTCCGGGCTGCTGCACTGGGCGACGGCGATGGCGATGCTGATCGCGTTTCTTGTGCTTTCGAGCGAAAGCTACCTGGCCACGTACACGTTATCGTGCTTCCAGCTTTCGCAGGGAATCTTCGGACCCACAGAGATTCGCATTCTGCTCGCGCTGGGTAACCTGGCGGCGCTGCACAGCCCATACTCGACGGTGTTCGGACACAGACTTCAACTTTTTGACCTGGGAGGAGCGATTGCGGCCGTGGGTATGGCAGCGATGGCGATCGGCGTCGCAGCGCGGCACACCGCACAACTCTACCGGCAAGAACCTCTGAAGTCGGAGCCGCTCCAATGAATGTCATGGTGCGCTGGGGCAAATTCAACCTGGTGGGCGTGGTGGGCATGGCCGTGCAGCTTGGGGCGCTGGCGCTCATCAACCACCTGAAGCCTGGACATTACATGGTGGCGACGGCCGTAGCGCTCGAGATCGCACTGCTGCACAACTTTGTGTGGCACCTGCATTACACGTGGCGCGATCGCTTCCCCACCCTAAACGCAAAAAGCGCGTTTAGAATGGGGCACCCGGTGACCGTGGGGCGCTGGCGGGGCATTTGATCCGGTTCCATCTGTCGAACGGGTTGGTTTCGATGGTGGGGAATCTGGCGCTGATGCCGGTCCTTGTGGCGGGCATGCGAATTCCCGTGGTGGCGGCGAATGCAATCGCGATTCTCTGCTGCTCGATCGTGAACTTCTGCCTGGGACACAACTGGGCGTTCGCGCCAACCCTCAGTGCGGCTGCTTCTCCGACGCAACACGAATGACCGCGTCGAAGGCGGGCTTCGGCTGGCCGTTGCGATCGAAGAGCAGCGGGTAGTTGGTGCGGCCCTGCACCGGCCAGTCGTTGAGCCAGGAATCGCCGTCGGTCACGCACCAGAACGTGACGCGGTTGACCACGCCGCGATGCTTGAGATACACGCGGAAGAGCTCAGCGTAGCGCGCGGCGAGTTGCTGCTGCACGAAGTCGGGAAGGCCGTCCGGGTAGGGATTCAGGGCCTTGTCCTGCTGGATCTTCAGCGAAACATCGGCGGTGGGCTGTTGGCCGGCGTTGGGCAGCACGTTGATGTCGAGCTCGGTGATTGCCACCTTGAGGCCGAGCGCCCCGAATGCGGAGATCGCCGCGTCTTCCTGGTCCGTGCTGGGCCAGTTCAGGTGGTCGTGATCCTGGATGCCGACGGTTGTGATCGGAATCCCCTCCGCCCGCAGCTTCTTCACCAGCGCGATGGCCCCGTTGCGCTTGGGCTCATTCTCGAGGTTGTAGTCGTTGTAGGTCAGTTGGGCCTGCGGGTCGGCTTCGTGCGCGTACTCAAACGCCTTTTCGATGTAGTCCTCTCCGATGATCTTCAACCAAAGTGTCGGGCGCATGGTGCCGTCTTCGTTGAGCGCTTCGTTGACCACGTCCCAGCTTTGGATCTTCCCCTTGTAGCGGCCCACCACCGTATGAATGTGGTCGCGCATGCGCGCCAGAAGAGCGTCGCGGGTGAGGAGATTGCCGTTGGCGTCGTGAAAAACCCACGCGGGCACCCAATTGTGCCAGATGAGGGTGTGCCCCACGATGAACATGTGATGCTTGCGGCCGAAGGCGACGTACTGATCGGCGAGCGTGAAGTCGTATTTGTCTGGCTGGGGATGTACGATGACCCACTTGAGCACGTTCTCGGGCGAGATGGAGTTGAACTGCGAGACGACAATCGCGTCGCCGCGCGCGTCCTGGCCGGTGATCTGCGCCGCGTTGATGGCGGCGCCGATGACGAAGTCGCCTTTGAACGCGGCCTTGAGCGAGGTGGGCGCGTGAGCCGCAGCCGCCGCGTTGGCAAGGATCAGGCCGAGGAAGATGACCGAGCGGGCATTTGTCGAGATATTGATGAGCATGATTTCTCCTTCCCGGAAGCGGCGCTGGAGCGCTTAAAAAATCTATGAGTTGGCCTGCGGCGCGAACCCTTTGCGCCGCTCCACAAGTTCGTTGGCGATCTTCTGATTCAGCTCGCGTGTGATGGGATAGAAGAAGAGGCAAACAGCCGTAGCAAAGAAGGCGAGACCGGCGTATGCGCTCGCCGTCAGCAGAATGCCCGTTTGCGCGTGCGCCGTCTGCACCGCGGCTCCAGAAGCAAAGCCATAGAAAGAGAAGAGCCATCCGGCGATGGCGCCACCCAGTGCGAGACCTGCCCAGAGAGCGAACACAACGGCGGACGTGACGGTGCCGCTGGCGCGGCGGCCCGTCTTCCATTCGCCGTAGTCGGCCACGTCGCCCATCATGGACCACAGGATGGGCCCCGACAATCCAAACGAGAACTGGCGAAGGACTTCCGTTCCAATGATGATGACCGTGGCGTGCGGAGAAAGGAAGAGCAGCGCCGTCGCCAGGGCCGCGGACAGAATCATGCTCACAATGAAGAGCAGGCGCTTGCCGACGCGCTTTGAAACGGCCGTAGAGCACGCAACGCCCGCGATCAACGCGGCCAGTCCAAAGCCGTTGAACCAGGAGAAGAGTCTTGCGTTGCCGGCAAGATAACGGAAATAGGGCAGCATCACGTTGCCGCGGATGACGATCGCCATGAAATAGAACAGAGTGGCCAGGAAGAGCACGATCCAGGGACGGTTTTTGAGGAGGTCGGAAAGATCCTGCCGGAGCGAAGTTTTCTGCTGCGGGTCGGGTTGGATTCGCTCCTCGGTGGACAGGAAGGCGATGATGAAGAAGACGACGCTCAGTGCCGAGAGCAGGCCCATAGTGAGCTGGTAGCCGCGCGCGTCGTTGCCGCGCCCCAGCCAGGCAACCATCAACACTGCGAGACTCTGCACAATGAAACCGGCGATATTCGCAAATATCTGACGGTAGGACGCGATGCTGTTCCGCTCATCGGGGTCCGAGGTCATGACCGCGGTGAGTGTGGCATACGGCACATTGTTCATGGTGTAGATCACCCGCAACAGCCCATAGGTGATCCAGGCGTAGACGAGCTTGGCGGCCGGGCTTAAGGACGGCGTGGTGAAGGTGAGGACGCCGAGGATGCCGAAGGGCAGCGCCGTCCAGAGCAGCCAGGGCCGGAATTTTCCCCACTTCGTGTTGGTCCGATCGGCAATCATGCCCATGACCGGGTTGAGGCAGGCAACGCCGAGACCCACGACGAGGAAGAGCGTGCCCGCTTGCGCCGCGGTGAGGCCAAAGGTGTGGGTGTAGAAGTCCAACTGCAGCGCCAGCAGGGCCTGGAAAACGAAGTTGGCGGCCATGTCGCCCAGGCCGTAGCCAAACTTCTCTCGGAAGGAAAGTTTCTCGGTCATAGCGGTCTCGTTATTCGCCGGCATTGCCGGCCGCGTCTACTGCGTCACGTGAAGGATTATCTTCTTGAGGTCTGCGTCGCGGGAGGAGTTGCCGACCATCAACTCAAAGTCGCCTGGCTCGACAACATAATTCATATTGATGTCGTAAAAGGAAAGCAACGCGGGCGTGATGTCCAAGGCGATGGTCGTGGTCTCGCCCGGTTGCAGCCACACCTTGCGGAAGCCCTTCAGCTCTTTGACAGGACGCGTAACGGAGCTAACCAGGTCGCGGATGTAAAGTTGGACCACTTCCGTGCCTTCGCGATGTCCGGTGTTGGTGACGTCGACCAGAATGCGCGCGGAGCCGTCGCGGCGAATCTTCTTCCTGGTGAGAAACGGATTGCCTATGGAGAAGGTCGTGTAGCTGAGGCCGTAGCCAAAGGCGTAGAGCGGCGACACATCGTCCCAGAGATAACCGCGCCGCGCGGATGGCTTGTAGTTGTAGAACGCGGGCAAGTGGCCGGCAGAACGCGGAATGGTGATAGGCAGCTTGCCGCCGGGGTTGTAGCTGCCAAAGAGCACATCGGCCACGGCGCGGCCGGTTTCCTGGCCGAGATACCAGCACTCGTAAATAACGGGCACGTTTTGACTGAGGGAATTGATGGAGAGCGGGCGGCCGTTGAAGAGAAACGCGATGACTGGCTTGCCCAGAGCGACCATCGCCTTGACGAGTTCTTCCTGGCGGCCGATGAGGTCAAGGCTGGTACGGTCGCCCATGTGCTTGAGCGACCAAGCCTCGCGCGAGGTTTGCTCGTTGCCGCCGATGGCAAGCACGATGACGTCGGCCTGCTTGGCGACTTCCACGGCCTCGGCGATGTGCTTGCGGTCTTCTTCAGGATCGCTGGGCACCACTTCGTCCTGATTCCAGTTTCCGCCGACGGTGATTTTGCAACCTTCACTATGGAGGACTTTGATCTTTTTACCGGCTTTCTCGCGGATGCCGTCGAGAACCGTGACATTGTGCCTGGGCACACCGCTGTAACCGCCGAGAAGATCGCGGTGCGCATTGGGACCGATGGCGGCAATGGATTTAATTTTGCGGAGATCGAGTGGAGCGATGTTGTTTTCGTTTTTGAGGAGCGTGATGGCTTGGTGCGCGGCCGTAAGGGCCAGTTCGCGGTGGGCGTCGCAGCCGACTACGCGCTCCGCCTCATCGGGATCGACATAGGGATCGTCGAAGAGACCCATTTCGAACTTCCAGAAAAGCATCGGTGCAACCAGCGCGTCGAGATCGGACTCTTCCAGCACGCCTTTGCGGACAAGCTCGACCAGATGCAGGTAGCAATCGGGGTCGGGCAGCTCGATATTCACGCCGGCTTTGACCGCGAGCGCGCAGGATTCCCTTTTGTCCGCGGCGACGAAGTGGCCGTGTGTGTCGGGACGATAACCGAGTTCCCAGATGGCGTAGTAATCGGAAGCGACGAAGCCCTTGAAGCCCCACTCCTTGCGCAGCAAATCGTGGAGCAGCCAGCGGTTAGCGTGCGATGGGACGCCGTCGATCTCGTTGTAGGAGGCCATGACGCTGATGGCGCCGGCCTCGCGCAAGGCCTCGCGAAATGTGGACAGGAAGGTCTCGCGCAGAACCCGGAGAGAGACATTGGCCGGTGCGCAGTTCATGCCGGACTCGGGCTGGCCGTGGCCGACGAAATGCTTGAGCGTGGCGATGAGATGACGCTTGTCGCGAAAGGTGCGATCGCCCTGGAATCCGCGCACCGCGGCGATGCCGAGCTGCGAAACGAGAAACGGATCTTCGCCGAACGTCTCTTCCACGCGGCCCCATCGTGGCTCACGCGCCACGTCGACCACAGGCGTAAGCGCTTGATGCGCTCCACGCAAGCGGGCCTCGGCAGCCGTCATGGTATAAAGCTGCTCGACCAAGTCGGGGTTGAAGGTGGCGCCAAGCGCAATGGGCTGCGGAAAGCTGGTTCCGTCCACCGCGGCGTGGCCGTGCAGGCATTCCTCGTGGAAGATGACCGGAATGCCCAGGCGGCTGTTCTCAAGGAAGAACTTCTGGATGGCATTAGTCAGCGTCGCCATCTGACGGGCGTTCAGCCCCTTGCCCGCATCGCTGGGGCGGCCCACCTGGCCGAGGCCGCGGCGGTCGCGGAACGCAGCCTTGGCCTTCTTTTCGTCGAAATTTCCGTCGGCGTCGACAAGAGTCTGCGACTTTTGCTGCCAGATGCAAAGCATCTGCGTGGCCTTTTCCTGCAGGGTCATTCGCGAGAGCAAGTCTTTGACCCGCCGCACTGAGGGGAGGCTTGAGTTTTTATAAGCGGGGCTCTTGGCGTGCCCTTGCTTTGGAGTTACTGCTTGCTTCTTCATCGCACCGTTCCTGTGAAGCCCCTTGCGGGTAACCGTAAACGCGATCGCGGAAGCATTTCTTGCCGTCTCGAACTAAGTGAACAAGAAAACGCGAGATGTCTAAGAAATAGAGTCCGATTCAAATGCCCGCGCTTGGCCGCTGATCAGTGTAGACTCAGAATCCCGCTAAAGGCAATAAGAAAAGCGATTTTCTTGGGAGGAATTTGCGTATCGGCGGCAGATCTTCGCAGGCCTGGATGCGAACGAAAGAACAGCTCCGTCCGAGGAAGGGCTCGAATGCACCGAACTGCGCCTAGGATGCGGCATCCACTGGATCATGAAGGGCCAGGCGGCGGGAAAAGATGCCCAAGGCGCGGTCACCGTTGGTTCCCACCCCCGGCGCAACGGCGAGAAGGCGCTGCCCGACCCCGGCCTGGGGGTGTCCCGGTGCCTGGGTCAGGCGGCTACAGCGGTTCTCCAGTTGCTGTAAGGGGAAGCCGCAACCGCTAGGTGGCTTTTTCATCAAGAAAAAGCCACCTCGCACCGCAATGAAAATGCCGCATATAAACTGGAGAACCGCTCTAACGGCTTATCCGTGGCGGATGAAGGTGCCGTTCTGAAGCTCGGTCATAGCTTGGCGCAGCTCGGCCTGAGAGTTCATCACGATTGGGCCGTACCAAGCCACCGGCTCCTCAAGCGGCTTGCCCGAGACGAGCAGGAAACGAATGCCCTCCGGGCCGGCCTGGACCACGATTTCATCGCCGCGGTCAAAGAGCACGAGCGAATGGTTTTTAGCGTCGTACACGGGCGCCGCGTTGGGGTCGATTGCCGACTCCGTCAGTACGGCCTGCGGCGCAGAGGCGTCGCGGAAGGTGCCCGATCCGGCGAAGACGTAGGCAAAGGCGTTGCGCGTGGTCTCCACCTTGATACGCTTGCGCGTGAACGGGGGCACGCTGATGTCGACGTAACGCGGGTCCGCTGCTACGCCCTCGACTGGTCCGGATTTGCCCCAGAAATCGCCGCAGATGATGCGGGCTTTCGTGCCGTCATCCTCAGTGACCTCGGGGATGGCGCCGGCAGGAATGTCCTGGTAGCGCGGATGGATCATCTTGAGGTGCGAGGGCAGGTTGGCCCACAGCTGAAAGCCGTGCATGCGGCCGTGCTCGTCGCCCTTGGGCATTTCTTGATGAAGAATGCCGCTGCCGGCGGTCATCCACTGCACGTCACCTGCGGTCATGCGGCCCTTATTGCCCAGCGAATCGCCGTGAGCGACTTCACCGGCGAGGACGTAGGTGATGGTTTCGATGCCGCGGTGCGGGTGCCAGGGGAAGCCGGCCAAATAGTCTGCGGGAATCTCATTGCGAAAGTCGTCGAGGAGCAGGAAGGGGTCGAATTCCTGGGTCTTGCCGAAGCCAAAGGCGCGCTGGAGCTTCACCCCGGCTCCCTCGATGGTGGGTTTGGTCTGATAGATCTCTTTTACAGCTCTGAGTGACATGGTGGACCTCCAACGACAGAATCAGGGGCACGCGGCTGCTTCCGACATGGCTGTTCCGGGCTGGGAAAAAGCCAGAAACGCACGACGCGGCCGGTTCCGATTTTGCCGTACAGATATTGGATGCGCAGGGGAGATATTCGTTGCAACAGGCATTTGGCAGGGCACGGTGGGATGGATTTTCTCAGGTTTATCCACTTGATCCACACTCAGTGCGCCCGCCAAGTGTCTGATTGGGTCTTATCCTCAAGATAGGCGCCTATGAGCGATTTTGCCCAAACCGTGAAGCAGCAGGCCGACATCGTCAAGGTGATCGAGGGCTATATCCGGTTGCGCAAGGCGGGAGCGCAAAACTACTCGGGGTTGTGCCCGTTCCACAAGGAGAAAACGCCCTCGTTCAGCGTGCACGCGGTGCGGCAGTTCTACCACTGCTTTGGGTGCGGCGCTTCGGGCGACGTGTTTTCGTTCGTGAGCAAGATCGAGAACGTGACGTTCCCCGAGGCGGTGCGGATTGTGGCGCAAAAGTGCGGCATTCCGTTGCCCAAGCGGGAATTTGCGTCGCCGGAGCAGGCGGCCGAGGCGCGGCTGCGGACGAAGCTGTTGGAGCTGCACGAGACTGCGGCGGCGTGGTTTGAAGAGCAATTGCGAAGACCGGAAGGGGCGCTGGCGCGCGAATATTTGGCTGGCCGAGGACTTGATCCAAAGGGAATAAAGGAATTCCGGATCGGTTATGCGCCAGACAGCTACAATGCCCTGCGCGACCGGTTGAGCGGCATGGCGGATCAGGAGACGCTGCGGGCGAGCGGATTGTTTGCTTCGAAGGAACAGGGCGACGGGAACCAGGGACCGCTTTACGACCGGTTCCGCAAGCGCGTTGTATTTCCCATCTGCAATGAGGGCGGGAGGGTGATTGCGTTTACGGCGCGGACGCTGGGCGCCGCGACGGAGGGCGAAAAGGCCGGGCCGAAGTACATCAATTCGCCGGAAACCCCGCTCTACTCGAAGGGGCAGGTGCTCTTCAACCTGGATAAGGCGAAGACGGCGATCCGGACGGTGGGTTTTGCGCTGCTAGTGGAGGGGCAGATGGATTGCATCAGCGTCTTTCTGCGCGGAATCCAGAACGTGATCGCGACCAGCGGGACGGCTTTCACCGAGCACCAAGCGGTGAGGGTTCTCCGTCGGCACACATCGAACGTCATCGTGAATTTCGATCCCGACTCGGCAGGGGCGGATGCGGCCGAGAAGTCGATTGCCTTGCTGACCGAGGAGGGTTTTGCGATCAAGCTGGTCACGCTGGAAGGCGGATTGGACCCGGACCGCTTCATCCGCGAGCGGGGCGTGGAGGCCTATAAAGAGGCAATTCGAGGGGCGCGGCGCCAATCTGATTATCTGATTGAGCGGGCGCGGCTTCTGTTTCCCGGCGCCAGCGCGGAGCAGAAGGTTAAGGCAATGAATTTTCTGCTGCCGCACATCCAGAAGATCCCTCAGGAATTAGTTCGGGTGCAGTTCGCGCGGGATGCATCGAAACAGCTATTGATCGACTTTCCGACGCTCCAGGGGGAAATAGATCGAGCTGCGCGGCGCAGACTCGACAAGGTCGGAATACAGATTTCCAGAGACGTCGCGGCCTTTCGTCCTTACGGCTCTGAGCAATTCTCACGCGAGGTCTTAGAAAAGGAATTACAGCAAGCCGAGGTCATGCGGTCGGGTGGGTTTGCACTCCGAAGCGGGCGTATCACAGAGGTCGAACGCATCCTAGTCCGAGCACTTGCAAATGAAGACCCCGAATTTGCAGGGGCACGGAGTATTGCGGCTAACGCTATTGCTGGTAATCCGGCCTGGTTCGAACACCTTACATCATTTCCTGCATTAAGACTGCTAGGTGGTCGAGGGACACGGGACTCGATGGACGCTGTTGAGGATTCAGGCCAGCGGGCGCTGGTCGCGGAAGCGCTTCTGAACGAAACTCGTCCACCCTATGAAGCTGAGGTGCAGGGAGCGTTGGACGAGATGCACCGCAAGTGGTTGGATAAACAGTACTTTCTGGTCGAGACCAAAATCCAGGAAGCCCATCTCCGAGGCGATTTTGCAGAAGAGATTCAGCTCGCGCAACAGAGGCTGGTTCTAAACCGCGAGCGCAATCAACGCTCCAATCGGAGCGGGGACTCGGAATGATGAACTCATGCAGACTTTGGCGGTGCGTGCGGCCAACGATCCGATGGACGTGGTGGAAGACGCGGCGCAGCGGGCCCTACTGGCCGAAGCGCTGCTGGGCGAAAACCGGCTGCCGGAAGAGGACGAGGTGGAAAGTGCGCTGCAGGAGCTCCAGGAGGGGGGCATCGAAAGCCGGCTCCGCAGCCTGCGGGCGCAGATTGCGGAGGCCGAGCGGCGCGGCGACTACGCCGAACTTGCCATCCTCACCCAGCAAAAGCTTGAACTTGATCGAACTCTGCGCGACCTGCACAAGCGGCGGCCAAACGATCGGGGATGAACTGGATTCTTAGAATTTGTCGAAAAACTACATTTTGATGGGGGCAGGCTTTACTGGCTGCAGAAAGAGCCGGGAGCCTTACGCCCGCTCAAGCGGGCCGAGGGCGCTGAGGCAATTGCACAGCCACAAACCGCTGAAAAACTAGGGGTTGGCGTGCGGCCGGCGACTTGGCCGGCCGCGTGGATTTTGCGTCGAAAAGGTACTTTCGAGCGTCTAAAGAAGAGGAAAAGGAGTGGATGGCTCAGGAATCCGCGTACAAAGCCCCGCAGCGGGCTGAATGGGGTTGATTCTGCCGCCGAATTTGTGCTGGCGCAGGCAAGTTTTCTTGTGGTAATCTATTGATCTCAGTGAGGATGCGCGCCCCTTTGCCCCACACATGAGCTGCGGCTCGCGGGCGACCCAGGCGAAACCTGAAGCGCTGCCATCCTGTTCCGAGTCAAGCTACGACCGCTCAAGCGGGAATGCGGATGTGTCCGCACGCGAGGATTTCCTCACGGAAATTTTCATCGTGCGCGTGCGGAATCGGGCCCGCCGCCGATAGCAGTGCGGCGCGGGACGAATTGCGCGGCACGAGTTACGCGGCATGATGCGCGGCAGAATCCGCACGTGGCTGTGCAACAAGTTGAGGCGCGCACGCGCGCAAGATCGGGCCGGCCTGAGGGTGCTGCGGCCGGGAATGAAAACGGGCAGGGCGTGGGGATTCCCGCGGTGCCGAAGAGAGCAGGAATCATTTGGCGATTGAAGACAAATTCGAAGATGAAGTACACGGACTGATCGAGACCGGCAAGGAAAAAGGCTATCTGACCTACGGCGAAGTGAACGACGCGCTGCCGGATGAGATTGGCTCTGCCGACGATCTGGACGATCTGATGACCACCATCAGCGGTCAGGGCATCGATCTGCTGGACGCTCCCAAGTTTCCCGGCGACAAGGAATTCGAGCTGGAGGAGGGCGAGGACGTCGAGCTGGATCTGACGCCGGGTACGCTGGAGAAGACCAACGACCCGGTGCGCATGTACCTGCGCGAGATGGGCACGGTGCCATTGCTCACGCGCGAAGGCGAAGTGGAGATTGCCAAGCGCATCGAGCGCGGGCAGATGCGCGTGCTGAAGGCGATTTCGCGCTCGCCGATTGTGATCCGCGAGATTGCGGCGCTGGGCGAGGACCTGAAGCGCGGCGTGCGCAACGTGAAAGAGGTGGTGATCTTCGACGAGGAGGAGCTGACCGAAGAGGTGGTGCAGGCGCGCGTGAAAGCCACGGTGGCGCGCACCGACGCTCTGGTGAAGCACCAGAAGAAGATTGCGCAGCTTGAAGAAAAGCAGGCCGCCATCGCGCCGGGCAACAAAGCTAAGGCGAAGGAAGCGCGGCGGCTGCGCTGGACGATCGCGCGCGAGAAGGTCTACGTGTCGCGCATCGTGCGCGAACTGAAGTACACCGCCATGGAGCGCAAGCGCCTGCTGGACAAGGTCAACAAGACCGTGGACACCATGCGCACGCTGGAGCGGCAGATCCGGTCGCTCGAGCAAAAGTACGAAGCCTCAAAGAGCGAGGATCTGAAGAAGGAATACCGCAGGCAGCAGAAGAATTGCCGCACCGATCTCGAAAAAATTGAAGGCGACGCCGGCGTGTCCATTGCCGAATTGAAGCGCACGCAGCGCGAGATGATCCAGGGCGACATGGACGCCGAGCAGGCCAAGCGCGAGCTGATCGAGGCCAACCTGCGGCTCGTGGTTTCGATCGCCAAGAAGTACACCAACCGCGGACTGCAGTTCCTGGACCTGATCCAGGAGGGCAACATCGGCCTGATGAAGGCGGTGGACAAGTTCGAGTACCGCCGCGGCTACAAGTTTTCGACCTACGCCACGTGGTGGATCCGTCAGGCGATTACGCGCGCCATCGCGGACCAGGCACGCACCATTCGCATTCCGGTGCACATGATCGAGACCATCAACAAGCTCATCCGCACCAGCCGTCAATTGGTGCAGGAGCTGGGCCGCGAGCCTTCGAGCGAAGAGATTGCGCGGCGCATGGACATTCCGGTGGCCAAGGTGCGCAAGGTGCTGAAGATCGCACAGGAGCCCATCTCGCTGGAGACGCCGATCGGCGAAGAAGAAGATTCGCACCTGGGCGACTTCATCGAAGATCGCCAGGCGGTGTCGCCGTCAGAGGCGGTGATCGGCGTGAACCTGAAGGAGTACACCTCGCAGGTGCTGCGCACGCTCACGCCGCGCGAGGAGCGCGTGATCAAGATGCGCTTCGGACTTGAGGATGGCTCAGAGCACACGCTCGAAGAAGTGGGCCAGAGCTTCCAGGTGACGCGCGAACGCATCCGGCAGATCGAAGCCAAGGCGCTGCGCAAGCTGCGGCATCCTTCGCGGAGCCGCAAGCTCAAGGCCTTCGTCGAAGGCGTGAAGGAGATGTAGATTCGGCTGGAATTCAGCCGGAATAAGGGCCGCAGCCAGTGGAAGGGCTGCGGCCTTTTTGCATTTGGACCTCCGTTGCTCCCTCGCTCCCTTCTTTCTGCTGCGATAAGGACTTCCACCCCGGCGCTGATGGGTTGTGTCACAGCTGCCGATGAATCCGTCAGGGAGCTGCACATTGACGCGGCGGATTCTCTTCGTCGGCGATGACCCCTACGTCCTTGAGGGCTACAGGCGCATGCTGCACGGCGATTTCACGATCGAGACCGCCCCCGGCGTCAAACAAGCATGGGCAACCATGCAAGTGTTCGGCCCCTTCGCAGTCGTCCTCTCGGAGATGCGCATGTCGGGGCTGAACGGTGTCGAGTTTCTCGCCCGGGCGCGCGAGCTGGCGCCGGATACAGTCGGCATCCTGGTTACGGGATCGAGAGATCACGGTCAAGCCGTTCGCGCCGTTAAGCTGGGCCGGATCTTCCATTACCTGGTGAAGCCTTGCGAAAAGAACGAATTCGTCATCGCCCTTCGTCTTGGCCTGGCGCAGTATCGCATCAACATGAAGGCCGCTGAACTCATCAAAGAAGCCAATGCGTACCGGCTGAGCGCCGCCAGCAGGCCCCTTCAGGAGAACTTCCTCGTCGAAGAGTAGGCCGGCCTGCATCAAGAGAGCTCTCTCGATTGCCCTCGAGGTATGCTCCCCGGCCTGCGACGCGAATACGTGCTCCGCTATAATCGGCCTTTGATTGCGGAAGGGCGATTGAACCCATGAAAGACATCACGCGCCGCCAGTTTGGCAAAGTCGCTGCGGCGACCGCCGCGCTGGCCGGAGTTTCACTGCCGGAGTTCTCGTTGGGCCAGCAGCCACCGGGGAGCCGGCAATTTCCGCCGGGATTTGTGTGGGGATGCGCGACGGCAGCGTACCAGATTGAAGGCGGAGTGCACGAGGGCGGGCGCGGAGCGTCGGTCTGGGATGTGTTTTCGCATACGCCGGGCCGGACCTACAACGGCGATACCGGCGACGTGGCCGACGACTCCTACCACCTGTACAAAGAAGACGTGCGGCTGCTGAAAAACCTGGGCGTGAGCGAGTACCGGATGTCGATCGCGTGGCCGCGCATCTTTCCGCAAGGCACCGGCCAGCCGAACCAGGCGGGCCTCGACTACTACAAGCGCGTGCTGGACGAGCTCGCCGCGAACGGCATCACGCCCTACGTGACGCTCTTCCACTGGGACCTGCCCGCCGCGCTCGCGGGAGGCTGGCAGTCGCGCGCGACGGCGCTGGCTTTCGCCGATTACGCTGGCTACGTGGCGCGACAGTTGGCGGATCGCGTGCGCCACTTCATGACCACAAACGAGTTCTCCTGCTTTACCGACCTGGGCTATGGCGTGGGGCAGTTTGCGCCGGGACTGCGGCTGCCGGCGGCGCAAGTGAATCAGACGCGGCATCACGGGATTCTGGCGCACGGGCTGGGAGTGCAGGCGATCCGCGCCAACGCGCCCGCGGCCCAGGTGGGACTTGCCGAAAACATCAAGGTCTGCGTGCCGGTGATCGAGGATCGCGCGAACATGGAGGCGGCGCGGCGCGCCACGCGCGAGGAGAACGCGCCGTTCCTGACCACGCTGCTCGAAGGCGCCTATCTAGAGAGTTATTTGCAGCGCGAGGGAGCGAATGCGCCACGCGTCGAGCCGGGCGACATGAAGGCCATCGGCAGCCCGCTGGATTTTGTGGGGCTGAACGTGTACACGCCGACGTATGTGCGCGCCGCCGGCTCCGAGCGCGCTGAAGGTTCGGCGCGGGGCTACGCGATCGAGGCCTACCAGCCGTCGTATCCTCACATGGCTGCGCCCTGGCTCTATCTCGGCCCCGAGTGCATCTACTGGGCGGTGCGCAACGTGTGCGAGATCTGGAATCCGCGGGCCGTAATCATCTCCGAGAACGGCTGCGCCGCTGCCGACGTGGTGACGCCGGCAGGACGAATTGAAGACACCGAACGCGTGATGTACCTGCGCAACCACCTGACGCACTTGCAACGCGCCGTAGCGGAGGGGTTTCCGGTGAAGGGCTACTTCCTGTGGAGCTTGATGGACAACTTCGAGTGGGCGGATGGCTACAGCAAGCGGTTCGGGATTCACTACGTGGACTACAAAACCCTGAAGCGAACGCCGAAGCTGAGCGCGGAGTGGTACCGCGAGGTGATTGCGCGGAACGCGGTGGTGTAGAGGGAGTGGGGCGTGAACCGTGAACCGTGGACCGTGGTCCGCTTGTAGCCGTTAGCTTGTAGCCTGCAGCCGGTAGACGCGGGCCCTCGTGGTTCCCGGGTCCCAAGATCGGGATCATCCACCCCATGGACGTGGACCTGTCCATGGGGACCCCGGGCCACGGGGCATTCCTTTCGAGGAGAATTTGCTTTCTCAGAACCGGGCCGCCCGCCAGCCCATATACATTTCAGTTACCCCCCTCCCCCCCCCTACCTTTTTCTGGCAAAGTCTTGATTCCAAGATGGTTAGCTGTTGATGGGGCTCCCGTAAATGGTTGAAAGAAAGAAGTTAGCGGATAAGATCATCAACAATAAAGACTTAGGGCGAGTTTGCACCATATTCGCTGCAAGGCCGTATCAGGATGTGGTGCATCGCCCCTAAGCCGGTTCCAGGATAGGCGCACCCAGCATTTTTGCTTTCCCACCCTTTTCGCAAAATGCGCGAAAAGGATGGGGCACGGACTGTGCCAGTCCGGGTCGCCCAAAGCATTCGACCTGTTCTTGCTACTACAAAAAGTGTAGCGATATTGGGGAAATGATCTGCACTGCCGGGCGGTTTTTTATCTCGTTGGAAATGGGAGGGTTGAAGGGAGTTGGAGGGTGGGGAGGGGTTGACAGGCGATTGACATTGAACGTGTGAAGGAGTGGACCCGATTACAGATGAAGATCGCTTCACACTTGCTATGGGTCAGGTCGTAGGCGTCGCCTCACCTACACCCAACTGACAGGGCGGGGAGCAGACTGGCTGGGTAAAGCGGCAACGGCGCGGTAAACGCATCAGTTCCTCTTCCCTTCCGAAGTAGACTTCTAAGGCTGCTTCTCTGGCTTTGAGGGCTTGGGAGCGCGAAAGAGTTTCGTCATAGTGGACTCGAAATTCTTTCGCGCATCTGCGCCTTTGCGGTATTCGGATTTCATTTTGCTCCTGTAAGATGGCCCATCTTTTGGAATTCGCGCGTCATGTCAGTCGGGGCCGACTCGTCTTCTCTTTCACGGCCAACATAAATATTGATCTGATTTTCTGGCACCGTCGCGCCGCTAGTTGAATCGGGTTCGATCCCGATATTCACAAATGCCTGCCGCACCGCCCATTGCTCAGGCCTGACGCGTGTCCATTCCCCCTCGTCCCACTTCAGTTTGGGTTCGTCTTCAGGTTTGACGGTGCCGTGCATTCCAATGAGAATTCCAGATTTGGGGCGTCCCAAAGTTATACGATTCACTGTGTTCGCAACGTCCCATCCCGCTTCTCCAAACAAAGGGATTAGATCGGCAGCATACTCGCAGTCAACTTCATCCTCAGGCGCGCAATAGAGATGAATTGACATCTGGGGCTGTTTGAAGTCCTTCAGGGGCTTTTCAAACGTGTCGCGCTCCGCTTCAGATAACGCGTGCCTATGGTGCGGGGGCCACGCGAACCATCCTACTACTCCGATTCCCACGCAGGTCACAATTACTCCGACGATTGTGCGCGTAACTCGTTTGGCCGTCGGAGTTGCCCCGGTCGTCCAAGGGTGTTGCAGAAGAGCATATAGCGATAGAACTCCCATGCCGACAAGCGCCGCCCCGACAATAACCGGTTGCTTTGGAAGAATCGCGAGGGCGAGGGCTAGCACGACCGCTCCGCATTCTGCAGCCCGAGCGCGCGCTCTTTGATGTTTCTCCTTTTCTGCTTTCTTGATTTGCGCTCCACTAACCATTCCAAATCACCCGTGCCGCAATTCTCCTCCCCGCGCGCTTTGTGCATCAAGCATATTATTGCCGAACATTTCCCCTGATTCTGCTGAGCTTAAGGGAGAAATGGCGCGAGTTCGGTTTGCGCGCGGTCGAGGTCTTCGGGGATGCCGATGTCGAGAAAGAAACCGTCGACCTTGAAGGCCGCGGGGCGAAGTCGCGCGACCTCGGGAACAAAGAAATCGAACTCGATGGAGAACTTTTCAGGGAGCGCGGGCGGCCATGCGAGGTTGCGTGCGACGACGTAGGTTCCGGCGCTGATGTATCCCGAACCTGACCGGCCCTTCTCCTGAAAGCCCACGATGCGCTGGCCTTCGATGGTCGCGCTGCCGTAGCGAGACACGTCGTCGCGATGCACGAGGGCGAGGGTGACCGCGGCGCTCTGGGACGCGTGGAAGCGCAGCATGGCCGCGTAATCGGCATCGAGGAAGGTGTCGCCATTGAGCACGAGGACGGATTCCTCGCGGGCCTGGGCGAGGGCGAGGCGAGTGGCGCCTCCGGTGCCGAGGGGAACGCTTTCGATCACATAGTCGAGGGGCATGCCGTGGAAGGACGCGCCGAAATGGTCCTGAATGACGTTGTGCTGGTGGCCGACGGAGAGCAGAACGCGGGTGCAGCCGGAGCGGCGCAACTGGCTGAGCAGGATTTCAAGAAAGGGACGCCCGGCGACGGGAGCCATGGGCTTGGGCAGGCCGTGAAGACGCGCTGCGAGCCGCGTACCGAGCCCGCCGGCAAGAACGATGGCTTCCATGGCGATCACTCCTTCGACCGTTGATGGGGTTCGTGACGCGTTGAACTTCCGAAGTTCGTAAAAAAGCAACCGCAGGTCCTTCGACTCCGTTTGCCGCAAAAAGCGCGGCAAACTCCGCTCAGGATGACACGCTATTGTGTGTAGCCATCTAAAAGACGATGCACTAGCTGGTTCTCTCCTGGAAGTAGCGGCGCTCCACGAGCAGGGAGAAGATGTGTTCGAGGGCCAGGTGCGCCTGCTGGATGTACATGGTGACGTCGGAGGGCATGCGCAACAAGTAGTCGCACAGCGGAGGCATGTTGCCGCCGGTCATTTTGCCCCCGGTTTTGCCCGTGAGCCCGATGGTGACGATCCCCTTGGTGCGGCATTGTTCGAGGGCGCGCAGTACATTGGGCGAGTTGCCGGAGGTGGAGATGGCGAGGAAAACGTCACCCGGCTGGCCGAGGGCTTCAATCTGGCGGGCAAAGAGGCGCTCGAAGCCGTAGTCGTTGGCGACGGCGGTGAGGATGGAAGTGTCAGTGGTGAGAGCCACGGCGCGCATGGCGGGACGGTCGTCAACCAGGCGGCAGACGAACTCCGCGACAAGGTGCTGGGCATCGGCGGCGCTGCCCCCGTTGCCGGCGACCATGAGCTTGCGGCCGGCGAGCAGCGCGTCTGCCGTGGCTTGAGCAGCGGCGATGAGCGTCGCATGCAGCGCGGCGTCGTGCGCCACGGCTTCCATGACGCCGAGGCCTTCGAGCAGTTTCTCCTGCACCAGATCGATGGTTGGGTCAGTCGATAGATCGGTCATGGCACTCTCCACACCTGCACACCGCCGGGCGTGAAGTGGCATGCATAGGCGGTGCCTCCGGCGTGCAGGCCGCGCAAGGCGGCGGTGACTTTGTCTTTATGGATGGGATCGACGAGAAACATGATGAAGCCGCCGCCACCGGCCCCGGAGATTTTGGCGCAGTACGCGCCAGCCTGGAGCGCACAGGCGTACAGGGCTTCAATGTGTTCGTTGGTGATCTGGCTGGCCATGCGTTTCTTCGATTCCCAACTGCCGCGCAACACCTTGTGCAGGCTTTGAAAGTCGCCGCGCAACAGGCACTCCTTCATTTGGAATGCCTCTTCCTTGATGGCGTGCATGGCGTCGAGGGCGAGCTCGTTGCGGTCACGCACATTGCGCGATTGTTCTTGAATGATGTCGGCCGAGGGGCGGGATTTTCCGGTGAAATAGAGGAGCAGCGAGGCCTCAAGCTCGGAGACGACCCACTCCTTGACGCGGAGCGGGTTGACTAGCACGCGGCCGTTGCCGCCGAACTCCATAAAGTTGAAGCCGCCGAAGGCCGCCGCATATTGATCCTGCTTGCCGCCCTCGAGGCCAGCCTCGACGCGCTCGATGACGAAGGCGGTATGCGCGAGCTCGTAGTCGCCGAGGGGAAGATTGAGCCACTCGGCATAGGCCGCGAGCATGGCCACCGTGAGCGTGGAGGAGGAACCCAGGCCGGAGCCGGCAGGAACGTCGACCCGCGTGCTGATGCGGAGGCTGAGCGGCTTGCCCTGGTTGAACTCGCGGACCACATGGTTGTAGACGGCCTTGAAAAGGTCAAGGCGGCCGTCGTTGGGAAGCACGGCGGTGGAGGGGTAGGAGGCGCTCTGGCCGAGGTCGGCGGAGACGAACTCGACCATACCGGTCGAGAGAGGCTCGAGAGCGGCGTAGGCGTAGTAATCGATGGTGGCGTTGAGGATGGCGCCGCCGAACTCGTCGCAGTAGGGAGAGACGTCGGTGCCGCCACCAGCCAAACCAAGCCGAAGCGGGGCTCTGGAGCGAATCAACATATTTGCTGCAGCCCATTGTAAATGGAAGGGACTGTGGGGCTGCTGGCTTCGGGGCTGCGGGGCTGCGGGCGAGGAGGAGCGGCCGGAACAGAAGAACGCGATGCGCGCTCCTCTGTGCCGGTCTTATTCAGGTCTCTGACCGCATGAATTCGCTTTTCAGATTTCGTGGTTCCAAGGTCTCAGAATCGAGACCTGGGGCACCCCAAGATCGTGCACGGTTGAGCGGTCAGAAACTTAGTGCGGTAAGACGAGCAGACTGGCCGCGAGCAGCTTCTCCGTGAGGCGGTCGAGGGCCAAGGGGTATTTGTAGGACATGTTGCGAATGCTCATGCCGAGCATGACAGCGGTTTCGACCTGGGTGTACTCCTGGAGCACGACCCGGCTCAGAATTTCGCGATCGAGCCGGCCGAGCTTAGCGAGGCATTTCTCGATATCAAGGACAAAGATGACAGCGTCTTCAAAGGTGCGGACGGGGCGGCTGGATGCCCATCCGCGGGCGACCGGATCGCCAAGGATGGACGGCGCCCTGCCCACCTGCATCGATGCGTAAAGGTAGCGCCGCAACAAGCTTTCGGTGTGTTTCCGGTAGAAGGCCAGGTTGGCCGGCGGCTTGGCATGGGCCGCTGCCGGCTCTGCCTGGGGCCGTGCCTCGGGTTTTCGTTCCCATCTCCTGCGTTCGATCCGCCATACTGCCCGGGAAGTGCTTGTTTCCCAAACCATGGGCAACTGGAGAGCTGCACTCATTGCGCACCTCCCGCAGCCTGAGCTACCGCCCAAACCCTGGTAAGCTGCTTACGGCCCGGACGGCCACGCCGCTTGCGGCTCTCCGGGGTTGGAAACGTCCTCAACTTCGACTCACACTCTTTGCAATACACACTCCTGAGTGTCTGGGCGCGATACCAAAGACAACCGCACCCTTCGCAAACTTTCAATTGCACGCGCACTTCCATGACTGATTCTCCGTATTTGTTTCATCTCCCGACGGAGGTTTGTGTTGCAGGTTGTTCCGCGGGGTGAAGAGAACCAGGCGAGGCAACTCAGATTTCTCCTGTCCTGATGGGGGATTGCCACCTGTGCTCTCTTGTTGTCTGTCATGACCATTCGTGCGCAGATCCTGGAATTTCCCGATTG